>Ga0123356_10004802_pt1 | contig 13903 bp, 19 predicted proteins | sample TergutEmb28metaG_2_FD_92546 | JGI IMG/M metagenome (GOLD analysis project Ga0123356, IMG submission 92546) | Embiratermes neotenicus P3 segment gut microbial communities from Petit-Saut dam, French Guiana - Emb289 P3 | ecosystem: Host-associated > Arthropoda: Insects > Digestive system > Gut ...
CTGCCATCCTCTTCAATAGGTCCATCATAATATGGATTGGAAAACGCACATCTTATATCTTCTTCACTTATTTTATGTTCAAATGCAGACGGCTTGAATATTAAATTCATCTTTAAACCTCAAAATTCTAATTCAGGAAATATTCCTGTCAAGAAAACTGTTTATATTTTGAATATAATAATATTTGAATTCATTGACCATAAAAATAACAATAGCGTTATAAATTATTCCATACCTCCGTGACCCCGTGCTGCGAACCTTTCGGTTCGATGTGTGTGAAATCTTCTTGATATAAAATTATTAATAATAATTTTGCGCCTTTGCGCCTCTGCGAGATTAAAATTCTCATATAAATTTTTAACCAGAAAATTCTATCTGCCGAAAATCGCGCCTTTTTATCAGCAGAACAACGAATAGAAACCGAGTATAGAGAGGTTTTAACAATGTACCTTGAAAGATTGCTGCCTAGAAGGTGAGGGCAATGCTCATATTACCTTGACACAGTGGAATTTTAGATGTATTCTAGAAAAAGGAGAGCAAATGCCAGTAATATGTCCTATAACAGATTTAGAAACTAGGTTACCGGAAATAACCAGAGTTGTACACGAAACAGATGAACCTGTATTTTTAACAAATAATGGATATGGAGACATTGTTATGATGAGTATGGACAATTGGGAAGAAATGAATTTTGAAAACGAAATATACCAAAAATTGATAGAAGCTCAGGCAGAAGCGCAATCAAACCCAATACGTCTTTCACATAATGAAGTTTTTGATCCTTTAAGGCAGAAAATTAATAATTATATAAATATAAAAAAATGATTGAAGAAATAAAATATCTTCCATCTTTTCAACAAGAACTCAACGCTATTGTAGATTATATTTCGATTACATTAGAAGCTCCAAGAGCTGCAATGAAACTGGTAGATGAACTAGATATTGAAATTAAAAAACTTAAAAGGTTTCCAAATGCTCATAGATTATATCGTCCAATAAAACCAATAAAAACTCCTTACCGCATATTTACAGTGGGAAATTATCTTGTTTTTTATGTTGTACTTGAAGAGTATATCGAAATTCATCGCATCATTTATAAAAAAAGAAATTTATCACAATTAGTTAAATAACGCTATTCATCTTATATATCTCCGTGACCCCGTGCCTCTGTGTGAAATCTTCTTGATATAAAATTTTAACAAAAACTTTGCGAGATAAAAATTCCCGATTTTTTGTTTTTTTTCCTTGCCTTAATGTAAAGAAAATTGTATATTATAGTCAGAGGTAAAGTAATGGCAGCAGTTAAAATAAAGCCAGTTCAACCAACGGAAATAAAAGATAAAAAAATCGCTCTTGAAGCTATTGAACAAATCCGTAAACCAATACCTTCATCAGTGTATCGTCGGCATGAAAAGCTTGCTAAGCTTATTGATTCAATGACACGCAGATGAAAAAATATATTATATCTCATGATAATGTAGATGCTGATATCGAACATGATGAAGGCGTTTTAAAATTTTATCAGAAAAATGGTTTTATTCCAAATGCAGAGTTATATAATAAGAACCGTAAGACAGTCAGTATGAGAAAAGATATTTATCAATAAACTAAAACACCAAATCATTTTTTGTGTATTCCATACCTCCGTGACCCCGTGTGAAACTGTATCGACGATAAAATTCTATTCACCCATTACGCGCACATGAACTTTTCGTGTACGAGGTCCGTCGTACTCTGTAAACCAAATACTCTGCCATGTACCTAATAATAATTTGCCGCCAGTGACAATCAATGTAAGTGAAGAACCTACAAGGCTTGTTTTGGTATGCGCGGCGGAATTACCTTCGCCGTGACGGAATTCGCGGCGGTCTGGAGAAATTAAATTAAGAGCGAGGTTTACATCACGCGGAACATCAGGATCGGCGTTTTCGTTTATTGTTACCGCGGCGGTTGTGTGTGGAATAAAAACCACGCAAATTCCTTCGTTTATGCCGCTTGCGCTGACTGCCTTTTGTACCTGGTTTGTGATGTTAATCCAGTCAGTTTGGCTGTTTGTTCGGATATTAAATTCTGAAAGCGCTGTCATGGTTATTAAGAATAAAATATATAGAATATAATGTCAATTAAACTGTAAAACATAATAAAAATATTAGTAAAAAACTACATAAATATTTCATGTTAATATTATACAATTTTTCTCTTTTTTCTCTAGTGCCGCTTTTAGTTAGTTAATCGATCTTTGGATATTTATCCTGGATCTATTAACAGGTATAACTATCGCGGCATTAGTTCACAGGTTATTCAAAACCAAACTTATTTTTGCGTCTTGCGGAAACCTTCTGACAAATTGTTGTCGCTGATATTCCTGATTGTTCCGCCGCCCTGGTTTCTGTATTTTCCGGGACTTATGCCTGTATATGCTTTAAAAATCTTGGAAAACCAGCTTTGATCTTCGAAGCAGCAGCACGCGGCGATTTCGCTAAGCGACATTTCGGTGTCAACCAATAAACGGCTTGCCTTTTCTACCCTGAGCCTGTTCAAATATTTTGACAGGTTCTCGCCCATTTCTTCTTTGAAGATGGTGCTAAAGTAGGGAGGAGACAAACCCGCTACAGTAGATATTTCCTTTAAACTGATCTTTCTTGTAAAATTCTCCATGATAAAATTTTCCGCTTTTCTTAGGGCTGCCGCATGAGGAATTCCCCTGAAAGAAGAAATAGCGCCTGACACACGGTCTACGATGTTGTTTATAATGTCTGTTAGCTCTTCAATTGTTTTGGCTTCCTGTACCATTTTCAGGTTATGACTGTTTATTTCCATGGAAAGACTGCCGTTTTTCGCGGGTGTAATTTCCAATCTGGAAATAAGTACAACCAGCTCAATAACCCTTAATTGCACATACTTAAACTGCCCCGGATTGGTAAAAAACAATATCGCTAAAAGTTCATTTAAAACTTTTTTCGCTTCGGTATTTTCACCTTTACGCAGGGCTGACATCAGCATTTTTTCTTTGTCTAATGGATAACCGAGTTTATCGGTGTTTACCGGGTGTTGTTGTTTCAATTCCTCGATTATTTTTGATATTGTTTCTTGCTGTAAGGATCTTCGTCTGATTGTCTCGTGATGGTCTTCGCTTCCGGAAGAAAGCGATTCCGCGCATAGCTGCATCATCTCCGCCAGGGATTGAACTTTTTCCCCATCCGCTTCCGGGAGTGAACTGACGCGCTCTTTAAACTCTTCATTCGATATTTCACTATTGCACATAACAAAATTATCATTGGCATTTAAAAAAATGTCAACTGTTTTTTTATTATCTGTCAAAAAACCTGATCCCCTGATAGCCCCTGAAAAAGAACCTTCAGTGTATATAGGAGTTGTCCAAAAGAGCAAACCGCAGGCGCATTGATAAATGTGACAATTACCTTTTTTGTTCGCTTCCTTTATGGCGTTAACATGCATGTCATGACATGGAAAGGAATTTTGCTTATTCCCATTCTTGCAATGTTGACATATTGTCTTTTCCGGATTGTTTTCCAAACCGTTACGGTTAATGAATTGCGGTTTGTACGCGCTGTCATAAAGACAAATATAACTTCCCGTAGCTTGATTGTAGTCAAACATGATTCTGGTGGCTCTATCCATCAATGTTCCATCGTCTGACCACTTTTCTGACTGACCATTATTTATTTGGTCAGGGTATACCTTGTTTTTATTCATAGAAGTACCCCTTTTTCGGATTAACCCAGGTAACTACCTTCAACCGCCATTCCATGTTCACGGTATTTCCCGGGGGTAAAACCCGTATTATTTCTGAATATTTTTGAGAACCAGCTTTGATCCTCAAAACCGCAGGTGACAGCTATTTCACTTATTGGCAGACTTGTTGATACCAATAAGGAAGCAGCTTTTTCTACTCTCAGACGGTTAAGGTAGTTGGAAAGATTTTCTCCCATTTCTTCCTTAAAGACCGTACTGAAATATGGCGCCGAAAGCCCCGAAGCGGTAGCGATTTCTTTCAGACTCAACTTTCTTGTGTAGTGCATCCAGATGTAACGTTCTGCCTTTCTAAGCGCGGAGTAATGACGTACTCCGTGAAAGGAAAAAATCATTCCTGACATCCTTTCTGTTATGCCGCTTAGGAAATCAATTATCTCCTCCAGGCTGGAACTATCTTCGATCTTCTTTAAACAACGATTTGTAGTTTCCAAAGATGTGTTATCCATTATGTTTTTTGGATCAGCTACAGCTCTGGAAAGCAAAACCGCAAGTTCTAACGCTTTCAAACGAAATGCCGAAAAATTGTTCCTTACTTCAAGATAATAAAACTTGAGCAGGTTGACCAGGATATTTTGCGCTTCGGCTTTATCTCCCCTTCGCAGGTTCGCTAGCAGCATTCTTTCCATATCAAGAGGCGACTGGGTGTTATTTTCCCTTTTTTGTTTCCTATATACTGTTTCAACCGGAGAAGGTGTTATATTTAAATTCCAGGTTAGAGTTGAATTTTTTTTGACATAACTCATACCTGTTATTTGCGCGGCGCATAAAGCATTATTTGAGCCAGGGCTTTTACCCTTTCGTTATTTTCTTTCGAATTTTCTACTCCGCCGGATAAAAGAGCTCCCGCGAATCTTTCTCCCGAATAAAACGGGCTAGTCCAAAAAATGAAACCCTTAAAGCATAAATAGATGTAAGATCCGCCTAGTTTTCTCGCTTTTTCTACCGCTTCCTGGTGCAAATTAACGCATTTTTTTACCGTACTTGATGAAGCGTCCGGATTACAACGGCGGCAGATTGAATTTAAATTATCGTTTTGAGAATATAAATCCGCTCCAATTACAGAAGCCATGCAACCAGACGCTTTTTCATAATGTTTTACAAGCCAGGCAGCTCTAACCATTAACGGTTCAAGCTCTCTTCTTTGTATTATGTTTAGTTTCGACATAACATTCTCCTAATTGTTTTTGTTGTTTTTTTTTGTAGTTGTTAATAAATTTAGGGAAAATGAGTTGAACAAAATACACCCTATTTGAAAAAAAAATCCAGACAAAAACACTCTTTTTTGCGAAAGGTAGTATTTTCATTTTAAAAAGGCTATAATTTTAGTTCTTATGATTGATAAAAATGATGTAAATACCGCTATAAACAAGTTGATTCTTTCCGCTTCCGGCTGGAGAGGGGTTTTTGCCGAAAATGGCGACGAAGAAAGCGATTCTTGGCAAATTTCTGAGGTTCATAAATTGATATTCGCTGCCGCCGCGTTTGTTTTTTCGGATTATATCAAAAAAAAATACAGCGGTTCTGATAATTCTCAAATTAAACCGTTAGTATTGCTTGGCAATGATACCCGTCCTACAGGCAAGGCGATTATCGAAGCGATGATACCAATTCTATTATCTAATGGCTGCGAAGTTCGTTACGCCGGGGTTGTTGCCGCGCCCGAAATTATGGCTTGGGCTCGGGTTTTTAACGCGGAAAATTCCGGTTGCGTAAATGGCGCGGGTTTTATTTATGTTTCCGCGAGCCACAATCCGATAGGCCATAACGGACTTAAATTTGGTCTTACAGACGGCGGTGTCTTGGCGGCTGATGAAGCTGTAAAATTGATTGCTGATTTCCGTAAATTAATTGATACCGATGATTTTCCTACAAGAATAGAATCCCTTTTTATTAGTGCAGATTCACAACAACTAAAAAACGTATATAACAATGTTGATGAAGCGAAAGCTCAGGCGTATAAAGCTTATTTTGATTTTTGCAATGATGTTATAAACGGCGGATGTCCCGCTTTAGAACAAACAATGAAGGAAGGACTTGGTAAAAAGCCGCTTGGGATTGTTTGTGATTTTAACGGTTCGGCACGCACGATATCAATCGACAAAGAATTTTTTTCATCGCTTGGATTTAAATTTAATTATATTAACGATAAACCCGGGCAGATAGTACACCGAATCGTACCGGAAGGTGAATCTCTTGATCCGTGTGCCAGACTGCTCGAGGAAGTTCATAAAAAAGATTTGTCTTTTGTGCTTGGTTATGTACCTGACTGTGACGGAGATCGCGGCAACCTTGTTATATATGACAGCGCTATTAATAAAGCGCGTACATTGGAAGCGCAGGAAGTTTTCGCTCTTGCCTGTGTCGCGGAGCTTTCTCATCTTGTGTGGACAGGAGAACTTACTTACGATGACGCTGGCAAGGCTTTAAAAAAAGCCGCTGTCGCGATAAATGATCCTACTTCGATGCGAATAGACAGAATCGCCGACGCTTTTGATGTTTCGATATTCCGCGCCGAAGTCGGCGAAGCCAATGTTGTCTCTCTCGCGCGAATGTTACGCGAAGGTTTGTATGACAATAATAAATACATTGTGCGTATTTTGGGAGAAGGTTCCGCGGGCGGAAATATAACACATCCGTCCGCCGTGCGAGACCCTATCAATACAGTATTAGCCATCGCTAAAATGCTTTCTGTGCGTTCTATTAATGGGAATGATGAAAAGCAGGATAGTAAGCCTGGGCTTTTTGAAATTTGGTGCAAATGTTCCAATCAAACCGAAAAATATCACTCGGATTTTTCTCTCGCGGATATTATCGATAGTTTGCCGCCTTTTATAAGCACACCCGCTTATTCACCGGACGCGATACTACGTATTAAAACAAGCGATCATACCATCTTAAAAAATAAGTATCAGCAAATTTTCCTAAAAGAGTGGGAAGAACGAAAAGAAGAACTCAAGACTCGTTTTGGTATTTACGACTGGGAAGCTATTGCGTATAACGGGACAGCAGAAAAACGTAATTTGGAGTGTTTTGGAGACGCTGGAAAGGGAGGGTTAAAAGTACTCTTTTTTTCCCACGATAGTAAAGAAATTGCTTATATTTGGATGAGAGGCTCCGCTACCGAACCTGTTTTTAGAGTCATGGCTGACTTACAGGGATTGAATAATCTGGCAGAAAAGTATTTACTGGAATGGCAGCGTAGTATGATAATGAAAGCTGATATATAAACAGCAAGGAGATAAAAATGGGAATTAGAGGCGAAATATTTTCAAATAAGGTAATGTTGCCTAACAGAACATATTTTTTTAATGTTAAAGAAAACCGTAATGGAGACCTCTACCTTAACATTGTAGAAAGTAAAAATAAAGACAGCGGCGGTTTTGATCGTCAGTCTGTAATTTTGTTTGCTGACGATTTACAGGAATTTTTAAAAGGTTTTGAAGAATCGCTTAAAGTAATGGAAAAAGCAATGCGTGAAAAGCGCCAATCCGGAAAAGTTTCAAGTAAAAAATTCAGTGATGATTCAAAAGCCGGCGGCGCGCCTAGAAGAAGTTCAAATGAACGCTCAAATAGCGGTGAACGAAAATTCGTTAAACGTAAAGACAGCCATGAAGGAAGAGAGCGAGGCAGACGAGAGCAGGGTGGGTTTAAACCAGATCGAGCAGATCGTCCAAATCGCGCAGATCGTTCAGGTCGCGCAGATCGTCCAAGAGAGCGCGATAATAATCGCGGTAATGACCGCGGTAATGACCGCACTCGCAGTGGAGATCGTCCACGAGGCGAAGCTCGTGGACGGGGCGGGGAACGATCACAAGGTGGAACTCGTGGGCGAGGTGAAACTCGCGAACGCAGCAGCGAACGCAGACTTGGCAGCGAACGCAAACCTGGCGCGAACAAAAGGGTAGTGGTTAGAAAACGGGATTAATGTTTAAACACCAAATCTTCCAAAGGGTCTGTTAAAATTTCTGTCTTGCCGCCGAAAATAGCGATTGTGTGTTCCCAGTGCGCGGAGATTTTATCGTCTGAAGTTACGATTGTCCATTCATCATCGCAAATTTCTATTTCGTTTGTTCCCATATTGATCATAGGTTCAATCGCGATAACCATGCCATTATTTATTTTTGGATTCGCGCCGTGCGGATAATTTGGCACATGCGGATCTTCGTGTAAAGCGAGCCCGACACCATGTCCGCAGTATTCTTCTACAATACCGTAGCCGTTAGACCTTGCGTGTTTTTCAACCGCGCGCGAAATTTGTAAAAGCCTGTCTCCGGCTTTCGCGGCTTCGATGCCGCGATACAAACATTCGTTTGTTACTTTGTTAAGTTTTTTTATTTCGTCGCTGACCTTTCCCGCTTCAATGCTGACAGCCTGGTCACTTATAAACCCGCCAAGGTCTATGCCGCAATCAAGTGAAACCAAATCTCCTTCTCGTATGCGTCTTTTTGACGGAATGCCGTGTATAACTTCTTCGTTAATGGAAATACAAATCGCGGCAGGGTAGGGGATTTTTTTCGGTTTATAACCCAGGAATACAGGTTTGCCGCCTGCTTTTTTTACCCAGTCCCTTACCCATTGATCTATTTCAATGGTTTGAATACCGGGTTTTACAAGAGGAATTAATTCACGGTACATAACGGATAATAACTTGCATGATGTTCTAATGCCATTAATTTGTTTTTCATTTTTTAAACGTATCAAGAGGGGTCTCCTTTCACTTTGTTTTAGTCGGTTGAGGTTCAAAATTACCCAGCCCTTATTTCTTTTAACGCATGCGCTATTGATTTTTTAAAGTATATTTCATCATGTTCAGGAAACCCGATATTTATTAATATTTCCAAACAATCGATCCATGTTTCATCATCAACTTGATCTTTTAATCTCTTTTTTGTTATAGCCGCAAGGTAACTTTTTATTTCAGGAGTAAAAAGGTTAAAATACGGATGTTTATTTTCTTCTACTAGTATTAATATTAATAATTTGAACGCCTCAAAACAGAAATCTCTTTTATCAAGTTCTTCGGCAAGAAGAAAATAACAATCCATCCAATCTGCTCTGTTTAAATATTTTTCCATCGTAAAACCAAGTCCGCCGTTTTGCCGCCATACTTCAATGGCTCTGTCTTCGTTAAGTTTTAAAAGTTCGTAAAACACTAACTTTGCCTTGCTTACAGGATCTTCCTGTTCATTTAACCATGTACGATAATCAAAAAAAGTTTTTTCTGTATATATCGAATGTATTTTATCATATTCAAAACGTTTTTCAAAGTCAGAAAGCGCTTCATACGCTTTAATCAATTTGCGCATTGCCTCAGCGCCGTCATTACCCGCAATGTCAGGATGAAGCTGTTTCGCTTTTTTTCGGAAAGCTTTTTTTATTTCCGCAGTACTCGCGCCCGGTTTTACACCAAGCAAATCATAATGGTTAAAAGACATTTTTGGTTAAAAGTTTAAGATCCTATACGTTTCCCCATCGCTTGCGCGTGAGGACCGTTAAATATAATATCGCTCCAGTTAACCCGCATACCTTCCTTTTCCATTACTTTCATTAAATTAAAAAGAGCGCGGTTATAAAAAATACCTTTCTTTTTTATGAAAGCGGCGCTTTTTTTTCCGCCAATTGAACTTCCCGCGGAAAGCAGCTTTGTTATATTAGTCTGTATTTTCCCGGAAAAAATAGATACAGGTTCCGCGACAATCGCGATATATTCATAACTGGGAAGTTTCATGCCATCTTCTGTCCATGTATCTATAACATCAACATGATGCCCCATTTTAGACATTCCATCTGCCAATTCTTTTACATAATCAGGCGGCGGTATTTTCGCGGCCGGCGCGCTTACAACAGCTATTCTCATAAATTCTCCATTTCCTTAATCGTATCAAATAAAATTAACTATGCAAAGAGGGATATATTTATTACAATATATTATAAAATAAGGAATTTGTAATGAGTGTTTATACAGGAAAGGGTGATAAGGGGCAAACCGAACACCTTAATAAACAAAGTGTTTCTAAAAATGATATTTCGCTTTATTGCATTGGCGCGATAGATGAATTAAATTCACATATTGGACTTGTTAAAGCGATGCTTTCAAATGTGGATTCATGGCAAGTTTCATGGTTATCCGCCTGTAACTTTATCGAAAAAATACAAAAAAATCTTATAAAAGTAATGGCGCATATTTCTGATTCAAAAAATGATAAATATTTTTTGGAAGAAAAAGAGATTCTTTTTTTAGAAAAAGAAATAGACAGATTAACCGCGAATCTGCCAAAATTGGCAGACTTTATTATACCCGGTAAAAATATAATTGAAGCGCAAATCCAGATAGCGAGAACAATTACAAGAAGAGCGGAAAGATTATTTTTCGCTGTAAATGAAAAATCAGCTCTTTGTCCGCAGATTGGTATTTACTTAAACAGGCTTTCCGATTATCTGTTTGTTTTATCACAGCAGGAATCATTAATAAATGTCAATTTTATTAATGAATTCACAGGTATTTAAATTGTAAGCCAATTTTTATTCTTTTAAACTTTCCATCAATGCTGATACATCCGCGGGAATTGTTTTAGCGTTTACTGTCCTTTCCATCGCGTTTGTAAGAGAAGTTGGAATAGGCGGAAGTCCAACCAACGGCTCGACAACTTCAGAAAATTTCGCGGGATGCGCTGTACTTAAAATTCCAAAAATATCCGTTCCGTTTATTTTATTATCAGTTATTAATTTTTCTACGCCTTTCCAGCCGACAGCGCTGTGAGGATCAAGAAAGTATCCAGCCTCTTTATGTATGCGTAAAATTGTTTCTTTTGTTTCTTCATCGTTGACTGACACGCCTAAAATGATCTCTCGCATTTCTTCCAGTGTAAAGTGAGCGGCCATTCTTTCAAAGTTGCTTGGCGCTCCGACATCCATCGCGTTGGAAATTGTGACCTGCGATACGCGCGTTAAATATTCACCTGAATTTAAATAATCGGGGAAAGTTTTATTAATATTAGTCGCGGCGATGAATTGTTTTATCGGGGCTCCCATTTTCATAGCGTAAAGTCCAGCTGTTAAATTTCCAAAATTCCCCGAAGGAACGCAAAATGTTATTAACCCTTTTTTTATTTCTAACGGACGCGGAGAACCTTTAATTCTAGGAGTGGCTTCTTCGTCATAATCAATGTTACCCGCGAATGCTCTGCCCGCGGCAGCCGAATAGTAAACAGCTTGCGGAATAAGACGGCTTATATTTATCGAATTGGCGGACGAAAGAGCGGGTTGTTTTTTACTGTTTTTTTCTGTATCAACGCTTTCATTGGCTAAAGCGGCTTTTACCAATCGCTGGCAATCATCAAAACTGCCTTCTACCGCGAGAGCTGTAATATTTTTTCCAAGACCCGCGATTTGCCGTTCCTGAAGAGGAGTTACTCTTCCTTTTGGGTATAAAACAGTTACATAAATACCCGGTACATCAAAAAAACCGTCCGCTACAGCGCCTCCCGTATCACCCGATGTCGCGACAAGAATTCGCAATGGATGGTCTTCATTCCTTCTAAGGTACGAAAATGAACGTGCCATAAAACGTGCGCCAAAATCCTTAAACGCGGCAGTTGGTCCGTGAAATAATTCCAAAGAATAACGGTCCGCGACAGGTACCAGGGGAGCGTTAAAAGTGAAAGCGGATTGAACAATGTCAGATAACACATTGTTTGGAATTGTATCTTGTACATAAGGTTTTACTGTTTCAAAGGCAATATCAATAAAATCCATTGATCCAAGCGACGAACGAACTTGTGCCGGGTATAACGGTATTTCTTGCGGTACGAAAAGACCTCCATCGGGAGCGAGCCCCGATAAAGCCGCCATTGTATAGTTTACGAATTCATTTTTATTTCTTGTACTGTAAAAACGCATGATTCAATTTAGCGGATAATTAATAATTTTTCCATAGTTTATAAGCAGTTTATACTAATTTTCTCTTATTTTGGGTGCTGGACATAAAAGGGGTTAGGATATAAAATAATTAAAAGGAGTATATGTGGCGAAAGAAGAAGCTATAGAGGTTGAAGGCGTTGTAAGGGAAGCTCTTCCCAATACTATGTTCAGGGTAGAGTTGGATAATCAAAACGGGCATTTAATCCTGGCGCATCTGTCGGGTAAAATGCGCAAACATTATATCCGTATTGTTCCGGGTGACAGGGTAAGAGTAGCTCTTTCTCCTTATGATCTTAGCAGAGGGCGGATTATTTATCGCGAAAGATAACAATAAATTTATTTATAGAGGTTATTATGGCTGATGTAATTTACATTGATGTTGACGAAGGCACAAAAAGAGTAATGAATAATTCTAAACTTTACGCAAAGCTGCTTTCAAAGTTTAAAGATGATCAAAGCTTCAATCAAATTAATTCAGCGTTGGCTGATGGTGATATGACTAAAGCGAAAGACTGTACTCATACATTAAAAGGTCTTGCGGCAAATCTATCTTTATTGGAATTATATAAACATTGTGTGGAACTGGAAGAACAAATAAAAGCCGGCGCCTCGGCGACAGATCAATTTTCGATTGTAAATGAAGTTTATAATCAAACTATAATAGAAGCTGATAAGGTTATAGAACAATATGTCTGATAAAAATCCAACAGTATTAGTAGTTGATGATCTCGATACAAACATCATGATACTGGAAGAAATATTAAAAGACGATTACAATGTTATTTCCGCGTCTAACGGAAAAGAAGCGTTGGATAAACTCCGTGTTATGAAGGATCTTCCAAAAATAATTCTTTTGGATATTGTAATGCCGGAAATGAACGGGCGTGAATTATTTGAAATTTTAAAAGCGGATAAAGTATATCAGCGAATTCCTGTAATTTTTATCACTGCCGAAAATGATTCCGAAAGCGAATTGCTGGCGGCGGGCGCGGTTGATTTTATCAATAAACCGTTTAAACCCGAAATTGTAAAACTTAGAGTAAACCTTCAATATAAATTAAAAAATTACAGCGACAGCCTCGAAGAAATGGTAGAAGAAAAAACCGCCGAAGCTACAAAGACACTGGACAGCGCTTTACAGGGGCTTGCGAACGTAATTGAACACCGAGATTTAGAATCCGGTGAACATGTAAAAAGAACTCAATTGTATGTAAAAGCGTTAACCAATTATCTTATAGAAACCAATTCAGTTTATGCCGATGAATTAAAAAATCTACAGCCCGATATAATAATGAAGTCGATGGCTCTCCATGATATTGGTAAAATCGCGATTCCCGACAGAATACTTTTAAAACCCGGCAAACTCGACGCTGATGAATATGAAATAATGAAAACCCATACAACACGCGGAAAGGAACTTGTCGGCGAACTTGGTGATGTCAATTCTTCGTTATATCTTAAACACTGCGAAGACATTTGTTTCAGTCATCATGAACGCTGGGACGGCAACGGTTATCCGCTTCGTTTAAAAGAAACCCAAATCCCTTTAACCGCTCGTCTCGCGGCTTTGGCAGATGTGTATGACGCTCTGGTCAGCGCTCGTGTTTATAAATCCGCGATGTCCTACGATGACGCGGTTAAGATAATCGTGGAAGGCCGCGGTACACAATTTGATCCTATTATCACCGATGCTGTCGTCCAGATTCAGGATAGATTTAACGAGATAGCGCAGAAGTATCGATAAAGAGAGTAAATGGAAAATGGAGATTCGGTGTCGAGAGAGCGGCATGGAGTTGGCTTCCAGTCGTAAACATGAAAATAATTCTCTGGAAGTCCGGTGCCGCGAGAGCGGCAAGGAGTCGGCTTCCAGTCGTAAACATGAAAATAGTTTTTTTGGAAGTGGCGGGAGTCGAACCCGCGTCCCAATACGCGAAACATAGACATCTACAGATTTAGCCGTTTATTAAATTGTCGAGGCAGGTTTGGCTAAACGGCGCGCGACCTGCCCGTATTCCGGGAAATCTTATCATGGTACCTCCGGAAGCGGCATCATGACCAGCTCTGATTGCGACGCGGAAGTTGTTCCTCAGAGCGGCGGAACAGTTCCACGCGATTACGCAGCTAAGGCGTATTCGTAACTGTCAGTTTTGGCAGTTAAATTTTTGCCCAATCAGGAGATGAGCGCTCCATCTGCAATCTATACCCC
>Ga0123356_10004803_pt1 | contig 13900 bp, 9 predicted proteins | sample TergutEmb28metaG_2_FD_92546 | JGI IMG/M metagenome (GOLD analysis project Ga0123356, IMG submission 92546) | Embiratermes neotenicus P3 segment gut microbial communities from Petit-Saut dam, French Guiana - Emb289 P3 | ecosystem: Host-associated > Arthropoda: Insects > Digestive system > Gut ...
AAAATAAGCAGCACAACAGGCCCGATAATATTGTACCAACTACCGCCGACAGTGAGCACTTCGTCGAAGAAAAACCTTGCGCCCAAAAGCGGTGACAAAAGTGCAAACGCTGTTCCCGCAATCATTACAATCATGATTACAATAACCTTTGAAAGATAAAAACGGAAAAACCCCATAAGCCGTTTTGTGATTGATATTTTATCAAGGCACTTTAAGCAAAGTTTCCGCTCCGGCTCAGGGTAACGCACCCCGCACTTCGGGCAAAAAAGCTCATCATCCGGCACAACATCTTTAAACGACTCTTCGCCCTCGTTGATATTCTTAACACATTTTGCCAGCTTTTCAACATATGACAAAAACCCGATTGAAAACAAAAGGAATATATTGTTTTCATTATGCAATCTTCCCGTTGAAATCAATTTTTCGGTTTTAAGCTCGCCAAGTTCCGAGAGCTTAAAAGTCTCAATCTCCTGCGCTTCATACAACGCAACAATCCTGCGGGCGCCCGACGTTTTTACAACCTTTTCTTCACCCGTCAGAATATAAAGGTTCTCGCCGTCAATCGCAGTATAAACATCCGCATAACCACCGTCTTTGGTCATGTCGGTATGTATTGCATATATAAAATTATCAGTATTAATTCCCTGCGCAGAAAAAGCCTGAAGCACATATTCAGGCACATTAGCTTTCATGAACTTCTCCCATGACAATCCCAAAAAACCTACTACCTCGTGCAAAAAACACGAACGTAATAATACCACGCAACCACTATAAAAGCAAGCAGTTTTGGTAAAGCTTATTAATTATTATGTGTGAAAATATTAGTTATTATACTGTGGAAATTTACTTAGAGAGGGTATGGTTTGCTTTATATAACAGTGACAACGGTTGCGGGGTACAGGAATTAAGAACAGATAATAACACGCAGCTTGAGGGGGCGCTGTTATAGAAAGTAAATCATACCTCTGTAAATTACACACATAATAACTAATAACTAATCACTCCAGTAAATTCCACATATAATAATTAATCACTCCAGTGGAAATATGGTGCGTTCTCATGAGTGATGGCAGAGGTTAGGTTTGCGGATTCGATAATATCAGTATAGTCTAAAGCCTCATTGCCAAAGTATATGTTTCGCAGACGGATGTTTTCCATTACAGAGGTATAGTCGCCGCTGTTGATGTTTAGGAAGCGTGCTCCGCATGAGGATTTTTCACCGCCGAGAACCCAGATGTTTTCAACAAGGATGTCTTTAATTTCACGATTGCCATCATTTGTTGTCCATTCTGCTGCACCGCCGATTTGTGAGCTTTTACCGTTGCCGAAGTCAATAAGATACTGCCAACCGCCGCCTTCACCGAAATTACCGGGGACACCCATTTGAGCATTTTCGAGAATGATATTACGAAATGTAATATCATAAATTCGGCAACCATCGGCGTTATGAATAGAAATGGGAGCTTTATGGAAGTTGTGCAGAATGTCAATGTTTTCAAACAAAACATTATAAATCTGCGGGTCTTCATTTCCCGACGGACGCCTGCCGCCCGGTGCACCCTTGTTGGTTTCAAAACCGATTTCCAAGGTCTGCGCAAGGTCAGTCCACATTACTGAGTTTGTTACTGTAATATCAAAAGTATCGTTTTTAGTATAATTTTTCAAAACCACATTATCATCCCACGAGCGGATAAATGATTTGTTTACCGTAATACCGTTTGAGCTTTGAATCGTAATACCGTCGCCGTTATTGCGGGCACTGATTACTTTGATATTTTCCACATTGATAAAACTGCTGTTTTGAAACTCCACAACCCATCTGCTTGCGTTAAATATGGCAACTCCTTCGATTGTGATATTACTGCGATTCCAAACCTGAATTGCGGGTGGACCCGAACCTAAAATAATCCCGCGCCCCATCAGCGAACTGCCGTCACTCATAATAACCTGCCCCGCAACAACACTGCCGGGTGCGAGATAAACGGTTTCATTTTCTGCAATGGTCAGCTTCCCAAGATGCCTGCCCTCAATGACTCTTGCATCCTTTGGAACAAGCGACGGCGGATTTGCAAAAATCATAAGCGCATCGGTTTCCGGGTCATCGTTAAACTCTACAGTATACTGCCCCCACTCACTTATTTGAAATGTAACCGTATCGCCGTCGAGAGAATACTCTACACCCGCCCTCGCAGGCCGCACAGCCACGCTCTCTATACCGGACGGATATGTCACCTCAAGCGTAACTGTCCCCGTCATATCAAACATCGCAACCGCCGCTTTTTTTAAATAAGGCACAACCACAGGATACTGCCGTTTCGGATTGGTATCAACAGCATAAAGCGGGACATCATAAACACCGTTTTCATCCCGCACCCGAACCGTAATACCCTCAAACATCTCCATCCTATCCTCAACAGGATACAAAAAAACAACATCCCCCTCATCTTTTGCCACACACCCGACAACCAAGACAGTTATTATTATAAGCAACAAACAAAATAATCTTTTCATTAACACCAACACCTCTCACTTAACTCGCTAAACTATAATACCACAAAACAACAAAAGCAAGAGCAATTCCCATCCTCGGAGGGGTGCCACATAGTGCCGGGGTAAATTCCCCTCCTCGGAGGGGTGCCCGAAGGGCGGGGTGGTTAAAACCAAGCAGAAGAACCGTCCCTTACCTCAAATATGTTTATTAGGTAGTCTGCCTTTTCTCATGCCTGCTTGTCGTCTGCATTTGCTTAAAAGTTTTTCATAACCTTTAAGATTATCGACCGTGTAGTGTTTATTGATTTGCTTTTCATAGTTGATACATTGTTCGTTAAACACAAATGAATTACCGGTATTATAATTGCGGTCCATTGCACAAATATAGTCGTCTATGCGATTTTTCTCGCGCCTTATTTCCTGACGAATATTTCTGACAGCCTGCTCACATTCAATATGTTCAAAGCTGTTAAACTTCCCATATCCCTTATATGGGCTTTTTCTGTTACAATACTTATTTTTTTCTGTTGTTGTTGCAAAAAACTTGCCGCAATGCTCACATTGCCTAAACTTATACCTATGCACCATTAGGTAATGCAGAACAGAAAACATTATGTCCTTTATGCTGTAACAAGTATATGTACTAATAAAAGCATTGTTTTCGTAAGCTTCAAACAACTCATCCCAATTAAAATTATAGTTATAGTGCTGGTCGCCGATGGATATATAGTCATATTCTTTTTGCTCTTCAAGCTCCTCGCCGGTAATCAGGTTATGCTTTAACCCCAATTCAAACATAATATTTTTTTCTTTAAATTCCATTGTGTTTGTAAATTTTAGATTAAAAACCATTTTTGCAAGTTCAAGTTCGCTGAAAGAGAACAGTTTTTTTCTGCTAATAATTTCTTTTAGACTATCAATTGCATATAGCATCAATGAAAAACGATAAGCCCATTCATAATCATCTTCACCCTGATATTCACGCCCCATGAAAAAGGGGTGTTTTGTGTGTCCTTTTGGCAGTCTGCCCGCATTTTCATCATAGACAGAAGGGTCGAGTAAATCGCACAGTGCAATAGTCGGATTAAATTTAAATTCTTTATTATCAGAAAGATTCTTAACTACGCCGGAAAGATTATACAATTCCGCTGCCTTTTCATCAGCTTCACGTTTAATAGTGCAAAAGTACAAAGCTTTGTTCTCAGACATAAGTCCACCTCCAAAATAATGTTTCCTTTCATGGCGGTATTTTATCATCGATTATTGTTTCCGTCAAGCCCTTGACAAAAACAAAACAACAATGTAATAATTAAATCAGCTTCAAAGCCAACATCCACCCTGCTGTAACCTCAAAAAATAATAACAATATGAAGGAGAAACAAAATGACAGCATCAAAAATTTACTTAAAACTAAAAAACTATTTTGACAAAAATGAAATCTACTACAAGCCCTATAAAAAAGAGAAGGTATTAAGATTAAGTGCATCTCTTGGTGCATCTGCCAAGGATGAACAAGCATATATTCTTATTCATATAGCATGCGAGGACTTTTTTGTTAGTATTAATGCATGCCTTGAACAGTCTGCTGATGAAAAATCATGTGCAAAAGTTATGGAGTATTTAACCCGAGTCAACTACACCCTTAAAAACGGATGCTTTTGCATTGACCTTCGTGATGGCGAAATAAGTTTTAACTCAAGTTTAAATTGCATTGACAGGGAAACACTGTCAGATGATTTGATAAGTATATTCCTTTCCACTCCTCATGTAATGTTTAATCATTACTATGCCGGCTTGATGGATGTAATGTCCGGCAAAAAAACTCCCGAAGAAGCAGTGAGTGAGCTTTATGATAACGATAACGATGAAGGCTGCTTTTGCGGTTGCGGGCATTAGTATTCACGCCATACAGACAGAAATAAAATAAGGAGGGCTATAACAATGTCAAAAAAAGTTACAGATAACTGGACCCCGGAAGTTTGGGAAAGATATTATAAAGAGCAAAAGGAAATATGTTTTTGTAATAAAGAACCTCATGAGGTCACTGATGTTCAGTATATGGTGAACTTAGAGCGTCTTTGCATGGCAGACAGTGAAATAGAAGACCTTTCAATTCTAGAGGGTTTGATAAATCTTAAAGAACTTAAACTACATGATAATAATATTGAGAATCTCGCACCGCTTGCGAATCTTCAAAATCTTGAGGTACTGCACTTGAGTGATAATCAAGTTGATGACCTCACTCCTCTTAAAGAGCTTAAGAGCCTCACGGAGCTTAAGCTTGGAAGCAATATTGTAACAGACCTTACCCCTCTTACAGAACTGACGAAACTGGAAGGGCTTTGCGTTTGCAACAATTCGGTTGATGATGTTACCCCTCTTGCAGGTTTGACCGGTTTAAAAACCTTATGCCTTTGCAATCAGGAAATCGAAGATATTTCACCTCTTGAAAATCTTGTGAATCTGAGATATCTGTATTTAGAAGGCAACAATATCGAAGATTTTTCCCCGCTTATTAATATGAAAAAATTAAAAAATATTGACGTTGATATTAATAGCAACATACTTAACGATCCCGGCACATCCGGTAATAATAACAAAAAATGCAAAAACATTGAAAAATACTGTTTGTCCTTGTCAGAAAAAGCTGCCACTGGCAAGATTGACCGTATTGTTGGACGTAATTCGGAAACAGAGCATGTTATACAAATCCTCAGCCGCAGGCAAAAAAATAATCCCTGCCTCATAGGCGAACCCGGTGTTGGTAAAACTGCAATTGCAGAAGGTCTTGCTATGCGTATCCACAATGGTGATGTTCCTTGTAATTTAAAAAACAAAGAGGTTCATTTACTTGACTTAACAGAAGTTGTGGCTGCAGGTGCCAAGTGGGTTGGTGAGTTTGAAAAGTGTTTTTATCCTCTTATTAAGGAAGTAGAGGAACATGGCAATATTATTTTATTTATTGATGAAGTTCATAACCTTATTGGCGCAGGTGCCGCTACGGGTAAACCCATGGATGCCGCAAACATTCTAAAGCCCGCTCTTGCCAGAGGTGCTGTCCAAGTCATCGGTGCGACAACTATTGATGAGTATAGAGAGCATATTGAAACCGACAAAGCTTTAGAGCGCAGATTTCAACCTGTTAATATTGAAGCACCGTCTGTTGAAGAAACAATTGAAATTGTTAAGGGTATAAAAGACTACTATGAATCATATCACAATGTTAAAATATCCGATGATGTGGCAGAGCATGCTGTTAAACTCGCAGATAAATATATTAGTAACAGGTTTTTTCCCGATAAAGCTATTGATTTAATTGATGAAGCCTGCTCAAATCTTAATCTTAAAAGAAAACCGGGACAAAAAAGAAATCCTGTAATGGCAAAGGATAATCTTGCCCGCGTCATCGAGCTGTGGACAAAAATCCCCGCTTGCAGTATAAGTGAAGATGACAGAGCAAAACTTTTTGGTCTTGAATCGCAAATTAAAGCAAATATTATTGGACAGGATTCCGCTATTGAAAAGGTATGTGCCGCAATCAAGCGCAAAAGACTCGGTATTTCCAAAAAGCACAAACCCGTATCTTTCATCTTTGTCGGCTCTACCGGCATAGGTAAAACGGAAGTTGTAAAGCAACTTGCAACTAATCTTTTCCATTCTAAAGATGCATTTATCAGGCTTGATATGTCCGAATATAAGGATCCCAGTTCGGAAACAAAAATTATCGGAGCAGCACCCGGTTTTGTAAATAATAAAAAAGGCGGTCAATTGACCGAGAAGGTTCGCAAGAATCCCTACAGTATCATATTACTCGATGAAATTGAAAAAGCACATCCAATGGTTATGGACCTTTTCCTCCAGATTTTGGATGAAGGTCATATAACTGATGGCCTGGGTCGAAAAATCGACTTTAAAAACACCATTATTATCATGACATCAAACGCAGGCAGCATTGATAAGGTTGTCGGCTTTAACAAAACCGTCGATGAGCGCACAATCGAAACAACCAAATCAGCTTTAAAGAACTTTTTAAAGCCCGAGTTTATCAACCGTGTGGATGAGGTCATTCATTTTAACCACCTGACAAAAGAAAACATTAAGATGATTGCACGTCTGATGCTCGATGAGCTGTGTGAATCAATTTTGGAACAACAACCGATTACACTTACATACAATGACTCAGTCATCGACTATCTCGCCGAAAACACAGATTTCGAAACCTACGGCGCCCGCAACCTGTATCATTTAATTCAAAAAGAAATAGAAGACAAAATCGCCGCCGAAATGCTCGCAGATTGTGAAGCAGTTATTACGATGATTGACCTGTCAGTATTGGATGATATAATAAAGGTGGGGATAACAAATAAGATTGTTGCGAATTCTAAAGGAATAAAACAAATGACTATACATGAGAAATGGGCATCTGACGATAAGGGATTTGGTATAGTAAGGAAAGCAAAAAATGAGTGAAATTATGGGTAATGCAACCACTAAGAGTGTTATGAATACCAAGAAATTCTGGGAAATAATAAAAAAAGGCAGAGAAGCCGCAGATGCACATAATGGCGACTTTCATGAATGTTTAGACAAAATGCATGAATCCGTTAAGAAGCAACTCAAAAAGCTTACTCCTGACGAAATATATAAATGGTATGAAATCTTTGAAAAAAAAGAAGATGACCTTTATGATGCCGACTTATGGTTTATCACAGGAGGCAGTGATGACGGGTTTGCATATTGCAGAAGATGGATTATCAGCAAGGGTGAAAAGGTATATAACGCAACAAAAAAGAATCCTAAAGCATTGCCGGAAGTTGCTCCCGATTATTACGGTTCGTCCTTTGAAGGTCTGTCATGGGCTGCAATAGATGTTTACGAAGAGCTTACAGGAAATAGTTTATATGACTATCAACATGAACAATGGCAGCTCAAACAGCTTCGTAAAAAGAAAAAAAGCACGGACGATGACGATGAGAGCACATGGGATAAATCAGATAATATAATTACCCAAAGGCTTAACAGACTTTTAAGAGACTCGGAGAATGGTGATGCTGAATCGCAATATGATTTAGCCTCTACTTACGCACACGGGTGGAGCGTAGATGAAGACGGCAAGAAAGCTATATTCTGGCTCAAAAAATCAGCAGAGCAAGACTTCATAAAAGCACAAACACGGTTGGCTATGTGTTATACCGATGGCGACTATGTTAAGCAGAACTATACTAAGGCATTATATTGGTGGAATAGAGCAGCAGAGCAGGACGATATTGATGCACAAAAGATACTTGCATATATTTACAGAACCGGAGATGGAGTAAAAAAGAATTATGTAAAAGCACTTCATTGGTATAAAAAAGCAGCTGAACATGGTGATACATACGCAATGAGTTCAATAGGTTTCTTTTACTGGAATGGCAAAGGTGTTAAAAGAGACAGACAGCTTGCAACAAAGTGGTACAGTGTTGCTGCAAATAAAGGATGCAATGACTCTCAATACTATTTAGAAGAAATTATGCTTGACGGGAAATACATACCCGAAGACGAGGACAAAATCGACAAATTACTATCAGAGCTGTTAGCAGCCATCGACTAATAAGAAAACAATATACATACTGTTTCCTTTCAGCGGGATAACAACAGCAACAAAGTGATGGTTACATTATGCATAAATGTGTGTAATAATGAGTATAGCATATTGATGAAGTAGAAATGGGATCTAACGCACCTTGAAAAAGGTACTTGAAATGTGGGAACACCCGCCCCACCATCAATATGCTGAAATAGTAACAAAGAACATGGCTTAATGATACTACAAATAAACCAATATATTAATAAATAATAAGATAGGAGTACATAAAATGGCAACACAAGAATTTTTGACAAAACGAGATCAAGCGTTTGACCTTCTTTTCGAAGTAATTAAACTGGCAAAAGAACCGGAAAATAATGATAAACTTGACGGATTAAAACAATGGCTTCTGGCTGACGCCGGAAAGCAACTTGTGATAGCACTAAATGAAGCAGAAATAAAATCCTCAAATGGCACTATATATCCTGTCATAAGCCCTTTAGATGCATACGAAGAAAAATGCAAAGAACAAGCAGCACCGTAAAAGCTGAAAGACATCGTCATCATGTACTGAACACATGGGGACGGTTTTCCCGGCATCATTCGTTGGTTTTTGTATTAGATATGAGTAAAACTATCCCCTAGCTTGATGAGCAGTACACTGTAGTTAATCAGAGTTCGTAATACATGGGGACGGTTCTCTTGTGTTGTACCTTTTGATACCGGTATGGAATAGGACAATAATTAATGAGTGGAAAACAGCCTGCCCTCAGCAAGTCAACTAATGTCAGCGGGATACAGTGTCCGAAGATGCTGCAGGACCACAACTGAACCGCGCTTCACTGAAACATAATTCAGTAACGCTTGACACGCATATAGATTATTGATATACTGCACTTATCGGGGAGGGGTGCAGTATGTTTATTGGAAGAAGGCAAGAATTAAAAACGTTAAATGACCATTATTATAATAGTGCATTTAGTTTCTTTTGTTTGTATGGGCGTCGTCGCGTTGGGAAGACTGAGCTGATAAAGGAGTTTATCAAAGATAAAAAGGCAATCTTTTTTACAGGTGTTGAAGATACAAAAGAAGTAAATATCGCTAACTTTTCAAGTCTTGTTCATGAGTGTTTATATACTGCCAAGAGCAAGGCTGTATATGGTGACTTCAAAGATGCTTTTGTTGACATATATGAACATTCCAAAAACGAAAAGATTGTTTTAGTTATTGACGAATACCCTTATCTTGCAAAGAGTTATCCCGGTATATCGTCTCTTTTACAGGTAGAAATTGACCATAGATTAAAAGATGCAAATATTTTTATTATTTTGTGTGGTTCTTCTATGTCCTTTATGGAAAATCAAGTTATGGGACATAACAGCCCGTTATACGGTAGACGGACAGGGCAGATAAAAGTACAACCTTTTGATTATGCAACCTCACTTGAGTTTTTTCCAAAAAGAAAACCGGAAGAATGTGCTGTTATTTATGGTGTCACAGGTGGAATAGCAAAGTATTTACAACTTTTTTGTAATACCGAAAATCTTGACGATAATATAGTGAAGAATTTTTTTAACAGTAACGAATTACTTTTTGAAGAACCAATAAACCTGCTAAAGCAAGAATTACGGGAACCGGCATTATATAACTCAATAATAACTGCTGTTGCGAAAGGCAGCTCTAGAGTTAATGAAATTTCTACAAAAACAAAGTTGGATAGTGATATATGTGTAAAGCATTTAAGTAATTTAATAGAGCTTGGAATAATTAAAAGAGAAGTTCCGATTTTTGAAAAAGAAACTTCGAGAAAAAGCATATATCGCTTAAATGATGGAATGTTTCGCTTTTGGTATAGATTTGTTTATGAAAATATATCAAGGATTCAACTAGGTTTAGGGGAGCAAGTTTACGAAGATGTAAAACCACAAATTTCCGATTTTATGGGAGAAGTATTTGAACAAATGTGCAAGGATTATATGTGGAAAGCAGAACTGCCTTTTTCCGTTTCGAATATCGGTCGCTGGTGGGGTAACAATCCGCTAAAAAAATGTGAACAAGAAATAGACTTGATAGCTTCTAATAACAGTAAATCCAAAGCAGTATTTTGTGAATGTAAGTGGCGAAACAAAAAAGTTTATGCAGAAGATATTGATGAACTTATTAATAAGACAGAAATGTTTAATTTTTCTGAGAAATACTATTACATTTTTTCAAAAAGCGGATTTACTGACTCTGCTAGAAAGAAAGAAAGCAGAACGCTTTCACTTGTTGAGTTTAAAGACATGCTATAATGATAGTACCTGCATGGCAATATAGTACTGTTTCCTTTCAGCGTGATAAAAATGGCAACAAAACAATGGTTGCAATTGGTTGCAATATACTCAAATGTGTGCAATAATGAGTATAGCATATTGATGAGGTTAGAAAGGGGCCTAACACACCTTCAAATGAAGGTACTTGAAATGCAGGAATTCCCGCCCTGCCATCAATATGCTGAAAAACAAAGAAAAAATTACTAATAAAAAAAGGTTATGCATATTACACCAAGAGCTAAGATATCACATACATTCAATAGACAAAAACCTAGCAAAAAAATGGCCATTTTACAGTCTTGCGATTATATAGCAATACTGAACAACAAAAGAAAAAGAATAAAAGGAGCGAGAAAAATGAAAGACAGCAAAGATTTTACAGTGAATGCACAAGAGGAGGATAATAAACAAAAGTTTCTTCAAGACGATTTCTTTTTCCCAATTACAAGTAAAGAAGAAAGAGTTGAAATAGAAAATAAAGCAAACACCGGAGATGCTGAAGCCCAATTCGATTTAGGTGACTATTATTTTATTGGAGATTCTAATGCATTCAATAAAAGAGATGTAAAAAAAGCCGTACACTGGTACATAAAAGCTGCAGAACAGGGTCATTTGAGAGCACAATGCCGTTTAGGTAAAAACTATCTGGAAGGTCGTATTCCTCACGACTTGATGAGTGAAGAGCAAGCTGTTAATTGGCTTACAAATGCAGCAGAAAAAGGGCATGCTGAATCACAAAATGTTTTGGGATACCTTTACTATTTTACATGAAAATCATATTCGGATATGGGGTTAGGGGAATTTGGTAATAAGGCAGTAATGTGGCTCACTAAAGCTGCAGAGCAAGGTCATCGCGAAGCAAAAATAAGACTGGAACAAGTATTAAATGACAGGAAAAAATGCGAAGATTACAATGAAAAGCATGGAGTGTAAATTCTTATATTATGAATGTAACACAAGGGGACGGTTCATGTTGTCAAGGGTATTTCACATAATTATTTAAATAATTTATATAAGTGCCTCGGCTGTCAATAAATACCGGTAGGATGGTTCTATAAAAACGGAGTCATATATATCGGCAGGAATATTATTCCGTGGTTCTGTAATACTGCACAGAAGAACCGTCACGTTTTTCGCCCTGTGTTCCCTTGTTTTTGAGATGCGCTGAAAAGCCGGAAGGAGAGAAATCTACAATGACTGATATTGAACTAAAAAAGAAATGCACAGAAATATATTACAATCATAAACCGGAGCTGGATTTACTTTACAACTTAGAAAAAGATGTTATCAGAAGAAAGAAAAATGCAAAAAATGCATTGGTTGAACTTAAAGAACTTAAGAACATATTAAAAACTTCTCGCCCGAAAGATATACCTATTATTAAAAAAAGAATTACTCTACAAGAAAATCTATTAAATGACCTTGATAAAATATTAAAAAAGCAAAAAACGCCGAAAAAGCAAAAAAAGTTATCTAACAACGATAAAAATGTCTTGTTAGAAAAGCTTCTTGATGATACAAAAAGTCCGAATAAATCTAAGCAATGGAATGACAATTTAAAGTGGTGGCTGGATGATTTAAATATACTAAAAATATTGAACATATCAAACGCAGAAATACGTCATAGCAGTTTTCTTTCATGGCTGATAGACCCAAATGGAAGCCACTCAATTGAGATTCATGAAAAAGGGGATATATTAAAGGGTCTTATAGAGTTAGCGATTACAAAGGACAATGAAGCTAATACTGCAGATCCGAACAGGAAGAACTGTAGCAAATGTAATTGTGATGTAAGAAATATATTAAAGGATCCAAGTTTTATTGCTTTTGAGAGTATTGAAGAGATTCCTGTCGGAGATGAAGAACTAAAAGTACGTCCTTACAGAAACAAGTATTGGTGTGGAGAATGTGCGAAAAAAGTATCGGAAAAATACCCCTATAAGGATATAAGCACTATTGATACCAAAAGTATAAAGTATAACGACTTTAGATATTTGAGAGAAAAAGACAATATTGATATGCGCTTTGTCTCTGATGAGAATAAAATAATGATTTGCATAGAGAACAAGGTGGGTTCAAAAGAGGGTGCCGGACAAACGAGCAGGTACAGAAAAATGCTCCTTGATGTATATAAAGAAGACTACAGAAAAATCTTCATATATTTAACGGTAGAAGGCTATGAAGCTAGAGACAGCGAAAATTGGATACCTGTAAAGTATGAAGAGTTAGTTGATATTATTGACAAAACAGTAACTCCTAATGGCTCTTCAAAAATATCTATAGAAGATAAAGCGAAAACCTACATAGATGATTATCTTAAGGAAACGAAAAGAATAACATATCACACTGAGTTTTTGAATATATGCACAGAAACTTACAAGGAGCACGGTCAGGCAATAGACATAATTAATGAATATATGTTCAAGTTTCAAGATTTGATGTACGAGCAAATTAAAAATAAGTTTGCCAACTCGGAAACCAGTAACATTGACAGCAACTATTACCCTGACTATACAGGTAAATCAAACATCTGGTTTAATACATGTAACTCGAAAAAGCTGACTCTCTATAAGGTCATCAATCCTAATGGATTTAACTTTAGCTATCAAATAGATAACAGACAAACAGAGCTTACAATCAAAGCGGTAATGAATAAGCATGAAAACATTGATGATGGTGAAATAAATAAATTTATTGAGGTGTGGAAGGCTTATAATAAAGATAAGATAGGGACCCCACAGTTACAAAAAAAGCTAAAAGAGCTTCCTGATAAAATAAAAGAACACAAAGGCGGCATCTATGACTTGTTTGGTTCAGGCTGGAAAATAATACCCAATTATGATGAGCTTAATATACTGGAGTGGCTTGACGAAGATAAAAAGAAGCTGGGTGTTTATGAAATCGCACAAGAAAGAATCGACGAGATATTTAGTGACATCATGGCATACGTTAAAGATTTTGAAGATAAAATCCTATCAGCAGTATAACCTATTAATGAAGTGGAATGGGCCCAACGCTCTTCGAATCAATAGGAGTCAAAATGAGGAAGGAAATGCAGGAATTGCCGCCCTGCCATCAATATGCTGAAAAAATAAAGAAAAAATGAGGAAAGTGTAATGAGCAATACAAGATTATATGTTGCGTGATTTAACTATTGACCTTTGCCGAAATTCGGGTATAATAAGGTGTGACTGGATTATACCCGAAATGAGGTGTTCGTGTGGATTACATAAAAAGAGATATTGAAACGCTTATTTCAGATGCGGCTAAAAGTTATTCTGCTCTTATAATTACAGGACCGCGGCAGGTTGGTAAGACTACTACTCTTAGGAGATTGTTAGGTGAAGCGTGTAGGTTTGTTTCGCTTGATAATAAAGAAAACAAAAACCTCGCAAAAACAGATCCTGAAACATTTTTGTCCCTTAATCCCGCACCAGTAATTATTGATGAAATACAATACGCACCGGAACTTTTCCCATATATAAAAATGGAAATCGATAACGGAGCACCACCGGGGAGTTATCTGATG
>Ga0123356_10004804_pt1 | contig 13898 bp, 9 predicted proteins | sample TergutEmb28metaG_2_FD_92546 | JGI IMG/M metagenome (GOLD analysis project Ga0123356, IMG submission 92546) | Embiratermes neotenicus P3 segment gut microbial communities from Petit-Saut dam, French Guiana - Emb289 P3 | ecosystem: Host-associated > Arthropoda: Insects > Digestive system > Gut ...
CCTCCTCGGTTTTGTCGGCGTAGTCCTTTAAGGCTTCCTTAACCGTCTCGATGTCCGGATCTCGGTCGGATAGCCTTGAGAGCAGTATCACCTTATTTAAAAGGCTTTCCATGTCGCGCACGTTGGAGGACATACTTTCGGCCATAAACGCCAAAACATTTGCGGGAATATTGTATTTCTCCGTCTCCGCCTTTTTTTGCAGGATGGCGATGCGCGTTTCTAGATCCGGCTGCTGGACGTCCGCCATTAGCCCCCACTTAAAGCGGGAACGGAGGCGCTCCTCTAAATCCTGTATCTCGTCGGGCGGACGGTCGGAGGTGAACACCAGCTGCTTGTTGGCGCCGTGGAGCTCGTTAAAGGTATTAAACATTTCAACCTGCGTTTCGGGCTTACCCGCGATGAACTGTATGTCGTCGATCATCAAAACGTCCACGGCGCGGTATTTTTCCCTAAAATGGGTGCTCTTGGCCTTGCTGGTACGGATGTATTCAATGAACTCGTTTAAAAACTTCTCGCTTGCCGCGTACAACACCTTAAGATGCGGGTGCGACATGCGCAAGGAATTGCCGATGGCGTGCATGATGTGCGTTTTGCCAAGTCCCGCCCCGCCGTAAATAAAAAGTGGGTTGTACCGGATGCCGGGCTCGTTGCTGACGGCAATCGCCGCCGCATACATAAACTGGTTGCTCTTGCCTACGACAAAGTTCTCAAAATTATAGCGCGGATTGATGACATTGGCCACGGGTGGGGCGGGCTCGGGCTCCGGGGCGGCGGGTTCCTCATCCGTTTCGGTATAGGAATCACGGTTTGAGGGGTCGATAATCGCAATTTCCTTCATCGCGGGATTGACGTGAACCATCGCTTTAATCATAAGGCCCTTAAACTTGTCCGTAACAAAATTGCGGATGCCGGCGTTTGCGGCGCACAAAACAAGCTTCCCCTCGGCACTTTGCACAGGCTCTAAGGTTTTAATCCACACGTCAAAATTAACGGCGCTGATTTCCGTCTCCAGCCTTGTGAGCATTTTTTGCCATAATTCTTTTGTCGCCATAGGGCTCCTTTCAGTCACCGGTGAAAAGTGAAAAGTGAAAAGTGAAAAGTTAGGGATAAGTGACGGTGGGGTTAGAAAGTTCGTTTTTTTGCTCCGGGCGTTACAGGCTTTGCTTCCGAATAAGAAATAATCCGCAACTTTTCATTTTTCATTTTTAAGTTTTCACTAGAAGTAGTGTTTCCGGAGGAAATACTACTTGCGCGCGTCGATTCCGTAAAAATAAAACTTCATCGTCTTTAATACCATCGCCTGCATTTCGGCGCGGGGTAAATGCAAGCGCAGTATGTCAAACAAAGAACGCACAAACGCCCGCGCCATCAGCCGGCTCATCAGCCGGTTGAACGGCTGCTCGTCGTTATAAAGCCTGTCATACACAAGGTTCGCAACCTGTTCAATCGTCTTCTCGGAAAAATCCTCGTAGCGCGTCGTGCCGCACTTGTCGACCAAAATGATAATTTCTTTGCCCGAACTGTCAAAAATATCGGCCAATGACGAGGCAAGCCTTAAAAACGCTCCCTCCACCGAAAGGCCGTTTTGGGCGTCAAAGTTTGCAAGCCGTTCGACGGTTTTCGGAATCTCCGTGTATACGTTCTTTACCAGTGCGTCTAAAAGGCCGGATTTCCCGTCAAAGTAGCGATAAAGGTTTCCGACCGGGACGCCCGCATTTTGCGCGATGGCAGAAATATTCCCCTGCCTGTAGCCCTTTTCAAGGTACTCGGCTAATCCCGCCTCCAAAATTTTGTCGTTGATGTATTTCTTTTTGTACTGCATGTAGGCCTCCGGACAGGAATAATGAAAAATGTATTCGAAGAATCACGAAGTATAAATGTAAAAAAATTTTCGCGGAATTTTAGTATAGCGATTCTCATCCCGTTTGTCAACCCGATTTATACAGAAAAAAATAGAAATATTTTGGGAAAGTGAATTTGCCTTTTACTTTTTACTTCAACTCTCCGCCTCACCCGTCGCCGCATCCTGAAACAACAGCCAAAAGCCTTTTCCTTGGGGGCTTTGTGGATTTTCGGGCAGCCAACGACTCCCCTCTCCCAATTCCGCGGGCGGCGCGGGCGAATACTCGGCGGGCACACCGTAGCAAATATAATCGGGGCGCTTGCCGCCGTTAAGCGCCGAAGGTATTAGCCCCACGACATAAAATTTGGTCTCGTCAAAATTCACGCGCACCCAGCGCGTTTCGGGCATTAATTCCTCCAAAAGGGCAAACGGCTCGCAGGAAAGAAACAGCTCGTCTAATTGCGCCTTGACTTGCTCGTAAAAAACGGATCCGGGCTGCGCGGCGGCCGCAGACACCGACGCATGGTAAGTCGATGCCGGCGGAACGGTGAACGCCGCCTCGGGGTGGTGTAATTCGGGATTCGGGATTCGGGGTTCGGGATTCGTGATAGTTACGTTTTTCCCCGTTGGGAGCGGGGCCTGCACCGCCCCGCCGGAACCGATTTGTCGGGATTCGGGATTCGGCTTTTCATGCCCACAGGCTGTGCTTTGGATTGAATAATCCCGCGCATATTGCGAAACCTTCTGTAGATTGACCCCTACGGATTCGGGCGGAACATCCCCCGGCCCGCCATCCTCAAAAGTCTTACTTCCCGTGCCTTGCGTTTTACTCTCCATATCATTCATCCGCGATTCCTCACTCCTCACTCCTAACTCCCCTCGCCCCGAGCCCCGGCAAATCGGTTCCGGCGGGACGCCCAATGGGTCGCCCCCTACGGGAATGAATGTATCCAATCCATCCGCCATTCCTAATTCCTCACTCCTAATTCCTACTTCCTGATCCCTATCCCCAGACCCCTGCCCCCTTTCCTCCTCCAGCAAATACCGGTCCACAGGGTTTAATGTGTCAGAAGGCCTTACGGCGGAAAGCGTTGAATAAATCGGCGTCTTGACAAAATAGTTGACCTCCGCCAACGCCTGATCGTTGTAATCGCCCAAAATCGCCCGGACATTCGCTAAAAGATCCTCCGCCTCGCGCGCCGGATCCTGTACCGCCGCAACCGGATTCCCGGGGGCGTGTCCGGTGACCGGGTCACCGGACACGCCCCCACCCTCTATAGATTCCGCGTGATCTGCGATGTCCGTTAAATACCCGGGTAATTCGGCGGGAACCTCAATCCGCTCCCCGGGTTTTATGTCGAAGAAGTAATTCCTAATCTCACCCCGGCGGCCGCTGTACGCCGGGAGCGGAGACGGATTCGGCGTTTTAACAATTTCCTTTTGGGGTTCACTTTTTTTGCTCCTGAGCCCGTCCATCATGTTGCCCGCCCACAGCTTTTGAACGGCGCTCGTCCCGTATAACAGCGGGATTTCTTGCTCCGTCTCGAATACGACGCAATGCACGCGGGCAAGGTTTAAGGGCTCCGCCATGCCTCCCACGTCGCGCCCGTCCGGCATCTCGAGGCGGAATCTTGCGATGATGCGGCCAAAACTGCCCACATTATGTATAAACGCTTTTTCCTCCGTCTTTATGCCGACGCGGTACTCGCCGCGCTTTATGTCCGGCAGATGGTATACGCACAGCACGGCAAACAACCCGTAAGCGTTGCGCTCGAGCGACAGCGTGCCCTTGGCGTCCGCCGAGCCGGATAATATAATTAACTTTTTTTCGAATTGCATGGCAACACTCCGTTTGGTAGATAGTAGGCGTGTTGAGCAAATATAAAATGTAAAATATAAAATATAAATTTCGGATTTATTATTATGCTTGTATTGCGTACAAACCAACCAACAATAATTTATATTTTATATTTTACATTTTATATTTAAAACAAAACTCCCCTCCCTAATATACATACATATATATGACAAAACCCATACATCCTTGACGAATACTTTCGAATTAGCGCGAAAACAAAGAGGCTGCCCCACGTCAAAATCTCGTGAGACAGTCCCTCTACCCCCTATTCTCTAGCCTGTTGTAATTCGAGACTACCTAGCCGCATTTTTAGTGAATAGCGAATAGCGAATAGCGAATAGCTTCGGATAAGTGCGAGCGTGTTTATGGGCAAATTTCTTTTATGCCTTGGGAATAAAAGAACATTTCAATGATACTCAATCACAACTATCCCTAACTATTCACTATTCACTATTCACTATTCGCTATTCTCTAACATAGAGTAATTTCGCCTTGTAACTGTATTGTTTTGCGGTTGGTTTTTTGAGCGGTTGCCGTGCGGAGCGCAGAGATTAAGGCGCGACACACGATGCGGGGTGTGTGAGTTCGGGGGCGCGGCGTAAGAGCCGGCAGGGCGAGGAGTTCGGCACAGGGGCGCGGCATGGCGCGGGAGTTCGGGGGCGCGGCATGGCGCGGGAGTTCGGGGGCGCGGCTCGGAGTGTGGGCGCGAGTGCGGATGCGGAGCGCGCTACTTTCTAAGTGCGACAAAAAGCAATCATATCCCCAAACGGTTGACAAGTAAGCCAAAAAGTCACTATCCCTAATCGAAAAGACAGCCGCCCAAAATCAGAGCGACTATCTTATCGTTTGGCTATATCAGCCTATTAAGTTGTGTGCGACCACTACCCTAAAACACGTTCATTTTAGGTAGTCTTGAATTACTCTATTCTCTATTCTCTATTCTCTATTCACTTATCCCTGCCCCTGCCAAGCCACCGGCTCGCCCGCCACGCCCGTATAGTACTCGGTGATAAGCCGCAGCATCAGCGCGTTTAGGTACTCGACAACATAAGGCCCGCAGGTGGGCTCAAGGTGGCTCCCGCCGATGCCCGAATCGTCGGTGAGGAACGTATAGGTGCCGCCGGTCAGCATCGCCTCGCTGCGCAGCAAAAACTCCGTCAATTTATCAACGCCGCTGGAGGCGACCGGAATCATGCGGATGCCTAACTCCGCCGCCTTTAAAATGCTGCTTTTAAAAAGCGTCTTGTTTCCCTGCCCGTCGTGCGGGGGCGCGTCTAATACGTGGAAAATGAGCTTGGTCGTATTAGCGCTTGACCACTGCTTGGAGGCTGCCTCGCTGAGCGCGATGTCCACCGCTTCGGGGTAATCTCCGCCGCCGGACGCCTTAACGGAATTTAAAACCTTTTGCTGCGCGCTTAAATCGGTGGTAAAGTCGTAGTATTGTGTGACATAGACGTCGCCCTTGTCCTTGTAAAGCAGAATCGCCAGCTTGATTTGCGCGCCGGTCGCCTCGCTCGCGCGGCTAACTACATCCACGAGTTCCGCCCGCAGGTACGCGATTTCATCGCCCATCGAGCCCGTCGTGTCGATGACGAACATCAGCTCGATAATTTCCGGCTTGGCTCGGTTGCGCCAAAGTTCGATCTCAATCGGTTCCATGTCGGGCTCGTAGGTAAAGTCGACAGACTCCATGCAGAGGCTGCTCAAAAATATTTCGTCGGCGGAAGCCGTCACGCGGCAATCCCCGGGCTCGTCTTGGGGGAATAGATACGCTTCCCCCCTGGCGTCGGTCATCGCGCAGTAGAGCAACTTGTCTTTGTCACCAAAAAGCCGCACCTCGGCGCCGGAAACGGGAGCGCCCTCGCACGTTACCTTGACCGGAACCCTATAACGCGTCTCCAAATTCCACTGCTCCAAAAAATCCGAAAACACGCCCTTTTGCCGCTGCTGCTGCTCATCCGCAGGGCTTACGAGGCCTTGCCAAAAGTCGTAGTTTCGCAAATCGTTCCATTCCGCCGCAGTCAACTGGCCGGATTGAATCTGCGGGGGCTTTTTGCCGCTATCGGACGGGCTTTCACCCAGTCCTCCGTCCTCACCCGGCGCAAGCGGCGGAGCGGACGGGTCATAGCTTGAGCCGTCGGCCGCCGGGCTGTCGGCCGCGGAGCCTCCGCCCTTGTACGACCCTCCGCCCCCCGGCGCCCCATCCGGCGACGCGCCCTTAAGGTACGCGCCCGCCTCGCAACCGGCAAACAACACGGCGGCCAGCACGAGGATTAGCGTCAGCAATACTGCTTTTTTTACGGTTTTCATGATACAATACCTTCCTTTTTGATTTTTTACTACTTAAACTTCTTTTGCTTTCCGCTTACCAACGAAATGCGCGATTCCGAAGATGCCCGCAGCCAGCACAAACGCTATCGCGCCCACAGCCAGCACGGAAAGGGCTAGGAACACATATACCCAAACCAAAACGCCGGCAAACGCCGCCCAAAACGTTAGCGCGGCCAGCAGCGCGATAAACGCAATGAGCGCGATATGAAAGCCGAAAAGGAATTTGTTTCGCTTGCGCGGCGCTCCGGACTTTTTCTCTTTTTTGCGCCTTACAACCTCTACCGCAGCAAAAAGCGCAAGGTACGCAAACGCAAACGCCGCGATTCCGACGGCAAAGTTGAACAGAACCTCCGCATCCGCCGAACCGTACCCGACATACCCCATCAAGCTGCCCGCAGTAATTCTTAACTCGCTTTTTGGCAGGCTGTCGGATTCAAACTTGTACACGCCCTTTTTCTGCCTTTTAAAATCGAGCGAGGAAAATATTAAATATGGCTGAGCATCGTCTAAGGTAAGGTTTATCGTGAGCTTGCCGAAATCCTTCCAGTACTTTGCGGGCGTTAAAAAATAGTCCATTCGCGTGCGGTTAGCGCCGCCGTAATTATTGCCGTTTATGCCGCACACATAACTGACGCTAAGCTCTAACGTTTGAGCCGGTTTAAAGTCGAACGAATAACTGACCGCCGCCACATAACCGCCGTACCGCGCGTATTCATCCTCGGAGTCTGGGTCGGCGGCAGCCAAAATTTCTTCCCAATTCAACAAGTCCTCCGGCTGCAAATAATCATACCCGGACTTAAAATATTCAATCGCGTAGGCAAGCGGTACGCCGTCCGCCGTAACAGTGTACGCTCTGGAAGAAGGCGGGATTTGAGAGTATCCGGGCGAGAGGAACATCGCGTTCACGGCAACCGGCTCGTTTGTCGTGTTTGTCATCGTGTACACCGCCGAAATATACGCGCTTCCGCCACGGTATGCGGATGATTTCGGGGCGGTAGGCTTATTGAGTTTTATGTTCAAAACCTCCGAATCGACCTTGACCGACTGATGCTTGTCAAACACCACTCCGCTGCCGCGTTGCTCCGTAGGCTGCGCCATATTCGCCTGCGCCGAAACGGCTGGGTTAAAATACACGACGGCAAAGCATAAGAGGACGGCGCATAGAACGGCGTACTGAACGGGGGCGGGCTTGACTTTAAGGCTTTTCATAAGCGCACTCCTTTTTTTCCAGTATTGTCGGGGGGATGGTGGTATCGTATCCGAAGAATCACGCAATACAGTGTTGTCAAACACCACCGTCCCCCCGACAACTTACCGGTTGCTTAACTTGACCATCAGTTGTAAGAATTCGGCTTTATAGGGATCGTTGGCTAGGCTTTGAATCGATTGGAGGCGCGTAATGACGCTTTGGAGATTGGACGAGCCCTTATATTGCGAATTGCGCATCACGAGCGCCGCTTCGACCACCGAGGAGATAAACAATACGTCGTCGGACGGAGTGTCGGTAACCGAGGTGACGGGCACGGAGATTTCGCGGCCATCTTGGCCGTTTTGATCGGCGGGCGGAATATCATCCGCCCCTACGGCGGGGTCCTTGTACCGCACCGAAATCGTCGCATACGCGTCCACCGACGCCGCCAGCGACGCGATGGAAAAGCCCTGCCCTGCAACGGCGGGAGCAAGCCCCACGGCTTCCGTATCCGCATTCATCCGCAATTCCTCACTCCTAATTCCTAATTCCTCACTTAATACCATCTCGTACACCGCGGTTACCGTGTGCCCGGAGCCTACGTCGCCCGCGATTTTATCCGGGTTATCCCAGTCCTCTTTGGAGATTAATTTGTTCTCGTACCCGAGCAGCCGGTAGCTGTGCACTTTTTGGGGATTGAATTCCACCTGAGCCTTAACGTCCCGCGCCACGGTGACCAGCGTGCCGCCGATCTCGTCCACCAAAACTTTGCGCGCCTCTAAAATGCTGTCCACGTACGCATAGTTGCCCTCAAAGGCGTTATTCGCCAGCGTCTCTAACTTATTGTCCTTTAGATTACCGTAGCCAAAGCCCAAAATCGTTAAGCCTACCCTTGTTGAACGCTTCCCCTTAATGAAATTCTCTAATTCGCTTTGCGAGCTGATGCCGACGTTAAAATCGCCGTCGGTCGCGAGGATTATGCGGTTGTTGCCGCCCTCGATAAAGTTGGCCTGCGCCAGCTCGTACGCGGTTTTTATGCCCCCCGCACCGCCCGTAGAGCCGCCCGCCATCAAATCCTCGATAGCGTTTTGGATTTTTTTGCGGTTGATGCCGGGCTCGCCCGACAAAACCGTGTGGTTGCCGCCCGCGTACGTCACAATGGACACCACGTCGTCGTCGTTTAAGTTGTCGCTCAGCATACAAAACGCGGCCTGCATCAGCGCCATTTTGTCGGGAGAATTCATAGAACCCGAAATATCCATCAAAAACACGAGGTTGTTGCGGATGCCGCTAAACTCAATCTCCTTCGCCGCGACGCCCACCGTCAAAAGCATGGACTGATTATTCCACGGGCACGCACTAATCACACCGGATGCCGCCAACGCCTCGCCCGCTTCGGGCTTTTGGTAATCGTAGCTAAAGTAGTTTAGCAGCTCCTCGATGCGCACCTGATTGGGGTTAACGGTTCTGCCGTCGTTAATCGCGCGCCGCAAATTGGCATACGCCGCGGTGTTGGCATCCATCGAAAAACGGCTGGCGGGCTCAGCGGAAGTAAGGATAAACTTATTTTCGACGATTGTGTTGTACTCGTTGCCGGACGGCGGCTCCGGGGCTTCCGCATCCGGCGTGCCCCCCGGCGACGGATAGGACGGGTCCTCGCTAACCAGACTCGGTGCCTTGCCCGCGCTGTCGTAGGCGCCGCAAGCCGCAAAGGCAAGCGCCGCAAACATAACGGACATCAAAATCGCCGTTACCGCCAATAGTTTTTTGATTGATGTTTTTTTCATAGTTTTTTGTGCTCCTGTTGGTTTTACAGCACTATAACAATCGGGAATCATGTTTTGTCCGGAGATTTTAAAAAATATTTTATTGCCAGGGTTGTCAGGGGGACGGTGGTGTTTGACAACTTTGTTCAATGCGACACATTTCTACACCCAAGATAAAGTTGTCAAACACCACCGTCCCCCCGACAATATTTATCCCAGCAACAATCCCACGTAACGCTCCGCTACGTCGCGCATCGGCGAGGCAAGCTTTAGGTAATAATCTATGTCCCCGTGCCTAAAATACGCGTCCGTGTAAAATTCGCCATTTTCCTGCCGTTGCTTCAGCCTAACCTCCACTCCTTTTACCTCCGCCGTGTCGGAATAATTTTTAAAGCTTTTATAGTCCTTTAAACCCCCTTTCATGTCGGCAATCACCACAATTTCGTCTAAGCCCCCATCCCCCACCGTTTTATACAATACGGAAATCACCGTCGGACTTTCGGCATTATTTTTGGCATAGTACGCCCGGGCGTTTGCATACAGCTCTTCCAAACCGTTCTCCCCAATGCGCAAAGTAAGCACGGCGTTTTCGACTTCTTCTATAGACGTAACGTTGTAGGTAAGGCTCGATAACGCGTACGCGGGCGGCGGCGGATTGGAGGGCTCATCGGCGCCCTTGTTCGCATCCGGCAGCAGATTAACCATCAACACGCCGAAGAATATCAGCACGGCCGCAGCGGCGGAGAACAGCGCGGTAAAAGCCGCGACGCGCTTAGAGGAGAGGCGGAAGCGGCCTCGCGATTCGGGGCTCGGGGTTCGGGATTCGGGATTCGGGGCTCGGGGCTCGGGGCTCGGGTATAAAGTATCAGGGCATAAGGCACAAGGCACAGGTAATGGATTATGCATATCACCGATACCTGTGCCTTGTGCCTTGATACCTGTGTCTTTTTCGGAGTTCGGGATTCGGGATTCGGGGTTGTGGTTTTCCATCCCCTGACCCCTGATCCCTGACCCCTGACCCCTATTCTGACCCCTGTCCACTGACCCCTGACCCCTGGCCTCGCCGGGTACGCCAAAAGGGCGCATCGCCCGCAAAGCGGCGACGGCGGGGGCTATGAGCTCCTTGCCGGGCTTAACCGCCTCGGCGTACTCGTATAGGCGTTGTTCGATAAAAGGGTCTTTCATGATTCAATAACGCACAGCGCACAGCGCACAACGCACAACGCACAATGATTGATTTACAGTTTAAATAGAATCCGACATTGTGCGCTGTGCGTTATGCGCTGTGCATTGTGCGTAATTATAACAATCCTCTCCCGCGTTTTGTCCGGACTATTCCAAATATTCTTTCAGCTTTTTTTCCGCTTTCTTAATTAAGTCCTGTACGCTTGACTTAGAAATCCCGGATTCGGCCGCAATTTGCCGCACCGTAAAGTCGTTAAAATATTTGAGCCAAATGCACAGCCGCTCCTCTTTACTCAATTTTTTCAGCGCGTCCTCTACCATCACGGCCGTCTCGGAGCCCTTGGTAAAATCAAGGCCGCCAGACAAGCTAAAAAAGCCGTCAATGTCTGCCTCGCGGCGGAGGTTGCGGCTTTTAAGGATATTGAGCGCGGTGTTGCGAACAATCGTGCACAGCCACGCGTACCCGTTCCCGCCTCTAAACTGCCCGGCGCTTCTAACCAGCTTTATAAAGCTCTCACTGACGGCGTCCTCGGCAAGATGTATGTCTCGCGTAATTCCCATCGCCACCGACAAAAGGCGCCCGCCGACCGCATGGTATACGGCGACGAGCGCGGCCTCATCCCCCTGCGCTATGCGGGGGATGGAAGCGGAAACAAGGTCTTTTTCCGCGTCGGTAATAAGGGTAAAGAGCAGCATGGTAAGGACAGTGTAACACATATTTAGGAATAGTGCAATAGTGCGATAGTGCAATAGTGCAGTAGTTATTGATTATTTTACGATTATAATAAACACTACTGCACTACTTCACTACTTCACTACTGCACTACTTCACTACCGCACTACTGCACTACTGCACTAATAATATACCTTCGTGCTTCCCGTCACGCCGCTTAAATATTCTAATTCCAGTGTAAGCCCCCAATAGCGGATGTCGTCGGTCACCGCTACGATCTCGCCTTCCTGCACTCCCGGGAGGATGTGGCCGATGTCGATGTGCAATTCATTGTTTATCAGCTTTACGGATTTAACCCAAAAGCGGTACGAGCCGCTGCCCGCGCAAAAGTTGATATATACCTTGGTCGGCGGGTAGGGCCAAATATCGGGCACGAACTCGCGGTATGCGATATGCGGGGTTAAATCGCTCGTGTTCGTCGGCGCGCCGAACGTCGCCGTAAAGGCAAGCTCATTATAAGGCCAAGGCTCGGGCATATAATAATTCACCTCTATCCGCTTAATCGGGTCTTGATAGATAGAAGATATGACGCTTGTGGGCGTTAACATTTGATTAAGCTCTAATACCAGCATCATTTTTTTCTCGCCGCTAAGCATGTCGTACAAAGCGCCTTCTTGCGCCCCTTGCATAAAGTGCGTGACGCCGACGCTCAATGTGCCGTTTTTGTCAAGCAGCACTTGGTTCACCCTTTGGCTTTGCCAAACGTTTGCGTAAAAAAACGTGACGACCACCTGGTTATGCATAAAAAACGCGTCGTCGTATTTTTGCGCCAAAGCCTCTAAGGGCGCATTATACTCTTGCACAAATTGGCCCGAGCCGTCGGTTACCCAAATCGGCTGAAACGCCTTGTGCGCCCGCAAAGATTCCTTGTCGGTAAAGCGTACCGTTTCCGGCAGGTAATAAAACGAATCCAAAAAATGCGCCGTATGAAAGACGTTGGTGTAGCCATACTCCATAGGGGGTGCGGGCGGCACCGGCGTCACCTCTGTAGGCGGGACTTTAATAATCGGCGGTTGATTGCCCTTGTCAATCGGAGGGTCAGCAGGGTCACCGCCCGGCGTTTGTTGCGTACCCCCGCCTGTCGTCTCCTGCGTTTTTCCGCCCGTTTTACCCGAATCGAACCCGATGGTACAGGACGCGAAAATCGCGACGGCCAAAACAAGGATTGCGACGCATAGCAGGGCTTTTTTGCCTTCACGCAGTAGTTTGCGCTGTGTTTTTTTCATGGTTTGAACTCCTTAATATTTCTTCGAGGGGGGGTTGTCACGGGGACGGAAGTTTGACCACCCTAACTTTTCCGGGGGGAGGTGTCGGGGGGACGGGGACGTTGATTTCGGAAAGCAAGTTTCCGAAACCCCTGCGGGGCACATCGCGCTACGCGCTCGTGTCACCGTACCCGTCCCCGGGCAAGGCCGTAACCAAGGGATACGGGTTTCCCGTAGGGGTCGCAAGCTTCCCGAGCGACCCGCCGAAACAGACAATCCTTTTGCGGTGCGGGACGATGAGGGCATCGTCCCCTACGATTGCCGTTTTCGTAGACAAAACGCTTTCGTCCCACCCCCGTAGGGGTCGATGCCCACGCTGGCCCGCAAAGGGATAAGTGTTTGAAAGTTCAAAGTATTCTTTCTTTTGTTCCAAGCGTTTTAATTATTACTCTATCAGACCAATCCCGTCCAACGTTTTTCGTTTTTCATTTTTCGTTTTTCGTTAAAATCCCATCCGCCGTTTTTCGTTTTTCGTTTATCTTACCGCCGCGCCGCCCCACTCGACCACGGTGAAGCCGACACGCTCAAACGGCGATAATACTTGCTCCGGGATTTCGACGGGTGCGGAAAGCGGCTTATACGCCATAAATACCCGCAAAATGCTGTCGGGCGCAGGCGTTATGTCTAACATAGCGTGATCGGTGTATGTTTCTCCCTGAAAGGAAATAAGGTTGTAGGGGTTAGATTGCATCAACGGCAGCCAAAATACAATAAATTCGTTGTATTCTTTGGGCGTTAATCCCATGTAGGAGAGCGTTTCCCGTAAAAACGCCGCCGTGTCCGCGCCTCTTACGACAAAACCTTCGGAAAAATCATATTGCGTCGGCGAATGCGCTTCCCAATATAAGTATGAGTATTCGTAACCGTCGGCGTAGTTGATAAGGCACCCGTCGGGATACGCCTTAACGTGCCAGCCGTCGTTATAGTCGGGGTAAGTGCACAAAAACCCGCCGTTGCTAAATTGCAGCTTGACCGTAACGTCCGTCTCCTGTTCGGGGTAAAGATAAAGAACAGGTTTTAAATCAACCAAAACCGACCAGCTTGCATAAAGCGTAATGTCTTTTATAACCGGCGTGTTAAAGTCGAACAAATCGTAGTCGTCCTCGAGCGTATACCAAGCATTAAAGCAGTTGCCGTAGATCGGGTGGATCGGGTTATCCGGCATTTCTACCGTTTCGTTTGCATTAACCGTCACAGTGAAGTTCTCGCCCTCGTCCTCGCAAAGCACAAACGTGACGGTGTAAGTTATCGGAAAAACATCTATGTCCCCCCACATTGCATACAACGTAAGGTCCTCCGTAATCGGCGTATCAAAATCGAATGAGGCAATCGTCAGCTCACCTTGCGGGGACATATCCCTCGTGACCCAATCCAAAAAGATATGTTGCGGATAATCCGGGTCATTAGGCTTTGCTACCGTTTGGTTTTCTTTCACCGTGCGGGTAATGGTTTCGCCCGCGTCGTCCCAAATAACAAACGTGACGGTGAACTTTTTGGCGTCCTGCTCCCCGCCTCCCGCCGCCATAATACACGCAGGTAACACGAATATAGCGGAAACTAATAAGAGCACTAACAATTGTGCGGATTTTCTGTGCATAGCTTTTGTCCTTTGCCCCCAAAAAGGGGCGGTCGGCGCGATGCGCCGGGATGGATAGATGGATAGATGGATGGATGGATGGATGGATGGATGGATGGATGGATGGATGGATGGATGGATGGATGGATGGA
>Ga0123356_10004805_pt1 | contig 13896 bp, 11 predicted proteins | sample TergutEmb28metaG_2_FD_92546 | JGI IMG/M metagenome (GOLD analysis project Ga0123356, IMG submission 92546) | Embiratermes neotenicus P3 segment gut microbial communities from Petit-Saut dam, French Guiana - Emb289 P3 | ecosystem: Host-associated > Arthropoda: Insects > Digestive system > Gut ...
TCCCTGCTGCTCACGCAGTTCAAAAACTTCGCGCGAAAGTTTGCCTGTTGTGCAAACATACACGGTTTCGCACAAGAGAACCGTCCCCCTGTGCGAGCCGTCTCCTTGTCCTAGTATTGTTTCAAGTGCATTTTCTCTTGAAAGGGGTGCAGAGGATTCGTATTTTACTTTTTTATCATTCGTAAGTGCGTCCTTTTTTATTACAAACGCTACGCTGCGACCGTTTTTTATGTGCTCTTTAAACTTTTCACATTTAATTTTCAAATCACCGGTCTCACCGGATATAACAATATAAGGTATTTCCAGACAATCAAGCAGCGGTAATGTGATTTCTCCCTGAAATACATGCTGAGGTTCATCCTTTACACCCGGTTCGCCGCGCCATCCGATGACAAAGATAACAGGTATTGAATAGACCTTTTCGTGCAGCAGAGAACAAATAGGATTCACGGCATTGCCGATACCGCTGTTTTGCATGTACACTACTGCAGGTTGTGATGTCGCCAAATAATGCCCCGCTGCCAATCCTACGGCTGCGCCTTCGTTGGCGGCGACTATATGCCTGTCGGAGATACCGTGCTTGTCCATGACCGCATCGATGAATGGACTTAGCAGGGAGTCGGGCACACCGGTAAAGAATGTACTACCAAGGTCATTGAGAATATTGAGAAAATTTAATGTTTCCATAATCAATCAAATAAAAGTCAGCACATCATTTACGGACATGCAGTATTCGTTTGCGGCTTCTTTGCTGCGGCTGTGGGAGAGGATGCTTTCGGCGGTTTTTACCATTGCAGGGTAAGCGCTTCGCAGAAGGTAGTTTGCGTGGATAATGATATTTGCGCCTCCGGCGTGCAATTCTTCTTCGGTAAACTGATTGTACGTTGTCGGTACGGTGACAATCGGTATATCCGCCGAATAATCTCTGAACATTTTCATAAACGCAAATATATCGTCACCGCTTTTTTCTTTACTGTGGATCATCACGGCATCCGCACCGGCTTCTATATAAATTTTTGCCCGCATCATCGCGTCTTCCACCGTTTTACCGGCAATAAGGCTCTCGAGCCTTGCTATTATCATAAACTCGCGTGTTGACTGAGCACGTTTACCTGCCGCGATTTTCGACGCAAATTCTTCGGGCTGATCCAATATCTGCTCTACATCCGTACCAAACAAGGAGTTTTGCTTTAATCCGGTTTTATCTTCGATTATCACGGCTGATACACCCACCCGCTCCAGTGTTTTTACATGAAACGGGAAGTGGTCGATTTTCCCTCCGGTGTCGCCGTCGAGAATAATCGGTTTTGAAGTAACCTCCATTATCTCGTTTATAGTGTTTATCCGGCTGGTCACATCTACCAGCTCAATGTCCGGTTTGCCTTTAAACGCAGAGTCGCATAAGCTTGAAACCCACATTGCATCAAACTCTCTGGCTGTTTTTGTCGATTCATCCATGATACGTACATTTTCGGCAATGATCCCCGTTAATCCGTTGGAAACATCGATTGCACGAATGTACGGCTTTAATTGCAATAACTTTCGCAGTTTAGGCAGTCGGCTTTCGGAAGTAGTCAGTGTATTTGAAAGTTGCCTCGACAGTCTGTCTCCCGATATACCCTTTGTATACGGCACTTCAATAAGCTCCCCGCCCCACTCCTTGAGTACCGTTATAACTTGCTCGCGGATGACCTGCATATAACCTGTCCGCCAGTCATCTCCGTGAACGACATAATCGGGTTTTAGCTGCCTCAGGTTTTCCGAGTAATCAAGCTGCTTTTGTAAAACAACTTTTTCTACATTTTTAAACCCTCCGGCTATCTTCATGCGTTCCTGCGTATCCAACAAAGGAGGACGCTTATATGTCGCAACCGCTTCATCGGTTAGCACACCAACAATGACTTTACCGTATTTTGCTGCCTGCTCGATTATATTGATATGTCCGGAATGATAAACATCCGTTGCCATTGCTACATATACAAGCTTTTCGTCCATCGATTTCTCCTCATTGATCAGTTACTGATAATAAAATAATAATACCTGCCGTCCCGGCTGACAATAGGATCTGTTCCCGTGATCATCCGGATATCATGTACAACCGGTTCATGTTCATCCTCTGCATATCCGAATGAATCGATGTAAACTCCGGCAAAACCTGCGGCAATCAAGTTTTCGAGCATATAATCAATACTCATTTGCGAAACAGTTGCCTGCCATACTTCGATATCCGAACCGATTTGTGCTCTGTATGACCATTTTAAAGATTTTGAATGAACGAACGGTGTGAAATGTTCATAAACAGCAATATTAACAAACGGAGTATGCTGCGTCGAAGGAATAAACGGCAGCTGGAATACCATTGACCCTGCGGGTGTGACTTCTTCGACCTTTGATATAAATTCCTGCCTTGTATAAAAGATTTCATTATATGTCGGTTTGACTTTTACATTAACGCTGACCATATCGAATGAAGCAAGAACACCTATAATAACAATAATAATGATCTGAAGATATTTAGTTTTAACAAAAAGTGCAGTAATTTTATCAAACAAAAATAAAACAATAAACAGCGAATAAAACGCAATAAATATGCTTATTCTATTATAGCATCTAACAGACGGGGCAAAAATTCCGATTATGGAACTAAATCCTCCCATCGATGCAAGTAATATCATAAATGTATTTAATACTGCGCTGTGTTTAAATATGTTATTTTCAATTACAATTTTACTGTTTCTTACCATTGCGAAAATAAAAGAGAGCACAAAACCCAAACTGATAAAAAGCCCAAGCGAAGAAAATGCACTCTCTGTAAATCCGGGTGCAAAAAACGAAACACGGGTTTCATAAAAATTTCTTATCGCGGCAAAAAGCGGGATCCTGTGAGCTCTCACCGGCAGTATCATTTCCGTGATCCGCAGAGCATATAATTCTATATCGGTAAGATTTCTGGTTCCCGTGAGAAATGATTCACCGCCGTTTAAAATAAACAAAATATTTGGGATCAAGCTTATAACAACTGTAATTGAAGTAATAGCAAGAAGAATTATCGGTACGATAAGGTTCTTTATTTTTTTATCTTCCAGCAAATTCCAAAAAGCGGCAAAAACAATACCGAGACAAGCAAAATAAACAAAATAGATATTTGAAAGTCCCAGATAAAGCGCAACACCTGCAGCAAACAGAAACTTTTTGTCTATTGATCTCAACCGGTTTTTTAAACCTTTTCTTTTTGCAAAATCAGGCTTGTATAATTGCAACTTGCCATCGATTATCCAAATGATCACAACACATGCCAAGGGTACTACTGCATATGTAGAGAGCATGAGGTGACTTACGCCTCTGTAAAAATGAAACGGCAGCAATGCGTAAAGTACACCTCCGATAATACTTGCCGGTGGACTTATATAAAGAAGTCTCAGAGATAATGCAGCAAAAAAGGAAATCGAAAAATAAGTTGAAAGGTAAAAAATATTTACAAGCAATCCTGCTTCCTTTATAAAAAGGCTAAATAACCACATACCAAAATAATCGATATGATGTGCGTCGGGAAAGTTGGCGGTGGTCACTATACCGGGTGCTCCTATGTTTGGAAAAATAAAACGGCCGTTTCCGGTTATAAAGTTTTGCGCAACTGTTAATCCTGTAAATGCATCACCCGTATACACAAACGGTACTCTTAAATCTGCTTCACCGAGCCCGAGAAAAAAATATGCTGCAATCAAACCGATAATACCTGAAATCAGGCAGTACAGGATTTCTTTTTTTATTATGAATTGCTTTTCCGATGGTAGTACCATCATCTACAACCTCCGGTTTATTTTTCCCTCATACACTTGTGTGCTTTATCGAGCACTTTCATGACCTTGACACTTTGTTCCCCGCCGGAAAGCGAACGGGTTCCGGTCTGTATGCATTTTGCAAAATGCTCAACACTATTATAAAGAGCATCTTCCTGTTGGATATACGGAACTACTATATCGCCTGTACGAACCTTGTATTCATATAAACCGTATTCATCATTTTCATCATGACGGACAAGACCGCAATCGAAGATCGATAACTTGTCCATATTGCGAAGGTCATCAAAAATGACCATTTTTTTCGTGCCGCATACCAAAGTTGTACGCTCTTTGACCGGAGACACCCAACTGGATTTTATGTGAGCTATAAATCCGTCATACTTCAAAGTCAAAAATGTCAGGGCTTCCAACTGTCCGTAAAGTGTTTCTCCCACTGCGTGGACCGACAGCGGTTCTTTGCCGCCTGTCAGATAATCGATAACAGCAATATCATGTACCGCAAGGTCCATCATTGCCGTAACATCGCGACGTACCGGACCAAGATTTGCACGGGAAACCTCAATGCTTGTTATGTCCCCCAGTTCGCCTGTATCAATGATATTTTTAATATACCGGATTATCGGATGATAAATCATTATATGATCACAATGAAGTATCAGTTCTTTCTCTTCTGCAAGATCGGTTAATATCTGAGCACGTTCCGCGTTTACGGCTATTGGTTTTTCAATGAAAAGATGCTTACCTGCTTTTAATATATCTTTTGCTATTTCAAAGCTTGGTTCGGTTTGGACTGCAAGAAAAAATGCATCGACATCGGGTTTGTTCAGAAATTCTTTGTGGCTTTGCTCATAACGCAGTTTATCTCCGTACAATGCTTTGGCTTTTTCCAGATGTGAAGGATTCATGTCACATATTGCAACAAGATCAAGACTGCCGCAGCGGGAGATGTTTTTCACCAGATTAACTCCCCAGTATCCGTAACCGATATGAACTGTTTTCATTTTTCCTTCTCCTCATACACAAAAGATATTTCATCATTTATCTCTACAACACCGATTTTTTTTGCCGGCACCCCGGCGATTATGGAATGATCGGGAAATGACTTTGTTACAACACATCCGGCACCGATCACACTATGATGTCCTATGGATACACCTTTTAAGATAATACTTCCGGCTCCGATGTGACAGTATGCGCCTATTGATGTAGCTTTGTGCTCGATCTCTTTTTTTCCTTCGGAAAGCGTTTGTTTTACGGTATCGTGAGAATATATCTGGACTCCGGCAGAAATATCGCAGCCGTCACCGATGTTTAATCCTCCGCTTCCGTCCAGTAACGTAAAGGGTCCGATCCAAACATCCTTTCCAACCGTTACATCACCTATCACTACACAGGAATCATATATGCTCGACCCTTCTCCAAATCCGAGAAATCCGGCTTTTTCCCAGCGGTCTGACAACAGTTCGTTGGTTGGAAGGACCCTGTTCCATTTAACTTGCATTTCACTCCTGAGCTCTTTCAGGTGGTCGTTTAACTTGTCCATCACTTCTCCTTGTACCAGTCAAGAGTTTTCTTAAGACCGTCTTCAAACAACACCGAAGGGGTGAATCCCAATAGTTCTTCCGCCAGCTTTGAAGAAGCACATAATCTTTTTACGTCTGCGGGACGTTCGGGCCGGTACTCGATTTCACCGCTGTAACTATAATAATCACATATAAATTTGATCAAGTCATTAATGGACAGCTCAATGCCTGTCCCGATATTTATGATTTTTCTTCGGCTGTCTTTATTTTCATATGCCATTATCAAGGCGCGGACGGTATCTGTCACATAAACAAAATCACGGGTTTGTGATCCGTCTCCTTCGATAACGGGTTTTTCTCCGTTTTGTATTCGTCTTGCCGTTGCAGAGATGATGGCTGCCAGATTCCCTGTCAGATTTTGCCTTGGGCCGTAATTATTAAAAGGCCTTATGATAGATATATCTAAAGCCTCCATGTTATAGAACGACTGGATCATCAAATCTGCCGCTGCTTTGCCGGCAGCATACGGAGTTGTCGGATTAAGCGGGTGCTTTTCATCCATCGGTGAATAAAGTGCTGTTCCATATGCTTCCGATGAACTGACATGTATCAGCGTTTTATAAACGTTTTCTTTTAACAATCTGAGCAGCGTATCTGCTATATCAACATTTATCATATATGCCGTAAAAGGATTAAAAAAAGAATAATTTAAGGCAATTGTCGCAAGATTGAAGACAACCTTGATCTTCTCTTTTTTTATGATTTCATTCATTGTTCCCCAGTCGGAAGCATCATCTCTATAAAGGGTAATGCGATTTCTTGAATCTTCAAGATTTTCTTCTTTACCCAAAAAGAAGTTGTCTACAACAACTACATGTCCTGCTCCTGCAGCAATCAGCATATCTGTCAGGTGACTGCCGATAAATCCGGCACCACCCGTTACCAAAATATGTTTACCTTTTATTTCAGGCATTCATAAACCTCCTTTATCTGCTCGATAACATAATCCTGCTCGGAATCGGTCATTTGCACATAGAGCGGCAGTGTTACGGACAACTTGTCGCAATAAAATGAATTGGGTATTTTCTCTGCGTCAATGCCGTAAAGTTTTTGGTAACACTCAAGAGTATGTGAGGCATGTGTTCCCTGCCGGGTAGCTATACCTTTTTCAGCAAGTTTTGCAAGCAATGTGTCACGTTTGAGTCCGCCTTCATGCGTAGATAAACCTTCAAATTTTAGCAAACAAACATAACTTTGATATGTATGAAAATATCCATTGGGCTGCGAAGGCGTGGTCAACCATTCAACATCCGTCAGCAGTTCATTGTATCTTTTTGCTTTTTTACGGCGGGTATCAATGATGAAATCAAGCTTTTCCATCTGCGCAATTCCCATTGCCGCCTGGATATCCGTCATTCTATAATTATATCCTATACTGTCAAATGAAGGGAGAAGAAAACCATGATTGTTATGTCTTGCTATTTCACTCGCGGATGCACCGTGGCTGCGAAGGCTTCTTAATGATTCGGCTAGATTACTGTCATCTGTTAGTATCATACCACCTTCACCCGTTGTAATCGATTTGCGGGGATGAAAACTCAAACAGGATGGATAACCAAATGTCCCCTGATGTTTTTCGTTTATTTTTGCCCCCAGAGCACATGCGGAGTCTTCGATTATTTTAAGTCCGTGCTTCAACGCGATCGCGGAAAGAGCAGACATATCTGCGCAAAGACCGAACTGATGAACAACCATTATTGCGGTAAGAATGTTACCGTTATCTTTATTTATGAGTTTGTTGTCGGTAACGTCGTAATTATCGTTTATACACCGGATGACCGATTGCGGGTCTATGCAAAACGTTTCCGGTAAAATATCCACAAAGCACGGCGTTGCACCCGTATGTGCTATGGAATTTGCGCTTGCAACAAATGTAAAGGACGGAACCAGAACATCTTGTTTTTCTTTAATTCCCAATGTATGCAACAATAAATGCAGTGCCGTAGTACATGATGTTGTTGCTATACCGTGAGCTATGCCTTCATGTACTGCTACTGCCTTTTCAAATTCCGCTACCTTGGGACCCTGAGCTACCCACCCGCTTGCTACGACCTTTGATATTTCTTCGGTTTCGCGATGATCTGTGTACGGAATGATCACCGGAATATCTTTTTTTGTCATTTTTTGACCTCATCGGTTAATGTTTCGATACTGTCTATAATAAATACGGGACGGCCTCTTGCAGCGTCCAAAGTACGCCAGATATATTCGGCAACAATACCTATAGAAAAATTAGTAAGTCCGAATCCGAGCAGCAGTACGATAATAAGTGTCGGAAACCCTGCATCAAACTCATAAATCGAAGCAAGTGACACGATTATCACCCACAACGCATAAATAAAACCTGCCAAAAACATAAAAATTCCCAGAACACTTATTATTCTTATCGGTAAATACGAAAAGGCAACAAATGAATCGATAAAAAGTTTTATCTTTTTGGAAAATGTCCACTTTGACTTTCCTTTGTTGCGCTTGTTTAACTTAACATCAACGACTGCTTTTTTGAAACCCATGTTTACGATCTGCATATGTATCGATGAATTGTTTTCTATATTTTCACATATTTTTTCTCTGACTTTATTGCTTAATAAAAAATTATTGGCACCACCCTTAGGGTAATCCTTCACGGCAAATTTCCTGAATAAAAATGTGCTCACCCCGGAAAACAACCGCTCCGAAAAGGATGATTGAACTGCGGATTTCCTTGCAATGACGATATCGTACCCTTCTTTTATTTTCGAATACATTTCATCGATCATAGAAAAGGGTTCCTGCAGATCCGCCGAAAAAAACATTGAATAATCACCCGATGCCTGAGTAAACCCTGCTCTGATAGCCGCATGTGAACCGAAATTTTTGGTTAGTATCACAAGCTTCATTTGAAAATCCGGCTTTGTATTTTTTAATACTTGTACGGAAGAATCTGTGGAGCCGTCATCAACAAAAATCGCTTCAATTAAAAAGCTCTGAGTTTTCGCGTAATCATTTAACTGATCAATAAAATCAACCAGATTTTCTTCTTCATTCAAAAAAGGAATGATCAGCGATATATCGGGCATATCATACGTCCTTTAAATCACATTCCGGACAAACTCCGTCTGTTGTTTTTTTGCCGCACTTGCAAATCTTTCCTACCGGTCTGGCAGGGTTTCCCACTACTAGTGTATATGATGGCACATCTCTGGTGACCGTACTGCCTGCTCCCACCATGCAGAATTCACCGAGTGTCACTCCGCAAATAATCGTAGCGTTGGCACCTATTGACGCTCCGCGTTCGACTTTAGTTTCCGTGATTTTCCATTCCGTATTAAAAGCACGCGGAATCAGGTCATTGGTAAAGCAGGCGTTCGGCCCTATAAAAACATCGTCCGCTATTGTGACTCCATGGTACACCGAAACACCGTTTTGAATTTTGACACCGTTGCCGATCGTAACACCTATGTCGATGTATGTATCTTTGCTTATTATACAGTTTTCACCGATCACCGAATCCTCGCGGATTTGTGAATTGATCCATATTTTGGTTCCTTTACCGATGGTAGACTTTTCCGAAACATGAGCCGAAGGATGGATATAAACATCAGCCATCCCGGTCACCGTTAAATCCGTTAACAGTATCGGCGACACACCGTATCTCTTCTTCGGTCAATCCCGGATGTATCGGAAGACTCACTACCTCCGCTTTTACGGCATCCGCGACAGGAAAATCTGTAATAAAATCAAATTGCGAATAACACTTTTGCTCGGGTATGGTCAGCGGGTAAAAAATTCCATGTCCGATTTGTTTTTCACTTAAATATCGTACAAAAGCATCACGCTTGCCTTCGGTTATTTTCAACGTATATTGATGATACACATGTCCTTCAACAGCTTGCGGCTTAATAACAAACTTGTTTTTTATGTTTTCCTCATAATAAACAGCTGCTTTTTTACGATTTTGATTCATGCGCGGAAGTTTTTCAAGCTGACAAATACCTATTGCACCGGCAATGTTTGTCATCCGGTAATTATATCCTACGATATCGTGGTAGTAACGCACTTCCATTCCGTGATTGATGAGCAGTCTGCATTTCTTTGCAACTTCATCGCAATCGGTCAACACCATTCCGCCTTCTCCCGTTGTCATGTTTTTGGTCGGATAGAAACTAAAACAGGAGGTTATGCCGAATGAACCTGTATTTTTACCTTTCCATGTCGATCCGTGGCACTGTGCGCAGTCTTCCACAAGATGGATTTTATACTTTTTTGCAAGAGCTTCATATGCGTCCATATCGCAACTGCGTCCGAATAAATGTACGATCAGGATCGCTTTGATACCTTGTGTTTCACTCAATACCTGTTCCGCTTTTTCCGGATCCATATTAAAACTGTCTTCTTCGATATCCGCGAATACAGGAGTTGCACCGGCATACAAAATCGAATTGGCTGTTGCAATAAACGAAAACGGTGTTGTGAGAACCTTGTCTCCGGTTCCGATACCCAACGCTCTGAGTGCGACTTCAAGTGCAGTTGTACCCGATGTTGTTGCAATACCATGCGCTACACCTATATAATCTGCAAATTTCCGCTCAAACTCCGTAACGACACTTCCGTTTGCGATCATACCCGAATCAATAACCTTGCCGACTGCTTCTTTTTCTTCTTCACCCAACAATGGTTTGGCAATATGTATCAATAAATCCACCACCCTTTTCTATTACGTAGTATACCAAATTTATGCCCGTACATCAACAATTTCATATATTTTCCAGCTTGCTTAAAATATATTTCCCACCCGCTTCGGCACTTCTGCCGGGATAAAAAACATATTCATCAAAGAGTTCCCTTATATCATCGCCTTTGATAACTTCACCGGCCAGCAGTAATTCTACTGTTGTACCAAGTTTTTCATTTATGTCTTCCGGGTCGATCGATATTCCGACCTTATTGCGAATCGTTATTTCCATGGGTTCAAGATCATAATCCCGATAATTGGGATTCATTACTTTCTGCGGAGTATTTATAAAAATACATGGTTTTGATGTGCAATAAGTAAATTCATATGCAATACCCGACCAATCCGTTATCACTATATCCGAAGAAAATATTGAATCATTACCCGAGAAATCCAATTCAAATACCAGCTCACCTGCAGAAATAAATTCAACATACTGTCGTTGCAGTTTATCCATATGCTCCGGGAAAAGTCGGACAAACTGCGGATGAGGTCTTACTGTCAGCTTGTATCCCCGGCCCAGTAACTTATCGAGAATTTCATCAATGTGTGTTTCCAGAATGTTACTCTTTTGCCAGGAAGGTGCTATTAAAATACTGGGCAAGCGGTCATCAGCACCACTTGCAGCCTCCCGGGCAAGCTGCCCGGCATAATTATCCGATAATTCATCATATAATCCGTAACCTGTTTTGACAAGATTCCGCCGCCCGATAGAAGCCAATTCTTCACGCCGCCGGAGTTCTGAAACATGATAAGGACCGATGCAAAACACCGTGTCAAAATGATCAAACGCACTTTCTTTATACTGCATCATCGAACTGACCGGCGCATGAAAAACGTAAATATACTCGATATCATCACGTATTATAGACCGTTTCATATGGTGCGTTTGCAAGTCCGGCACCGTTGTCACTAAAATATCTGCATCCATCTTCAACATCAATGAAATGGTCTTGCGCTGCCCGGCGTAATATGGTATCAATCCGGGATCGGTCCGCAAGAAAACAGCATCGTTTGGGTCGTTTGTTAAATAATGTATCTGTAGAGCGGAATTTTCCAGTATGTATTCAATCAGATTTTTATAGTATTTATACTGACCACCCGTTAACGCATAAAATACCAAATGCTTTTTTGCCGCTCTAAACCTGGCGGTATCGGTTTTTTCTCTTACCAAGAGCGTTTTATTATAGAAACGTTCCTCTCTTAGCTCATCTACTGTCTTCCGGTTTAACTTTATATAAGCGAGTGCTTCCGGAGCAAGCTTTTTTGGATCATACAATACATTAAGCAGCAATACCGCACCGATACCGGCAAGGTTGCTGACCGTCCAATAAAGGCCGACCGCAACGGGCAGCACCAGTGATAAATATAATGATAGTGCTATCGTGAAGATCGTCATACCGTTATTGACACCTTTGCTTTGCCCCAATGCACCCGGGCTTACGGCATTTTGAACAAGACAGAATCCCAAAGCGCTGCTCACGGCAAATAACGGCATTAAAAGTTCCAATGAAAAGTCGGTAAACGACGGTATCTTTAAAAGATCGAGGCTAAAAAACATAAAATCGACATCGGCGGCATTTATCCCGTATAAATGCCGCATGGGATCGAGTATTACCCGCATGATTCCTATAATCAAGATCAGCTGTACAAATAGTGGAACAAGCCCCAAAAAAGGATTGTAACGTTCTCTTTTGAACAGATCGTATTGTTCTTCGTTAATTTGTTCCTTACTGCCTGCAAACCGCCGTTTGATCCGGTTCATTTCGGGCTGCAGTTTTAACAACCGGATCGAATTTTTGTGCGCAAGAACACTTACCGGGAATAAAATAAGTATCCGTACGGTAATAGCAAATATAATGATAGCCGGTCCGTAACCGTTTGTGAGTCTGTACGCAAAATAAACAATATACCCCAAAGGGGTGCTTAAAATCAAATCAATCATCGGAAAGCATATCTATTGCATCTTTATCATCGGATGTGCCGGCATTTGTGTCAGCCCGGTTTATGGAACCGGCATCGCTGCTGCCGGTGTTTTTATTTTTGGTAAAAAGAGCACGAATCTTCTTTCTGAGAGAAAAAACTAAAATACCACCCATAGCAATGACCGCAACTATGACCTGGACCAGCATACCTCCAAATCCGGGATCTAAATACATAGTAAAATTCCTTTCATATATGAAATAACCGGGAGTAATTATATCACACATACATCGGTATTTCCAGAGTTATTACGGAGTTATTGCAAGAGTTATCGCAAGCCAAACCATTGCCGCAATATAAGTACGCTAAATTGACAATTTTGATAGTATGTTGTATTATAATTCGTCTACAGATGTTCACCGGCTTAGTTTTTATGAAACGAGGTAGATCATGTTTAGAAAATTGATAAATATATTTCTGGTAATTTTTCTGTTACTGGGGTTGACCTTCGGATTTCCCGGCGATGATTTTGTACAGGGGTATAGCGGAGACGATTTTCCCGGCGATGAAATAGTCTTTGTCCCCGATGAGGTCATAACGCTTGCCGATTCTCTTGAGCACGCGGAATACATCGCAGAGGCGTATGATCTGGAGTTAAAGTCATTTGCAAATGGTGTTGCTGTTCTACTCACAGACGATCCGGAGCAGGAGCTTATTGAAAGTGATGACTTTCGTGCTTATGGAATTCCGGAGCTGAGTTTAAATTTTGTTTACGAATTGTTTGATACAACACAATCATCGGATGAATTGCAAACCGCAGCAACCGGTCAATGGCATCGCGCAGAAATGGATGTGAATCAGGCACACAGTCTCGGGCATACAGGCTCAGGTGTTGTTGTAGCGGTCATTGATACAGGTATAGACATCAACCACCGTGCATTTTCGGGAAAGATTTCTGCCAGATCCTACAATTCACGTACAAATAATGTAGGTCTTGCGCATGTTCAAGAAGATCATTCATCAAGTCACGGAACACATATCAGTGGTGTAATCGCAGCGGCAAGAGATACGCAGTCCGATGTTATCGGCGTCGCTCCGGGTGCTACGATAATGACTATCAAAGCAAATAATCCGGAATCAAATGTATTTTCGTTGGATGCGATCATCAGCGGTATCAACTACGCAGTCAATAACGGTGCAAAAGTCATTAATCTGAGCCTTGGTAGAAGTGTTTCGGGAGGTGAATCATCGGCAGAACGTATAGCTATAAGAAACGCGGTAAACAACGGTGTAATGGTGATATGTGCGGCCGGCAATGAAGCGGATAGTAAGGTGAGTTATCCGGCTGCATATCCGGAAGCTATAGCAGTTACCGCGACACAGCAAGGTTTTCAATTTGCCGGTTCATATTCCAACTTCGGGTCACAAGTTGATTTATCGGCTCCGGGTTCTAATATTTATTCTGCGATAAACGGCGGGGGTTACGGCTTTATGTCAGGCACATCAATGGCTGCGGGTAATGTTTCGGGTGTTGCCGCGCTTGTTATCGCACAAAGTCCTTCGCGTACCGTACAGCAGGTGCGTGATATTCTAACGAGAACCGCACGAGATGCCGGTACTCCCGGTTTTGATATTTATTTTGGTCATGGTATTGTCAATGCACACAATGCCGTTCGCACACCTGGCACACCGCCGCCGCCGCCGCCACCGCCGCAAGGTGACCCGTTATCCCAGTTCATTGAAGGTTTATATAGAAGCCTCCTCGGCCGGCCGTCTGACCCGGGAGGATTAAACAGCTGGAGAGAAGTATTGTTAAGCGGGGTAACAGGAATGAAGGTTGCCGAAGGATTTGTATTCAGTCCGGAGTTTCAAA
>Ga0123356_10004806_pt1 | contig 13896 bp, 17 predicted proteins | sample TergutEmb28metaG_2_FD_92546 | JGI IMG/M metagenome (GOLD analysis project Ga0123356, IMG submission 92546) | Embiratermes neotenicus P3 segment gut microbial communities from Petit-Saut dam, French Guiana - Emb289 P3 | ecosystem: Host-associated > Arthropoda: Insects > Digestive system > Gut ...
AAGGGAAATGACTTTCGTATAACCCACATTCAGCGCAGCCTGTTCGACTGCGGCCTGATCAGCCTCAACTGCGGCCTTCGCCCCACGAAGCGACTGCGTATCGGTGTCAAGCTGACTCTGAGGAATGGCGTGAGCTTCCGCTTCGGGAATATCGCGCTTCACGTTCAGCTCGGCGTTCGCCATCTGCGCCTCGGCCTGGGCCAATTGCCCTTTGGCTTGATCAAGCGCTGCTTGAAACGGGCGGGGGTCGATCTCAAACAACAGTTGGCCCTTTTTTACGAATGTCCCTTCGTGGTAATCCTGGCGGATCAGATAGCCGCTCACCTGAGGCTGAATCTGTGCGTTGACGTAGCCGTCGAGCGTTCCCACCCACTCGCCTTGAACCGGGACATCTTTTTGAATGACCGGTGCGACCTCGACCAGCGGCGGTGGAGGCGGGCCTGCAGCTCGCACCTTACCGTTGCTGCAACCGAGTGCATTCACCAACAACAGAGCAGCAAGCACGCCTAGAGAGGTCTGCCCCATCTTAGTTTCACCTTGAATGCGGCCAGGCAAACACCACTGCAAAGAATTCTTGAACATGCTTCTTGTCCTCGCGCGATGGGGAATGGCAAGGCAGATGCCAAACTCGCGAAGCTGCAAATCGTTGAAATCTCGGGAATCAGATCGATAGTCGCGGTGTTAGTAGTCGACACTGTCGAGACGGCTCCGACACTTCGAAAGCCGTACTAGCGGACTTTTATAACTACGACCGGGCAATGTTCTGGATGTCGAAACTGTCAACCCGATGCCAACGAACGTCAGACAGCAGCACAAGCCATCGGCAGGAATCTCGGCTTAAGCCTTTGAGAAGACTGAATCCACGGTATTTCGGTCCGCGCCGCGGGTCTGGCAGTAGGGATGCCATAAGTTCGATGGAAGGCAAACGACCCTAGCCAAGTCGTCGTTGTCAAACGCAGGATCGAAGGAATTGGCATTTATGGTATACGAAAAGTACGATTTTGCCAGGAGCCCAATCGTTGAGAATCAGCAGTTTTCCCTCGAATCCCAATGTATTCGCTGCGGTTCGTCAGTTGTGGCGCGTTCTCTCGAACAACTTTTGGAAGAGGAAAAGCGCCATCGGGAGGAATGTATTGCCAAGCGCGCGGCCTCATAGCGAAGCCCCAGTGCATTTGCTGGTTGCAGGGCAAAATGACGCGATCCCTTCGCGATTTTGACGAAAACGTCAACCAGGAAGACGTAATTCGAATGAAATCGGGTAGGGATCAGAGGCTTTCAGCGATCTGTGCCTGCGTCTGCCTCGCCAGGGCCTCGAACAAATGCCAGTCGATGTGCCGCCCCGCTTCGAGGGGATGACGTGCGGAAGCAGCAGCCAGGCGAGCGGTCGGCGCAGCGTCGCAGAACCCAGCCCGGGTCAGTACCTCTGCTATCCCAGGCTTCGATGCGTTCAGGTACAGGTCACCGGCCAGGATGACCAAGCCCGCCTCGTACTTAGTGGAGCCTTTTGGGACCTCATTCAACTGGCCAAGCCGCAACGCTTCGTTGGACCGGCTCTCAAGGCGCAAGTTGTAGCAAAGCGTCGAAGCCTCTGCCGTATTGATTTCCGCGGTCAGGGCGAATCCCCCGAGCCGCTCCTGAAACGTTTGCAGTTTGGCTTGAACCAGCGCGGCTTGAAGTCCGATTGTCGCTCGAAACGGATCACGCGCGGATCCGAGATTTTCCAGCATACAGAGTGGCCTGACGGCGCGGCTGGTTTTCGTGCCTTGCGCCAGTTGTGCGTACGATGAGCATTGCTGTGGACCTCCTGAAGAATGAAAACATCGGCATTCCTGTCCGGAAATCCACGATCCCAGGCAGCTTCAAACCACGGTCAATGTTTAAATTCCAAAGCCCGCAGGGAACTGGGTGACCACGATAGCATGGGCTCGGGGCTAAGTTTTCGGCAATGATTTTCCATCGGCATCCGTGTTGAACACTACGCCCTCAACCGCGCCAGTCGCTGGGCATCATGCTTTTTTCCTTCCTGCCGTCGGCTTTGCGTTAGACGCCTTCCGCATGTACACAACTGCACCGCGCCGCTCGAAACGAACCTCGTCCAATAACGTCTTCATCAGGTAAATCCCGCGGCCATGGGCAAGCAGCCGGTTCTCCTGAGCAGTCGGATCCGGCACTGAGTCAACATCAAACCCTTGTCCTTCGTCTTCAACCCCAATCGAGACCTCGCCGTCCGTGGTGCAGCGGCACGCGACGTGCACACACTTACGGGGATCCTGCCTGTTGCCGTGGAGGATGGCATTTGCCAGCGCTTCACGCAGCGCCATTTCGATGTTCATTTCGCTCCCGTCACGGTTTCGGAAGGTCGCGATGAAGCGCATGAGCTGCTCGACGAATGGCGAGATGACCGAGATACGGCTCGGAAGAGACTGTCGCAGCTCAACGAAAGGAACAGAACGAAAAGCTGGCACGGGAGATGAAGAGGCCTGTGTGTACGCCATGTCTCTGCGCTCCGACTGGATTTTGCGTCCCAGTCACTCCCAGATAGGGCACGGCGCGTGCCAAAGTGCGTATTTGAGTAAGTGGTTGAAATCTAAAGACCAGATTGAGAGGTACCTCACGACTGTCAAATGAGTGTCGAACCTTTCAACATGCGCCAACAGGCACTAACTTCGAGCAGATCGGTGAATCCAGACGATTGAAGCGAGCCCGCGATCTCGCGCTGCAACAGTTATAAAAACTGGTCTCGCAGTCCTTCAAGTATGCAGCCGATGTAGCTGATCTCGCGCCACGGGTCTTGCGGTTTGCCATCCCAGATTGAAATTTCTCTGGAACCAGGTTGGGCTCGGAAAGGGCCCGATGACGTGAACCGCCTGTTCTACGGTCGCGAGTGCGTTGGGCGAGGAACTCAAACATATACGGCTCAGAAGGACGTAAGTCTGAGTAAGCTTGTTTAGATCCTAAAGATCCTATTGGATAGCATCGGAGACGGCGTGCGCGCTTTCACTACGAAGTCTGAATACAACTCCTCGCAGTAGGAAATTCGCTTAGCCAAAATCTCCCGTCGATCCTGGGATCTTTGCATGCTTGACATGCTTACGCTGGACACCAGCGGGCTAGTAGGCGAGTTAAAGATTGCGGCGAGAGCCGAAATCCCAGCCGGGTCCGAAAGCCCTCCAAGCGATCTCCTTTCTGGAACCCGCATTATCTCAAGTACAGCCAAAAGACAGCTAGGGATCCTAGCAGCGCGATGTACAAACCAATGCAGATTACGACGCCATCATCGCCATTCTGCCTGGGTGTGGCAACATAGTCGTTTTTGTTACTAGAACTGCCTGAGGGCGGCTCAAGATAGCGAATCGCCTCATAGACCTCGTAATCGTTCAGTTCTTCGATATTCCTGTTTGGATCGGGATTTGTCAGCATAAGACCTTCTAGTTAGCAAAGGGGAACTTTGCTATTTGCCCCTGGGGGGTTCTTTGGGAGACTACGAGATCGCGGCCTGAGCGCGCCTTGTGTCAGCTCCTTGAGTTTTCTTCGCGCACGTGTCGACTGGGCTTTCACAGTACCGCGAGGTATTTTCAAAATTTCTGCAGTCTCGCGGATTGACAAGCCCTCAATATCCCGGAGCCGAAACGTCCTGCGCAGAGTGGGCGAGAGCTGATTGTAAGAATAGGTTAAGCGTCTACTGAACTCAGAATATTGGCATTCATCCTCGGGATCAGGTCTGGGGTCCGCTAGTTGCTCGGATACCGAAAGTGTCTGAGTCTCACCCATTGGTTCGTCGAGAGGCACATGGACGTGACGTCGCCGGCGCCGTAGTTCCAGTCGGGCGCAATTATGCACAATGGCGGTCACCCAGGTGGACATCTCTGACTGGCCCTTGAACTGATCTATGTGCGCATAGGCAGCGAGAAGCGCGTCTTGAACGACGTCTTCGGCATCTTCGGCATTCCCCAGCATCCAGTAGGCCTTTCTGTAAAAGGAGGTGAGGCGGCTTGACAAAATGCGCCCAAATGCCTGAGTTGTTGCTTCTCGGCTTGGAATTTCGAGAGATCCGTCAGCCCCGAGGTATGCGTGTGTGCTTGACATGCGTTAGCCTTCCTTTAGATCGGCCGCCCAGGGAGTGATCAGCTTGCTGCCCACGGCCAACCGGCGTTGATTGGAACCAATGAAAGAGATCATCACAATGACTGCTTGCTGACGTACTCCATGCAAGGTGTTTGCCAAACCAAAGAAAGCCATAAATCAATGGATTTTCAACGCGGCACAGAACGAGCCGAGCAGACAGGGTTGACTCTGTTGACAGCAGAATCGACAGGTCACGAAAATCTAAAACAGGAGGTGACGCGGTTCATCCCGGATAAGAAGCTCTCGGAGGACGGGCACGCTCGCCGGTGTGGCTTGCGCAAACGAGTTACGGTGTAAAAGGGGGTGGTTAAGCGCAGTACTTTAGGACCACGGAGCCGCTGGTGCGTGTGACAAGACCCACATTCGGATTTAGATTCGTCAAAGCAGGTCAAAAGCCAGCTGCGAAAGAAGCCGCTCGACCTGAGCCGCCTAGCTGTTCAAGAGCACGGACGCGACCTTCCCGAATTTGCAAAACCGAGCACCCGAGGAGAAGAGCGCATTGGTGATGCGAATAGCGCTCCAGAACCGACATCACGAAAACAAACCGTTCGAAGTCTCCAAGTCTCAACACCGCGTCCACATCGAAATACGCCCCTGAAACGCTTGAGGTCTCGCTCTGCGAGAAAACAGTCGCGACCGAAGAAGAGTCAGGGAGGCTCGGACGCGGCTTCAGCTCAAGAATTGCGTTTTCGACGATAACGCGTTTCGCCCAGGAGCGTGCCCACGTCCGGAACCCGCGGTTTTCCTTAACACAATCCTCAATACCAGCTACGAAGCACTTTTCTGCCTTTTCCCGATCTCGGGTTAGCAGAAACGACAGGTGATAAAGGCCGTTCATATCTTCCCGAAAAAACTTAATCGATTTCTCGCGAGTCCCCTATGAATTTGGCTCGCTTCCGCGACCTTGATTGCCCGCTTGGTCCCTCATTTCTTCGCCTTCCCATGGTTCCCGTTAGCTCGGCGGGCAACCTGTTTCAGAATGTGTTTCGTAAACACACCATGGCAGCGGAATTTGACTCCCTTCTGGATAAGCTCAAACAACACGTTTTCACCTTCCTGACTAATGGCCGTTATATGCCTCATGTCGACGACGATTTTGCGGTCGAAAAGGTCCGTACTGACCCTTTCCCAGGCACTCCTCAACTCCGTCACCCAGGGCCCCACGAGCGTGCCTTCCACAATCAACCGCCGTTCAGTGTGGCCTTCAATAGTCGAAATCTTCAACATGGGTGCTTTCTACGACTTTCTACAACGTAGGGACACAGGCAAGGTGCTTGCCAAATCTCCAGAGCTCTAAGTGCAAGGATTGCAACGCGGGTTTTTCAGCAACCTGTGTCGACAGTTGAAAGTGTCGAACGCGTCTCTGACTTCTGTGTCGGTCCTCCCGTTGAGTCCATACAAAAGACGGGAACCCGGGTAATAAAGACCGGGGCCGGTCCGACAGGAGTCGCGGGTTGCGTATAGAAGGAAGAGCAAGTCGGCAGCAGGTGGAGAGCTTCGTCATCCTGCGCTTACTTCATGTGACCACCCCTTCGGGTGAATTTGCCGAAAACGAATTCTTGGGCGATGTTTGCGCCAATCCGTTCAGCCGTGCCAATCGCAAAATTTCCGAACACGAGCCCCGCACCACGATTGGCCTGGGGATAATAAAGGTTTGCCAGAGATGATGACGCCAAATCCCCGCCTACACTCGAATAGTTGGGCTGCCACTTTCCGTTGTCCCCCTTCGCGACAAACGGACTGAACATCGCATGCCGGATGCGGGAACCGGTCGTGCCACTGCCCTGATAGAAGTAGCGCGGATCCTGGTGCAACAGCGAAGGCAATATGGCGCCGCCGATCATGATGTCGGAAAAACCGTCGGCCGCAGTGGAGCCAAATCGCTCTCCATAAGGCCCCCAGCCTTGGCCGTATTTCGGGGTATTTGCGGCTTGCCTGGAAGCAGAAACCAAGCCGACTCCGGCGGCAGTAATCGGGTCAGTGGACACTTTGAGGGCGAGTTCGAATTTCCGCTTCGTCGAGAGCGGCTCAGCATTCGAATCATAGGCAACGTAGAAGTTTGGAATGATTCCGAAAACACGCTGCTGTTCTTCAGCCTTGAACTGCTCGGTCGCAACTTCTGCAGGATCATAGTGAACATCGACCGTTGTGTGCTCAGTTTCAATCCGGAGTTGGATGCCACTTAGAATCTTGAACTGACCAGGTTCGAGAGTGATGGTGGGCGACGTCCAGTCCGCAAAATCCTTCGCTGTGATCTTGAGCTGGTAAGAGGTTCCGGGGTTTACCTCATTAAATTCAAAAAAGCCGTTTTCGGGCGTGACCACTGTCTGGGGATCGCCGCTTTCGAGTGTCTCGAGAAGAACCGTCGCATTGGGTATGGGGCCACCATTGGCATCGGTGACTGTTCCAACTAGTTTTCCTGGCTTTGCTTCCGCGCCTTGAACGCTCTGTCCGTGCATGGCTATCGAAAGAACAACTGCCACGCCGACCACCATTGCAGAACGTATGGGAAGGGAAATTGACATAGAATCGTCCTCGCATCTCTGTGGAGGCAAGGACCATGCCAAACCCAATCTAAGCTAAGTGGTTGAATTTAAGAGCGCGAATGCGATCAGAAGTGTCGAGAGTTGAAAGTGTCGAACACAAATGACAGAGAAGTGACAGCAGACAACGAACATCCTCGGGAAACACAACATCATTGACAATTTCAGGTCGGGTTCTGCACGGCAAATGCCACACGACCGCGAATCGCCAACGGCGTGCAAAGCTGCAGTAACCGGATGCGTGCATTTCGGTCTTCAGAACTGCGAACACCACCTCGGCACCCCCGCTTCACGTTCTCCCTCATCAAGTTGATCACGCGTGCGTCGTTGTAGCGGTAGGCAAGATTGTAGTTTAGCGTGGAGAAGCAGTGCTTTTGGCGGGTTACCTTCATATCGTCCAACCGTCCAAGCGATCGCGATGAAACGCGAGTTGGTCGATGTTGCCCCGCGCGATCTTCCGATTCCCGCTGACATCTCCAGGGCCTTTCCGAATCGTGCTGTTGGCTCACGCCAAGTGTCTTGCGGTCAATGCGCGGCGGCGTTTTGCGTCCCGCCCCACCCTGCCAGCCAAACCTCTCAAGTGTCAGAGATCTTGTGACACTGTTCGACTCTCGACAGTGCCGAGGCGGCAAAGCCTGCACTAATCGACTCATTTTGCTCGGCGGTGCAGACGGACTAGATTTGGAACTCCAGTTGCCTTGATTTGAGGCGCGACGCTCGTAGAGGCGGTTATGTGGAGAATCACAACCCGCGGGTTCACGTTACAGGAAGTGCTGATTCTGGTTGCTATGAACATCGCAGCCGGCACCCTTGCCGACCGAGAAACGCGGGGAAGAAACGTCGCAGAACAAAATAAAGAGGAGCGTACATGCAATTTAGAAACTTCCTGAGGCTTGCAATGGTAATTGCTGTGGGTGATGTTGCATTACTGACCATGAGTGCCGTCGCGCAAGAGACCAGATCGGAAATCAGCCTCCAGGGCACAGGGTTTTTCACCAAAGACAGTGGAGGCAACGGCATCCAAGACCACGTCAGTAATACAGGGGGGTTCTAGTGGGCTATCGGTACAACATCAATCGGTGGCTTGCCGCCGAGGCCAACTATGGCTACGACCGGAATACGCAGATCTACTTTGGTAGCGGGGTCGGGCGCGTGCAGTCCAACGTTCACCAAGCCACCGGTGAAGCCGTGATGAAACTGCCCGGCGTTCTACACTTGCAACCGTATGCGCTTGCTGGCGGCGGAGCCCTGATGTTTGATCCGACTGGTAACGCTGGCGGCAGTTTTGGGGGTGCAACGTGGCAGGCCAGAGGCGCGTTCGTTTATGGCGTCGGCGCCGACTACGCTTTCACGAGACACATTTCATTACGGGGAAATACCGCGGCTACGTATACAAGGCGCCCGATTTCAATCTGGCCAGCTTGAACACAGATGCTTGGACGCATACAGCGCAGCCTTCGGCCGGCATCGTCTTCCGCTTCTAAGCCCAAGCAACGAAGATAACCGTATTGCTCGCTGAGTCTAAGTGTCGCGACAGCGAGGTGAAGTGAGGGGGATCCGGCCAACAATCCGAATTCCCCTTGCTTGTTGTCGAATCCGCATCCACGCTTCCCCTCCCGCGCTTTTGCAAGCGCAAGTTGTGCCTGGAGTACACAGCGACTAGTCATCTCAGCGTCCGCCTTTGCCAGAATGCCCAAGTCTGGTGTACGAACTGATCCTGTACTCGAGTTGATCGGTCCAGCATGTTCTGGTTTGCCCAAACGTGTGACAAGTAAGAATTGGACGGTTCTCTGTCCGAACACGATTATCAGGTCGAACGGGAGACTGACCGGAGGACGATCGCTGGCAAAGGGCACAATGACTGAATGTGAAGGGAAAGGGCCGAATTCATCTAGATAGTAGGCAAGCGCCTTATGCATTCCCCTTGTAGTCAGCGCCGGGTCAGACTTCAGCCTGCATTCTTCGGCACGTAAAACATACGTGCATTCAGTTTCGAAATTGCGTTGAGAAGATTCAATCCGCTGGCGACTGGTTTTCCTCTCTTGTGGATGGTCGCTGGGTTCGTTCGAGATCGTGGAGTTTCCTTTGCTGGTCCGGAGCTAGAACTCCGTAGATTTTGGACCGTATGCGAGCGTTGGCTACGATCAACTTCGCCAGTAGGGCCGCCTCGGCCTGGGCCAGGCTCTTGACTTCCTTTTCATTCATGGCACTACCGTTGATCGCAAGCAACTTCTCCCTCGTGATGCGGAGCTGTGTCTTCAGCGGCTGCAAACTCTTATGTTCACGCACCATCACCTCCTCAATGGCTGTAACCTGCGAGGGCGTCAGGCTTAGATAGTCAGCGAGCGAAGGATTCAGCTGGAGAGACGAGAATGGGAGAGCCACCATCACGATTTCGGTGTCCTGTGTCGGAGCGGGGCTTGCCGGAGCGTCGGGGATTCGCGCCACGTCTTCTTGCTCGATTTGACGCCACAGGCTCAGCAGTTCAAACTGCATGTGCGTCACCTGATATTGCTCGGTGCTCATTTCCTTCCCTTGTTCGGTGCTGATTTTTCCCTGTTGCACGGCCTCGGCAATTGCTGCCAGTGTGGCTGAAAACCTCTCGGTGATCGCGATCATCGCCTCCTCGTAGTCCTCAGATTCTGTGTGCTGCTCGCCCGGTTTAAGATCCGGACTCGTTGGGTGGATTGTCGAACTTGGGATCTCAGAGTCGGAAATAGACGACTGAGAGACCCAGCTTCGATGATTCGCCTTCACGTCGTCGATAGCAAACAGCGCAACGGACGAAATAACCATACAAAAAGTTATGATGACAACCAGCCTGATTTTCATTTCCAATACCTCTCTTCTCACAGTTGTAGTGCAACTCCCCTTTGTGGCTCGTGTCACAACCACTCACCATCAGACCGGCAAGTCTGATGCCAAAGTAGGTTACCCCTAACTAAGCCGTTGGAATAAGGAGGCAGTCGCGAGACAAGTGGCAACAGTGTCGAGGAAGTGTTGAAATCTCCAAAGCAGCCCGACGGCGCGATTGTTGCTTACCCCGACCGCGGGAAGAGTACCGAGCAACGAAGCGGTTCCGTTCGCGCGCTCAAGATCAGGTTGTCCTGGTCAAGCATATTGCCCAGGATCGATGCCAAACTTCTTCATTCGAGAGAGGAGCGTGGTCCGATTGATGCCCATACGTGCGGCTGCCCCCTCCGCGCCACCAACGCGGCCCTTGGTCTCGGCAAGCGCGCGCACAATTTCTGCGCGCTGTTTCTGAGTGCGGTCATCCGCAGGGGTCTTGTTTCCATTAAGAGCCTGAAGAGTCTCCTTTACGATTCGCGCAATGTCTTCCTGAGCGGAAGCTCGCGAGGCAGGGGCGGATTCCGCGGTGTTCAATTTGCGGAGCTCTCCGAGCGGTGCCTCAAGCGACCTGCCGCGTGTCAGGATCACGGCCCGCTCTACGAAATTTTCCAGCTCCCGGATGTTGCCAGGCCAGTCCCAAGCCGTGAGACCTTTCATAACTGGCGGAGAGATTGATTCAATCCTCTTTTGCATTTGCTTGGCAAATTTTTGAACAAAGTAGCTTACCAGCAAAGGAATATCTTCCTTGCGTTCGCGCAAAGGCGGTATGCGGATCGGAAACACATTCAGGCGGTAATAGAGATCACTCCGAAATTGCTTGTTCGCAATCATCTCTTCGAGATCGCGGTTCGTTGCCGCCACGAGTCGCACATTCACTTTGCGAGTATGTGTGCTGCCGAGACGCTCAAATTCCCGCTCCTGCAGCGCTCGCAGCAACTTCGGTTGAATCTCAATCGGAATGTCCCCCACTTCGTCCAAAAAGAGTGTGCCCTCGTCCGCCAACTCGAATCGCCCGACCTTTTGCGCGATCGCTCCCGTGAACGCTCCCTTTTCATGTCCGAACAACTCGCTTTCGAGCAGGCCAGTTGGAATTGCCGCGCAGTTCAGTTTCACAAATGTCCGGTCCTTGCGGCGGCTGCGGTCATGAATGGCGCGGGCGATCAACTCCTTGCCCGTACCAGTCTCGCCCAGTAGCAAGACGGTAGAGTCGTTGGGCGCGACGGTCTCTACCAGTTCCAGAACATGCTTTAATGTGGGGCTGTTTCCCACGATATTTTCAAAGTTTATCTCGCCGCGGATTTCTTCTTCGAGGTAGAGCTTTTGCTGCGCCAGCTTATCCTTGAGCTCCGAAATCTCGTAGTATGCCGATGCATTTTCAATGGCGATGGCAATCTGTCCTGCAGCTTGAGTCAAAAATTCCACGTCGTGCGAAGTGAAAGGATCTTCGGTAGTTCGTGCAATGGTCAGAATTCCGAGAGCTCGCCCCCGATTGATCAGAGGAATCAGACAGGTACTCTTCAAGCCTTCGGCGACCACTGCATCGTAGATTTCAGGCGAAACCTCAGCGGGATCGGCCTTGTTCACGACCGCAGGTTTCAATGATTCCAGCACGCGCTTGGCGGCGCCGGCTATAGTGATGACACGCTCTTCCTCAATGAAGCCCTTCCCCTGAGGAAAATCAAGGACACACAGCCTTGACGTGCCCGAAGCCGAATCTAGGAGCGAAACCGCAACGGCATCACACTGCATGACCTCGCGAATGTTAGCTGCGATGGCGCGTAACAGTTCCCGAAACTCCAGGTTCGATGTGATCCGGTTCGTCAGGTCTAGAAGCAATTTCAGGCGGTCGTTCTGGTGTTGCAAGCAGGCCTGGGCATTCTGTGCACGCTTAAGATTCAACCCGTCATCGAGCGCGAACGCGACGACACGCCCGATCAGCCGCAGGCAGCTGATTTCGTCCGCGCTGAATGGGTTCACTGTATTGCGAATGATTCCGAAAGTACCCAAGCGACGATGGGGCGTCGTCAGTGGGATGCGAATGCTCGATCCGAGCCCCACCTTCTTGGCCCATTCCTTAAAACGTGGATACCGCTCTTCAGCGTCCCAATCGGCAGTATGCTCCGGCTCCCCGCCTGCCATTGCGCGCCACACCGGCAACTCTTCTATCGGCAGATCCGGGAGAGGGATTGCACCCTTACCCCAAACCCGATACTCAATCTCCTTGGAGTTCTCTTTCAACACCGTGAAGTGAAGGTGGTCAAAGTCCAGGAAGTTGCCAATTTCATCGGCCAGCGTCCTGGCCAGCTCCTCAGGCTCGCAGTGCGCACAAAGGGCTTCACTAATGCGCAGCACTGCATCATACCTTTGGCAGGTGCTTTCGCTTGCGAGGATCACACTTGTACTCATGTGTTCCATTACCGGAAGCTTGACTCACGACCGCCAGGCGGCATTACTCCACCATTGATGATTCTGTTGCACCAAAGGTCGCATTATTCTGCCACAAGGGATCGCCTCCCAGGGATTTGCCACGTACGACTCCGGCATTTGGACACAACGCACTTGCGGTCAACGGCAACGCGGTCCCGCTTTTGAACGTAAGCTGATCGACTCGCGAACAACGGAATTCGGGCGCGGTGTCTCCTTCTGCCGATTGCCTTCAGCAGTCGGTTGTAAGGCCGCTCTACCTGACCAATTACGCTCCGGCGGGTGTCATTGAACGCAAAATTCGCTGAGAGCAGTTGTGCACGTGCGGCATCGATTCGTGCCGACCGGGCGCGCCTAAGAAAACAGTGTAACCCCCAGAGTTTCGAGGTCATCCACGTACATATGGCCATGCCCGTTCCGCGGCAGGACCACGTTGGCATCGCCCATCGCCTCTCCAAAACCAGATTGATCTTCTTTTTCGCATCATTAAGTTTTGCAGGTTAGTGATACGCTCCTCAAGACCTAGCGTCTTCCATATGGCAGGAGCAGCTTCGTCAATGGCGAGCGGCTCGTGGCAGGCGTTGCAGTCCTGCACAATTGTTACCTTCTGGTCAGAAGTGGACTGCGATCCGTCATCGTCCTGGGGCTCCTGCTGACTCCTGCTGATTATCCGCGTAACAGCTCGGCAACATAAACAGGCAACTCCGCGACTTCCTTTGCATCCAGGTAATCGTCTCCCAACGTCGAAGACAAACAGAAATCAGACCGGTTTGGACAATCTTGGGGCCATCTGTGGAGTCCTCGAGAGCAAGAGCACAGTCCGCGTCTCTCTTGTTTGGAATGCCAGTTACCTTCCAGATCAGATGTCGAAGGCGAGAAACATGACTGGGCAATTCAAACAGGCGTCACACAAGGACACCGACCGCTCTCTAGCCACCCCTCGGGCCATATTCAGCAGTCCAGGTCTTGGTTAATAGATTGATCGCGGCCTTGCTCGAACCATAAAGGCTCATTCCCGGCGACCCGTACTCAGCCGCCATGGTCGAGAGATTTACGATCGCTCCTTTGCCTCTTTTTGCCATCCTCGGAGATCGGAGGCAATGAAATCGGCTTTGCCGCCTGCTGCACGAATTTCCCCGACTGTCTTCTCCCCGTGGTCCGAGCTGCGCCCCACAACCAACACATAAATGCCAAGCTCGGCGAGCTATTCGCTGCCGCGCGGCCGATTCCGCTGGTTCCTCCGGTGATGAGTGCGGTTAGAGTACTACTAGTCATATGCCAATCTCCTGGACCGGAGTTGTGAGCGATTAGACTCACGCGCAAGCCCATCGGTTTAGGGAAGCTGGTCACGAGCGATGGCAAAACACTACCAGAATCGGTGAGGTAAGGCCACAAGACCGGCATCCCTATACTTATCTAGAATAGCTTCGGGGCTCGTTCGCTAACCGATTCCGCGATTCAGCCGTTTTTTGAGAAGCTTGCCGCGCCCAGGAGCAAGCGAAGATCGAGTCTGCGCTCGCGGGCCGATCGCCCCGAGTGTTGTGGAAAAAGGGCAATGAACAGCAACAATTCTAGGAGGAACAAACCATGAGTAAGAAACAAGTCTCTGCAACGCAAGCTGGGACGGTAGCTCTAGGTAACGAAATCTCCGTGCATCGGCTTGGTTATGGCGCGATGCGCCTTACTGGCCCGGGCATTTGGGGCCCACCGACAGACCGTAAAGCAGCGCTGGCTGTTCTGCGGAGGGCCGGGGAACTCGGAGTGAATTTCATCGACACTGCTGACTCCTACGGGCCCCATGTCAGTGAAGAACTGATCGCAGAAGCGCTATATCCGTATCCATCTGACCTGGTGATTGCGACCAAGGGCGGATGGGAACGCCCCGGACCCAATCAGTGGACGCACAATGCGACGCCTGATCATCTTCGGAAAGCGGTTGAGGGAAGTCTGAAGA
>Ga0123356_10004807_pt1 | contig 13895 bp, 13 predicted proteins | sample TergutEmb28metaG_2_FD_92546 | JGI IMG/M metagenome (GOLD analysis project Ga0123356, IMG submission 92546) | Embiratermes neotenicus P3 segment gut microbial communities from Petit-Saut dam, French Guiana - Emb289 P3 | ecosystem: Host-associated > Arthropoda: Insects > Digestive system > Gut ...
GTATTGCTTATGGCCGTAGGTTTTTACATGGTCAACGGCAGCTTCAACGTAGGCGACATAGTCATGACCGACGCGTTTTCGTTCAAGTATCTCGTCGGCATGTTCATCGGCTATATCTTTATTATTACGATCAAGCTCAGAAAGTCTCCCTTCGACCTTTCGATGTCGCACCACGCGCATCAGGAACTCGTCAAGGGAGTCACGACAGAGTTTTCGGGCAGGACGCTCGCGGTCCTCGAGATATCTCACTGGTATGAGACCATCTTCCTGCTCGGCTTCATCTTCCTCTTCTTCGCGAAGGGCTCGCTCCTGTACACTATCCTCGGCATAGCGGTAGTGATAGCGGCGTACTTTATTGAGATAGTCATCGACAACGGATTCGCGAGGATGAAGTGGCAGTTTACAATCAAATCGGCGTGGATCGTCACGCTCATCTTCGGCGGCGGCAATTTGTTCGTACTGTACTATGTACGGGCATTCCTGAATTATTAGAAAGGAGGCGGAATAATGTCAATCACAAAATCACCGTGGATCATCCATTATAACGGCTCCAGCTGCAACGGGTGCGACATCGAGGTGCTCGCCGTCCTTACGCCGATGTACGACGTGGAGCGCTTCGGCGTCATCAACACCGGTAACCCGAAACACGCGGACGTCCTTCTGATGACGGGCGCCGTAAACGAGCAGAATATCCCCGTCGTAAAGCAGATATACGATCAGATGCCGGGGCCCAAGGTCGTGGTCGCGGTCGGCATATGCGCTTCGTCGGGAGGCATCTTCAGGGATTGCTACAACATCGTAGGCGGAGTCGACAAGGTCATTCCTGTAGACGTATACGTACCGGGATGCGCGGCAAGGCCCGAAGCCATCATTGACGGCGTCGTAAAGGGCATAGGCGTGCTCGCCGAAAAACAGGCTGCCCTGAACAGGGGCGAAACGGAAGAAGTCTTACCGGGCGCATATATCTACGACGGCCCCCGCGACGACCACGGCACCCTTATCACAGAAGAGGAGGTAGAAGAATGACCGACAAAAAATACCTCATACAGGAAATAGAAGCGGCACAGGCCGCGGACCTGCTAAATATAGCTCATGACATCAAAACGGACGGCTACAGGCTCGGACAGGCCTGCGCGACGGTGGCGGGAGACGAGCTCGAGGTCCTGTACACATTTGAAAAAGACAATGTGCTTAAGAGTTACAAGATCAACATAGACGCGAAAGCGCCGGAGCTTCAGAGCATCACGGCGATCTATCCGTACGCGTTCATCTACGAAAACGAGATGCACGACCTCTTTGGCATAGTGTTCAAGAACCTTACGCTGGACTATCACGGCAAATTTATCGTGCTTCCGAAGGAAGCGCCGTGCAACCCGGCATTCGGCGAAGGGGGTGAAAACTGATGGCGAGAAGAACTATCATACCCTTCGGGCCGCAGCACCCGGTCCTTCCCGAACCGATACATCTCGATCTCGTTATGGAGGATGAGAGAGTCGTAGAAGCGATCCCGTCGATCGGCTTCATACACCGCGGCCTCGAAAACCTAATTACAAAGCACGAGTGGCCGGAAATGGTGTACGTCATCGAGCGCGTATGCGGCATATGCAGCTTCGGGCACGGATGGGGCTATTGTCACACCATAGAAGGCAACCTCGGCATAGAGGCTCCGCCGCGCGCGACCTACCTGCGCACTATCTGGCACGAGCTCAGCAGGATACACAGCCATCTGCTTTGGATGGGATGCATCGCCGACTCGTTTGGTTTTGAAAGCCTCTTCATGCACGCATGGCGGCTCCGTGAAACGATCCTGGACATCTTTGAGGAGACGACAGGCGGACGCGTCATCTTCTCGATCTGCAAGGTCGGCGGCGTGCGCGACGACATAGACAATGAAAAACTTGCCGAGATCGTAAAGACGCTGCGCGGCATGGAAAAAGAAGTGAAAGAACTTACAGACGTCTTTTTGGAAGACGCGTCGGTCAAGAACAGGATGCTCGGCGTGGGCGTGCTCACGAAGGAAGAAGCCTTCGAGCTCGGCGCTGTTGGCCCTATGGCACGCGGCTCGGGAGTAAACAATGACGTAAGGCTCGACGGTCACGGCATTTACGCCGAGCTGGGTTTTGAGCCCTGCCTTGAAGAAGCGGGAGACTGCATGGCAAGATGCAGGGTACGAGTCAGAGAATTGTTCCAAAGCATCGACCTGATAGCAAAAGCTGTAGAGATGATCCCGGACGGCGACATAGAGATCCCGGTCAAGGGGATGAATCCGTCAGGCGAATTTCTGGGCCGGATCGAGCAGCCGAGAGGGGAGGCCTATTACTACTCGAAGGGCTCGGGACAAAAATTCCTCGAGCGTATGCGTGTGCGCACTCCCACCAACGCAAACATCCCGGCGCTCGTAAAGACGCTTCAGGGCTGTGAGCTTGCTGACGTGCCTGTGCTGATACTCACGATCGACCCCTGCATCAGCTGTACGGAAAGGTAGGTGAGGACATGGCGACTTTAAAAATCGGAAAAATGATTATACGCAGCCTGTTCAAAAAGCCCGCGACGCTGATGTATCCTATCAAGCCGCGCGAGTGGACGGAACGCACGCGCGGGAGCATAGGGATCGTGATAGAAGACTGTATATTCTGCAATATCTGCGCCAAAAAATGCCCGACGGACGCGCTCACTGTCGACCGCGACGTGAAAAGCTGGACGATAGCACGCATGGGCTGCATCCAGTGCAACTGCTGCGTAGACGTCTGCCCGAAGCACTGCCTCACAAACGAGCCCGCGTACACATCACCGGGCCTCGAAAAGGTAGTCGACACATTCATTCAGGAGCCGAAGCAGGAAGATGCATGAGCTGCCGATAACCGAACAGATAGTAAAAATAGCAGTGGAGCACGGGCAAAAGGCCCGTGCTTCTAAAATAGAGCGAATCCGGCTGGTGGTCGGCGAGCGCTCGGGCTATATCAGCGAATCGATCCAGATGTACTTCGACGAGATCAGCAAAGGGACGCTTTGCGAAGGCGCCGTGCTCGAGATCGAGACAAGAAAGCCGAAACTAAAGTGTCCAAAATGCGGCACGCTCTTCGAGCGGCTTCCAAGGCGCTTCGACTGCCCGGAATGCGGCACGGACGGGGAGCCGACGGACATTGGAAGAGAATTTTACATCGAAAACATAGAGATTGTGCAAAACCTTTAAAAAGAGTATAATTTTTACACACTTTAAATAGAAGGCAAATCTCAATCGGCATTAAATTATGTATTTTTGATTAATTGCTAGGGGGAGAAAAGGAAAAAAACATATGAATACGCGAAATACAAGACGCGCTGTCAGCGTCATACTGGCAACGTTTTTGGTACTTACATTACTGATCGGTACTTCGTTTGCGGCGGATACGCCCGATCCGGTGGTTTGCCCGTGCGGGTGCGAGGAAGACGCATGCTTGTGCCTCGATGAAGAGGAATGCGACTGTGAGTGCGAGTTTTGCGGCGTACCGGAAGAAGAACTTGACATCATTGAATCGGATAAAGAGGATGAAAACGAACAACCAGTCGACACATTAGGTTTGTTTGATTTTCCTTTTGATGTAATCGGAGCCCCGGGCGGGTTAATGCCGCCTATGGGACCTGATGAATTACCGTTTTTGCTTGGGGATGCCGGGATCATGGCGCTTGCAGGCGGCCCAACCGATATGTCGGACCTGAGCAACTTTTTCACAAGCGTCGTCATTACCGACAGCGCCGGAAACGTAATCCCTCCCGGCGGAAACGTTACTATCGGTAGTAACTATACTTTCTCAATAAGATTCGACGAACAGTCTACATTGCAGTTAGTATATGGCGAAGCGCCTGACGGGACGACAGGAGTTCTGTGGTACCAGCTGCCTGCTGCCCTTCAGATACTGGAACCGGTCCCGCCGAGCCCAATTATAAATGCAGCCGGTATCGTTCTTGGTACGTATTCTATCAGCACATCAGGTCTTGTAATAGTACATTTCGATAATGTTGATAATCAAGGAAATGACATTTCCCCTGTGAACTTTATTGACAATTACACAAACGCGTTCTTCACGCTTAGCATCACAGCTCAATTAGACGGGAATTCTGGGAATTCCGATTTGGGGTTCGGCGGTGATACTACAGTCAATCTAGTACCGCCTGTTGAAGGATTAATAGTAACTAAAACATCCTACTACGACGATCCTAATTTACCAACAACAACACCAACACCAGCTGGCATTTATAAAGATAAGCTATACTACGAGATCACCATAACTGCTCAAAACGCTGACGCCACCAATATTTACTTGATGGACGCTCCGTCGATTAACGGCAATCCACTTCCAAATGATCCGTCAACCGCTTTTATTAACTTTCAATATGCAATTTCAACTGATCCTACGACGTTTTATTCAATGGTTGTTAACTGGGCTTACATCCCAGGCTCAACAGGCGGCGGGTGGATGTTCACTTATGATTTTGGCAGCCTTGTGCTTCCGGCAAATGAAACAATAACAGTTACATATTACATAGATGTTCCGGAATTGATAACAACAAATCCAAGCCTGGTTGAACCTGATACCATCATGAATTACAGTTTTACTATTGGGAATCAAGTCGTAGCAACGTCCGATATCGGAAATGGTGGCGATACGACAGAGGATCCGGTACATAAAGATTTTTATATACATAAAACCGGCTCCCTTGAAAATGACACTAGTTCCCCGCCTAATTATTGGATTGAATGGACAATAACAGTAGGCGATAAAATGACTTCACTGTTAAATGGCGGCTCGATAACCGATAACCTAGGCGTTGGCATCATTATTCCTACTGCCTCAGAAATAAATGTAGATTTTTTTGGACAAGGTGCCGCAACTCCAACAGACTCCTTCACCTTAGATTCATATACCGCACCATACAGCTATACAATTACACCTCCAAGTACACTAACAATGGTTATGCCTCCGGATGGCGATACAAACTATGGTGATATATATCAAGTCGTGATAACTTTTAGAACCCCTCTTACAACCCCGCCGCCGAAACCTGGGCAACCGCCGATTTTTTACGATAACAATGTAACTTATACAGATGTTGACGACAACGATTATGGCAGCAACGGAAATGTGACGCTTAATCCTCCGGGTAGCGTAACGATGACCAAAGAAACATCACATATTTATTGCGGCCCCCCTACTAATCCGAATCTTTATTATGTTGACTACACACTTATTGTTAATGTTCCAGGGGGGCTATATCCAGAACCGCTTTCAATAACCGATGTTTTGTCAATGAGCAATGGAAGCCTTGTTACTAACAATCCTCAGGCCATACCAGGTAATTTCTCCATATCAGCTGTATTTACAGGAACCTCTACCCCTGTAACTATGGATCCTACTGGGTCAAGCGAAGACCAGTACGTAGTATGGTATAGCCTGATTACATCAACAAATACATGGCAAATATTTTTTGGCACAACTGTACCTCCAGAACCGGCCGGAGCAGGAGAGCCTGAATGGCCCTCTACGGTTTCTGATCCGGTGACTATAACGATAAAATATACGATTGCTTTATCGGCAAGCGATGTTACGGGACTTCAGAGTGGTGCTGTACTAACAAATACGGCACGATTTCAAAATGGCAATTATAGTAACGCAAATAGCAACTCTACGTTGACATCATCGGTCGTCAGAGATTCGTGGCCAATAATTAAGACCGCTACTCCTTCCCCGAATCAACCTTCGTTGTTCAATTATAAGGTTACGATAAATGGAAGTAACCCTTATCCGTTCTTTTTAAACCCAAACACCGGAGCTCTTGTTAATCCTGCGACATATTCTGATGCATTTGACGGCTCATTGTTAGAATATGTTCCGGGTTCGATTTATGTCGTTGACAGGAATACAGGTATAAAATACTATCCGGGCACTACATTAAGCGTCGGCTCCGGTACAATTTCATTTGATTTCACGGATTTGGGATTACCGCTCGGGCCGTCGCCGCCCGCTTGGTATACTACGAACCATACCTACGACATATACTACCAGCTGCAGACGATTGCTGATCCTGCCGATATAACGGATACATCGACGCCCCCGCTTTCTGATTATCAGGACATTCCTAACACTGCTACAATAGAAAGAGGGGCATGCGAGTTTTCAAATAATGCATTAGTTTCTTACACCAAACCAGATCCCGTAGATAAAACGATGGTAGGAAACCCGCCGGGATCAAATATTGTTGAAGCAACGATCATAATTAATCCTGAAGGTATAAATTATAACGTTGGCACGCTCACCGCTCAAGACCATGTAACAAGCGGCAATTTAATACCGTATACAAGCACAATAATGTTTTACACCCAAACCGAAATAAATCCGCCATCTGGTAGGTGGGATGGCGTATGGGTTCCTGTAAGTAATCCTCCTCCGTCTCCTGACACAAGTGCATCGCCTGCTCATTGGACTTGGTATGAAGATAGTAGCGGTGACTTATTCTTTACGCTGCCCGATGCGACGCCTATCATGATCACATATAGTATGCTTGTGGATGTAACAAATACCGGTACAGTAACGATAGGTAATCGAATAGACGTGATAGGAGGCGAAGGCGCCGATGGCGGCGGCGGTTATACGGTCAACGATACTGACGCGAACGCCGGCGGAAGCAGGGAAAGTTTTCAATTGTTAAAAATGAACCAGGATACGCCGCCGGTATATCTTAACGGCGCAGAGTTCCAACTGTATATCGCATACCTGCCATCCAATGGGTTTTACGCTCCGGGGTCGCCGACAAGACCACCACTTCAGGTTAACGGGTACAATTTTTACTGGTTGATGACGGAAACGACAGGCGCTGGTGGAGCAGTTACCGGTACGGCACTATTTGAAGACCCATATATCACTAATACGTTCAAATATTTATTCATGCTGGTAGAGACAAAAGCGCCTCCGGGTTACGCATTACCTACAGGAATGGATGCATATTCTTTCTTTGTATTGGCCGGTAATCCATTTACCGCAACCGAAATTACCGATTTGGAGGAAATATACGGGGACATCACACTTGTAACCGATAATATAAGCGCCTTGAATTATCCTGCACCGCCTGTCCCACCCGGTCCCGGCGGGTCCAATGGTTTTACTGGCGATACCAGCAACATGCTCATCTGGCAGCTCGCGTTGCTGGCGTCTTCGCTGGGGTTGATTTGTATCATGATGTGGAGGAAGAGGGAGAACCTCACGAAGCAATAGAACCAATTATTAAATACACTTATGAATCACAGGGGTGCGTGCGCCCCTGTGATTTTTTGTAAGGAAGTATTGGCTCAAGACAAAAGGAGACGTACCTTGTTTCTTAGTTCTGGTTTATCCTGGCCGGCCAGAATCTGTCGTACAGCGCAAAGAATAGTATAAGAAGCAGCCCTGCGAGCATCCATCCGCCGAAAACGTCGGACGGATAGTGTACACCGAGATACAGACGCGACAGGCCGACAAGCGCCGCGAAACAGAAAAATACTATACGCAGTGAAGAGGCCGCGCGCGGGTGGCCCTTAGTGATGAGGACGCGCCCGATAAGGATCATGAGCGCGACCCAGAAAATCATGCTCGTGTTCGCGTGGCCGGATGGGAACGAGTATCCGAAAGAGAACCCGAGCCAGTCTGTGCTGCTTGCGAGCCAGTATTCCATATCGGGACGGGGGCGGGCGACCAGCTCTTTTATCAGCGTCTGGATAACGGTCGCGACGCCGGTCATCAGCGCGACCGGAATACCGATCTTCGTGCGGCCCGGCAGCGCGATGATTAGGATACAAAGAACTATCATGGTCGCCGTCTCGCCGCAAAACGTAACGGCGCGAAAGAGTATCGTCAGGCCGCTGTTTCTCTGAGCGATAAACCAGGCTAATACTTCGTTGTCGATAGCCTGTGAGTTTCCGGTAACGACACATACTAAATCGGCCGCGAATAGTGCCGCGAAAACGAAAAATATTATGCAAATAAGCTTCTTATTCAATTCAGAGCGCGGGTGACCAATAAACGCTGTAAAAAATAGACCAGTGGTCGTTTATACTGTCCGGGTTATCCTTGTCCGCTCCCGATTTACTGTAAAACAATGTCGCCTCGACCCTGTCATTTCTGTTGTACATCCCCATATTTATCCCGGGAAACGCAACGGTATCATCGCGGTTTTTATCATACAGCAATGAATATAAGTAGGCCTCTTCGTATCTTTGCATGCTCGAATTCATGCTTGAATCCATTTTAATAAAAATCCTGTCCAATTCTTCTTTTGTCAAATCGTATACATTTATATTTTTATCGTTTACAAAATCAAGGAACTCCCTGACGATATCGTCTTTGTTGTCCGAATCCGGCCGTTTTGACGTAAACCAGTAGTAGTCCTCAAACCCGCTTTTGTTTCCAAGTATGATATTTCCGTAGATATCAAGATCATCCGCATCGGCTGTATAAGCCGCAAAGGTATCGACTATTCTTGTGAAAATATCTTCATTTTCCGCGAAGTGATCCAGGATTTGCTGATGGTATCTTTCTCTGAAATCCTGTTCACACTCTTCTTCAGTCATTCCGCTTCTTTCCCCGGCCCCCGGTTTGCCGAATATACATGATGAGAAAAGCACTGTTGTAAAAACAAGCGCCACGAGCGCGGTCAATAGAATGAAGTGTTTGTATCGTTTCATATTTTTATTATACCGTGTTTTTTCAGACAAAAGGGGACGTACCTTGTGTCTGAATCATTAATGTACTGGAGTAAATATCAGCTATTAAAGAAACCAGCCATATAAACCGGCAAGTAAGTGATCCGGCCATCCCGGCTCAAATTTTTCCCGCAAAGAACAAACCCTTCTTCGAGATGGTACTCTTCTATATTCAGCAGATTGGAGAGCGCATTGTGCCTTTTGTAGTCCTTTCCTGACTTTACTTCTATGGGAAAAACTTTTCCTTGCGCATTCTCAACAACGAAATCCAGCTCACCACGTTTTTTGTTCCTGTAATAATACACCTCGAAACCGGCAGTCTGAAGTTCCTGCGCCACCACATTTTCATAAATAGCGCCATAATTCACATTCGGGTTCCTTGCAAGTATTTCAAGAGTTGTTTCTTTTAGAAAAGCGCTTGTCAGAAGCCCTACGTCCGCGAGGAACAACTTGAAAAGGTTTGTCGCTGATGAGAGCTTCAGTGGATAGACCGGTTCGTCTACGCAAAAGACAGGGATAGCTACCCCGGCGTCCGCAAGCCAGACAAGGCTGTCCACATAGCGGCTGAAACGGGCTCTTTCATCCATGCTTTTCAGGATGAACCTTTTATTTTGTTGGTTTAGTTCCGCCGGGATCATTTCGTACATATCCTTGATCAAGAGGGCGCTGTCATTCCGGTACTTTGAAATATCCCATTTATTAAGCGAGAGGATATTTTTTTGTATCCGGCGAACGGATTTTAAATCATTCGAACTGACAAATTCAGCTACAGCCGCTGGCATGCCGCCAACTATCAAATATTCGTGAAACAGTCTCATAAAAGTATTGTGAATGTAGTCCGGCACAGGTTTTCTCATTCGCATTGACATCTTTGCTGTTTCGATGGATTCCTCGTCTATTCCCCTTGCCATCACATATTCGCAGAAACTCATGGGGTTCATCTCGACGATGTCGAGATACCCAACAGGTACAGAACGCACATCCCGAAGTTCTACTCCAAGCAGAGATCCTGACAGAATGAAATCAAAATCATAGCGTTCAATGAGAAATTTGATTGCCGTTACTATTTCCTTGCTTTCCTGGACCTCATCAATGAATATCAGGGTTTCACCGGGTATCAGTTTATTGTTAGCAAGAACGGACAGACGCGAGAAAAAGTCTTCACTATTTTCCGCTGCATCTATGATTTCAGCCGCTTTCTTTTTCTCTAATAAATTGATTTCTGCATAATTCTTATAGTTCGCCTTGGCAAATTCGCGGATCAAGAATGTTTTGCCGACCTGTCTGGCGCCTGTAACCAGCAGCCCCCGGCGGCCTGTTTGTTTTCTCCATTGATCAAAGTCATTCCATGCCTGTCTTTTCAACATATTTTTCGTCCTCATAGTATATTTACTACATTAATACAGCTGAATTATAGCAGATATATGACACTTTTCCAACTTAAAAGGCAACAAAAAAAGCATTTAAGGCAAAAGGAGACGTTCCTTGTGTCCTACAGACTTTTATGTTATGTAAACAGCCGCTATTTCAGAATATACCAACCTGCCGTCGATACGGTCTGACCGCATCAGAGATATATGGTCGGCAGTCATGGATGCCGCCCTTACCATGATGCTGGCCTCGGAAACAAGAATTATCTCCCGTCCGATAGTGATGTGCGGCGTGAAGCGGCGTTTTTCGATTTCAAATCCTTCCGCTCTCAGGCCGTCGGAAAGAATCTTGACCAGCCTTTTTAGTTCGGGCGTGTTTTCTACGCCGATCCAGTGAAGATCGCCGCCTCTTCCTTTAAAGACCCCGGCTTCGGAAAGAGCGATACGGAGCGGTTCTGTAAAAGCTTCTTCCGCCGCCTCTTCCATTACATCCAAAATATCATCGACACGGGTCGTCTCGCCGATAAATACGAGCGTGAGGTGCAGGTTTTCACGGCGCGGAGTCCTTCCGCGCTTCGCAGCCGCCATTAACTCCGCAGACGCGTCACACAGCGCGTCCTTTATTTCGTCATTGAAATTGATTGCGATAAATAGTCTCATGGTTACTTAAATAATTATACTACAAGACAAAAGGGGACGGTCCTTGTGTCCGATTTAGCCGATTTGCTGAACTAAAATAACAAAATAACACAAGAAATCAACAAAAAACATTGTTTTTATTACAAAATCTGCTATTATACTGTTATGGAAGACTGGGAAAAGCTTAGAGAGTTTGGCAATGTTCCGGTGGACGTTGCATTATTGAAAAAGGTCTTTTCTGACTATGCCTCGCCTTCGAACAAAATCGAGGAGTTATGCCGCCGCGGGTTGATACTTCGCGCGAGGCGAGGTTTGTATGTTGTTGCGCCCAGAGTCAGTCACAAGGAGGTGAGCAGATTCCTCCTCGCAAACCATATGTATGGCCCGTCCTATATCTCGCTCGAGACAGCGCTAGAGTATCATGGTTTAATCCCGGAAGCAGTTTACGAAATCAGGTCTGTGACGCCGTATCGCGGAAAAGAATACGATACCATGTTTGGCAGGTTTCTGTATCGCAGCGTACCGATTGGGTATTTCAAGGTTGGAATTACAATGGAGGGGACTGACGAACAACGCTGCCTAATGGCGTCGCCGGAAAAGGCTTTGTGTGACTTGCTGATGCTGACAAATGATTTGAGGATACAATCCGCGCGGGCGATACGGGAATACCTTGAGGGTTTCCTGCGTATAGACATGGAAAGAATCGCGGATTTTGATACTGATACCATAACGGAATGTATCAATGCAGGCAGGAAGAAAACGACGCTTGTCAGGTTATTGGAGGCTATAAAGAATGGATAATATCTTTTTACAGATCGCGGAATCGGTCGAACGAGAGAAGGGCGATGTCGGGAGGCGCGGTTTGCACGAAGCGTTTCAGCAGGTCGCGCTTGCGGGTTTGTACCGTTCAGGGTTTTTCGACCGCGCCGCTTTCTATGGAGGGACGTGCCTTAGGCTTTTTCACGGGCTTGATCGTTTTTCGGAAGACTTGGATTTTTCACTTCTTGCCGCTGATGAAACCTTTGATTTGAGCACCTATTTCAATACCATACGCGCAGAATTTGCAGCCTACGGCGCTGAAATCAAAATAGAGAAAAAAGCAAAGACAACCAGTTCGCAGGTAGAGTCCGCGTTTTTAAAAACCAACACAGTGATCTACGATCTTTCGGCAAAAGTCAAAGACACTATCCGAATCAAGATCGAAGTGGATACTATGCCTCCTCCGGGGTTTGAGATCGAGCCGAAGCTGTTGTTGCTTCCGTTTTCATTCTATACGCCTTGCTTTGTTTTGCCGGATTTATTTGCAGGAAAAATGCACGCTTTATTATTCCGCAAATGGAAGTCGCGTGTCAAAGGGCGCGATTGGTACGATTTTGAATGGTATGTCAGAAACGGCGTTTCTTTAGGCTTGTTACATTTCAATGCAAGAAAACTCCAGTCTGAGAAGGATAGCGTTGCTTTTTCTGAAGACGACTTACGCGAGACGCTTCGCGAAAGGATCCATTCGCTTGATATTAACCAGGCGCGCGAAGAAGTCGCTCCTTTTGTCCGCGACTCGAAAGCATTGGAAATATGGTCAGAGGAATACTTTCTTGAGCTTGTAAACAGGCTGAAAGTATACTAGGCAACAAGACAAAAGGGGACGCTCCTTGTGTCTTGTAAGACTTACCAGTGATGTTATACTATTGATTGATATGAACAGCGATACTGAAAAACTTAAGAGCCTTATTGAGTCGGCTCGCCGGATAGTTTTTTTTGGCGGGGCCGGGGTTTCGACGGAGAGCGGCATTCCTGACTTTCGGTCGGAGAAGGGGCTTTACAAGGCGCAGTCAGAGTTCGGACGTAGACCCGAGGATATCATCTCGTACTCGTTTTTCGTGCGCGACCCGGACACTTTCTTTCATTATCATAAAGAAAACCTCATATACCCGGACGCCCGGCCGAACGCGGCGCATCTCGGGCTTGCGGGGATAGAACGCAGCGGGAAAGATATTTCGATCGTGACCCAAAACATCGACGGGCTGCATCAGATGGCCGGGTCGGGGACGGTTTATGAGCTGCACGGCAGCGTGCTGCGTAACTATTGTGTTAAATGTGGTATTAAGTACGATCTCGACTATGCAATGGATCCCGCGAATTGTGTGAAATCGGGGTCGGATTCCAAGTGGATCCCCTGGTGTTCGGTTTGCGGGGGCATGGTGCGGCCGGATGTCGTGCTTTATGAAGAGGGACTTGACGGGGCTGTGATTTCGGCGGCGACCGACGCGATCGCTCGGGCTGATTTGCTGATCGTCGGGGGGACGTCGCTCGTCGTTTATCCGGCGGCCGGATTTTTGAATTATTTTCGCGGGGACGCGCTGGTGTTGATCAATATGAGCGCTACAAGCGTCGACGGGCGGGCGGATCTTGTGATACGCAGGCCGATCGGCGAGGTGTTTTCGGAACTGGGTTATTGACAGGAAAGGGTTTAATTTGAGTTTTTATCAGGAACAAATCGAATGTATGTCTTTTGAGGAAATGCGGGCGCTGCAGGATGAGCTGATTGTGAAGCAGGTTCGGCATGTATATGACAATGTGGCTCCCTACCGGGAAAAAATGAAGGGTGTTGGGGTTGAGCCCGGCGACATCGCTTCTATATCTGATCTTTTTAAGCTGCCGTTTACTACTAAAGATGATTTGCGAGACGGCTATCCTTACGGTTATGTGGCCATGCCTCTTTCTGAATGTGTGCGCATTCAGTCGACGAGCGGGACTACCGGTAAGCGCGTCGTATCTTTTTATACTCAGCACGACATAGATCTCTGGGACGATTGCTGCGCCAGGGCTATCGTGGCGGCTGGAGGAACTCGCGATGATGTCGTCCATGTCAGTTACGGGTACGGGCTGTTTACGGGCGGGCCCGGCTTGAATGGCGGTTCGCACAAGGTCGGGTCTTTGACCCTGCCGATGTCTTCCGGGAACTCTGAACGGCAGATACAATTCATGACGGATCTTGGGTCAACGATACTTTGCTGCACTCCGTCTTACGCCGCGTTTCTCGCCGAGACGATCATGGAGATGGGGCTGATAGATTCCATTAGTTTGAAGGCCGGCATATTCGGCGCGGAGGCGTGGAGCGAGGAGATGCGCTGTGAGATCGAAAAATCTCTTCGGATAAAGGCGTACGATATTTA
>Ga0123356_10004808_pt1 | contig 13895 bp, 8 predicted proteins | sample TergutEmb28metaG_2_FD_92546 | JGI IMG/M metagenome (GOLD analysis project Ga0123356, IMG submission 92546) | Embiratermes neotenicus P3 segment gut microbial communities from Petit-Saut dam, French Guiana - Emb289 P3 | ecosystem: Host-associated > Arthropoda: Insects > Digestive system > Gut ...
GACTTGATCTATGGAACAAGTCCGCCTTATAAGCCTAAAAAGATATTACAAGACAACTTGGAGTTTGTATGGTAGGGTGTAGTTTTATTTTGGACACTAGTGAAAGTATATACATATTTGGAATAAAATTGAGAATGTAAGATATACAAGTAATTTATCCTACGATATTGAAGATACTACAAACGTTTCTTCTGATAATTCTATTTTAAATGAAAAAATAGAAAAGATGATAGAAGCCATAAAATATGTTTTTGAGAAAAAAACAGGTAAAAAAAACAAAGTTTGTTACTTGGCACTTTTTACAATTTATTGTATCAGGAAGAAAAAATATTTTAAGGCACTTGATCCCGCATTAGATCCAGATATTCTGGAAATATGGCAAAATCAGGGTAAACTTCCTAAACAATCTGAAATATACATAAAATATCGTAAAGTTCCAGAAAAAAGCGCAGAAGCCCGTTCTTCTAAAATAATTGACGAACAAAATAATAAAATTAAAGTGTATTTAACAAAAAATTACCCCAAAATCTTCTCCTAAAACCATTAAGTTCTACAATATTTAGGCATTATCTAATTAGGAGGATTGCTTATGGAAGATCATTTTAACGGTTTTATAGACGAACAATTATACAAAGCTCCAAAAGACCTTTTAGGATATGCAGAGGAATATATCATCGTAAATGATGTAAAAGATAATCATTTGTTGAAATTTACACTTTCCAATAAACTAGATGATATAGAAATTGCAATCTTAAATAGAACCGGACATGACATTGATCTAAAAAACGCACATTGGAAAATAAATGACAATTTATCAATATACGTCAAGCAATTAGTGAACAAGTACCGGGTAAAATATTCAATGACAACATGGAATGAATCCAAAGTTAGACAGATTATCGTTAATATGCGTTCTAATAATATTTGGCTGATTACAGGTTTTGACGAATTAGACGGCACTTTTTATTGCTGGAATAAAATTGAAATATTAAACGCTGTTAATAATTTTAACCAGGAAATAAATGACTTAATAGATAAAATTAATAAAGGTGAAATAGATTTTAATGACATAAAATTTTAACGTTTTTCCTAAAAAACCATTAAGTTTTATGATACTTGTGCATTATTTATATATAAGAAAGGTGGTTGAATTATGTCAGATGTTACTTATGGCAATGCCTTACAAAGTGTTGCAAATAATTGTTCATATTTACGTATGAAGAAATTATGCAAAGAAAAGTTTGGTGACCATAGATGTGTAAATTGTAAACATTATATTGGTAATTATACTGACGCAGCACAGTCACAGCTCAATCTCTTTATGTATCAAGTTGATATTAATGTGGGTATGGTTAAGCATAGAAGTAAACAAGATAAGAGCACTGCATTAATAGTTATATTAATATTAGCTGCATTCTTTGGCTTATTGCTATGGGCGCAGGTTAGACCAGATTCTGGTTTAATAGGTAAGTCTTGGTTAGGTGACCTTAAAGCCCGTTCAATGGGTATTGAGAATCTATCATCACAGCAATATGCAGATGAGCATAAAGATATACAGGATACTTTACAAAAGGTTGCTAATGACCTAAACAGAAAAGTGGATGTAAATGGTGATAAGTTAATCAATTGTATTGATGCAGCAGTATTATTCTATCAATACTATCCTGATAGAAGTAAGGTACGTATTATGTGGAACCTTAATCATAATACAGGTATGAATCATTTGTTTAACGCTGTATTGATTAAAGGTACATGGACATCCATTGAGCCACAGGCAAAGTGGAATAATCATTCACATTGGATGCCTGATGTATGGGGTAGTCAATATGATCCTAAAAAGAATGTAGATGCAACACAGATTTATTTAAAGTATGTGAAGTAATATATAACATACCCCTTGATTCACTCAAGCTCAATTTATTTCATTGTCCATTTTTGCCTGTAAATTATTTTGAATGTATTTTCGGATTTTTACCCGTACTTCCGGATCAATCCGTTGTGTGAATAAAAACACATAAGACAATTGTCCAAACTCTTCACGGGAACCGAAAACAACAGCGTCAACTTTTAAAAGCATGGATTGCAGTTTTATTTGAATGTCTTTGTAAAGCTGGTTTTTTCTAAGCCCGGGATCATGTTCAAAGACGCACGAAAGACCCACAACGCTTATATCTCTTACGCTGCTATTAATATACTCGCCGTTAAACGGCATATTCATTGATGCGTTAGTTTCCCGTTCAGCAGTCGCTCTAAGATATTTGCGCCTTCCTTTCGCGTTTAAAACATTCAATATTTCAAGAACAGCTTCTACAGCTTTGCTCATATCTACTTTTAAGGAAAAAAAGCCGCATGAAATTTTTATTACGTTTATATATTTTAGTTTTAAATCGTCATTGCTGTTGGAAGAAAAAACTCCAACCTTTACATCTGGAAAAGATTTTGATAAGTTCAGGATAAATTTTTCCCATTCAACTTCCGGCATTTTATCATCGATATTTATATAAATGATTGAATCCGGATAATTTTTTAAAGAACGCATAAGACGGGTATGATCTTTCGCGATGTAAGCTTCATATTCCTGCTGAACCAATTCAGTAATAATTTGATTTTGCACAGGTACTGTTGGATAAAGAAAAAATATCTTCTTTCCGTTTATCGAAAGCTGTGTATTATTTTCATTTTCGTTACTCATATCCTGTTATCTGATTCGAATCAGCTCCATCTCAAAAATTAAAAAACTGTTGGCGGGAATAAGCCCTTCGCCAACCGACCGGCTTCCGTACGCGAGTTCAGGCGGAATTATTACAAGGCGTTTTTCGCCGACCCTCATTTCCATTAACATTTCATCCCAGCCCTGAATTACTCTGCCGACTCCGACCTGAAATTCAATCGGCTCGCCTCTTAAAATTGAATCATCAAAAACTGTGCCGTTTAAAAGCCTTCCTGTATAATGAACACTAACAGTTCTGCCTTGCGCCGGCCTTCCGCCTGTTCCTTCTTTTTGAATTATATAACGAATCCCTGATGTTGTCTGTTGTGTATTTGGAAAGTCGGTATTAATTTTATTTATATCCGCTTGCCTCTGTGATTGCGTTCCTCTTTCATTCGCGGAATTTATCTGTCTGAGTAATCTGTCAAAATTTTCCTGATCCGCTCTAAAAGCGTTGGCGTCTGTGCCATTACGAATTATTGTAACGGATTGAATCCTGTCTCCCTGTCTTGTTGTGTTTACAATGTTCTGACCTTGAACAACATAACCAAAGACAGTATGCCGCCCGTCTAAATGAGGCGTAGGAGTTATAGTGATAAAAAACTGACTGCCGTTTGTTCCCGGTCCCGCGTTCGCCATACTTAAAACACCGGGCCTGTCATGTTTTAACGCCGGGTCTATTTCATCGGGAAAACTATAACCCGGTCCGCCTCTGCCGTTTCCGGAAGGACAGCCACCCTGGATCATAAAATCCGAACTATCGCCATTACTTACGGATATAACACGGTGAAAAGTAAGGCCGTCGTAGAAACGTCTACCCCTGTGATTATCAAGCCTGCCTTCCGCTAAGGCTATAAAATTACAAACTGTAAGGGGAGCACGTTGATATTCAAGACGTACAACTATGTCCCCGCGATTTGTTGTAATTCTCGCGAAAATTCCATCGCCCAAACTCTGGGCATCAATTGTTTCTGTAGCGCTCAAAATTAATATTACTCCTGTCAAAATAAATATTGATAATTTTAAATTTTTCATAAGAATATTATAACATATTTATAATATTTTTACAATATTATGAATTACCACTTACATACTTTTGTGTGCGAACAGGAGGTTCTAGTTCGTGTGGTTCGTGGTAAAATAATGTATTGTTTTTATTCCACTGTGAATGTAATTGTTTGCTCTTCGTATCCGTTTTGCACATGTAATAAATTTTCTCCAATTTCAAGCGGCAGAAAAAATGTAAAAGGACGAGGCACACTGAACGATGAATTGTTGTGCGTTACGTGCAATACATTGCCTTCGCCGCCAATAACCTCAACAGGGATTTCATTTATACCGATTCCTCTGCTTGTTAAATAAACAAAGCCGCTTCTGGGATTTATTATTTCCAAAGGACGGGAACTGTAATCGACAGAACCCTGTCTTAATGAAGCCGTAAACCAAGCCTGATATTCAGCGGGGTATATAGTTTCGATTCTTCCGTTTATTATTTGATGCCATGTACAGATTCTTCTGGATTCATCGGGATGAATATATTCGTTAATTACTGAAATACAAGCATAAGACGGATCCATTCCCGATACAGCGCAAATTTGCCTGACGCGCCAGTCTTGGGGAGTAAGAAAATCGGCAGCGTGACTGTGATATCTGTGAAGTTCATTTAATGTATTACGCACAATCGCGGCGGGAATGGAGCTGCCTGTTTTATCCAAAACAGTCTCTCCTGTAAAATTTCCCATCCATACGCCGGCGGAATATTTCATTGTAGCTCCCAGCGCTACAATATTTTGATATTGATTTGCCGTACCTGTTTTAAAAATGGCGGGAAATGATGTTCTAAAATTTCTTCCGGAACCAAACGCGAGTACCCTCGCGCTTGAGTCCGACAATAGCGAACAAATTAAACGCGCGGTATCCGCGGAATAAACTCTATAACTGTTTTCTATTTGGCTATTGTCTGACATCTGCCATGTTAACGGTATATAAATTCCATCGCGCGGGAAAACGCTGAACGCTCTTACCAGTTCCAAAAGACTGACAGGCGCGTTTCCCAACGCTAAACCCAATCCCGCGTCTTGCGCTGAATGTTCTATAGAATCAAAACCAAGCGAAAAAAGATGTTGTGTATAATCTCGTACGCTAAGCCTGTAGAGTAAATAAACAGCGGGGATATTTAAACTTGACGCGAGTGAAGCGCGGAAAAGTATAGGACCGTTAAAACGATTATTAAAATTCTGCGGAAAATAAACTTCTTCCTGACCGAAAGTCATTGGAATATCCGCGATAACATCCGAAGGATAAAAACCTTTTTCAAGCGCCATCGCGTACAGAAATGGTTTCATGCTGCTACCGGGCTGGTTTAAAGCTAATACTCCGTCAATTTGCCCCGCGTCATAATTGTTAAAAAAATCCGCGCTTCCAACCCAGGCTAAAATTTCTCCCGTATCATTATCGATTACTATAGCAGAACCGTTTGTTAAACGCGATGAATAATACATCGCGACATTTCCCGCGATTATATTTTCCAGATAACGTTGAAGAGCCAAGTCAATTGAAAGATACATTTCGTTTTCTTGACTTCCTGAATTTAATGTTTGTGAATTAATCAAACGGATAAGGTGGGGAAGTTCAAAGGGGTATAAAAAACGTTGCGCTGATTCCAACGCGAATTCAAAATCCCTTTCGTCAATCTGTGTTAAAAGAGGCCATTTATTCGCCATATTTTTGTTTTCTGTAAATCGCGTTTGTAAAAAAGAAGCGGCGGTTAGGCAATTTTGCGGATTTTCAAGCGGATTGTAAAAGTTAGGCCGTCTTGGGATTACCGCGAGGCAAAAGATTTTCGCTCCTGATAACATCGAAATCTCGCTAGAAAAAAATGTTCTGGCGGCTGAAGTTACTCCTTCTGTACTAAATCCAAAGGGTAGCGAGTTTAAATACATTTCCAGGATTTCATCTTTTGTAAATCTTGTTTCAAGGCGTAGAGCGTTAATCATTTCTGATATTTTACTTCCAACACCCTGACGGCGGTTAACTTGCGTTGTTTGCGAACGCGCGTTTTCTGTTATTATTCGCGCTAGCTGCATGGTGATAGTAGAAGCGCCGCTTACCCTTCTGCCGCCTGTGATATTTTGCTGTAACGCGCGCAATAGAGCAAAACCATCAACACCGGGATGGCTGTAAAACCGTTTGTCTTCTGCAATTATAAAAACATCTTTTATTTGCCGCGGTATTTCATCCTGTCTTTCTCTGCGTAAGCCATCCGCGACAGGTGTTATTTGCAATAACATTCCGTAGCGGTCATAGTAACGGACACTGTACGGTCTTTGCTGGAACTGTTTTAAATCACCATAAGGAGAAAACCTCAACACTAGCCAAAACAGCGCAGATACAGATAATACAATTATTATAATACGGCGTAAGAATTTTATTAATTTTAATTTTAACCACGAACCATCACGAACCATCACGAACCACGAAAATATGTCAGAGCACAAGTTCGTGTAAGAACCGGAACCGACACCGAAGTCAAAGACTGAGGTTCCCCTCTGGCAGGTTCTTTTCGTGTGGTTAGTGGTAAATTCTTTGTTACTCAATTGTATACAACAACCCCCGGCTGCGGCCGAAAATTTCCGGTTCGTACATACACTCAGCTTGTACCGGCGGAGTGGGGTAGACACCTCTTCTTGCTGTTCTGAAAAGGAAACTTACCGTAGTTTCTCCCCTGTTAAAACGATCCCAGAAATACTGAATCTCATTATCAAAAATCGCTTGATGACTTAACCATGATCTGCGTTGTTGTACATTATTATTGTCATTACCCGCTGCTCCGCCTACATCATCGTAGGTCGCGGTGGTAACAAACGCTGTGTCAAGTATTTCCGCGCCTGACGGAACCGGCACACGCAACGCGAGGTAGGTACGATCCCTTGTAGAAGATACCCTGACTCTCGCGCGGTATGTTTTTCCGCTTTGCAGCGCGGTGCCTTTTATTTCCGCTCCTGTACTTACATCAAAAATACTAAGGAATACTCCGATTCCTTCATCGCGGAAGAACTGAAGTTCAGACGGTATCGCGTAACGCAAGGACGCTGTGTAATACAAGTTTCCCCTGCCGCTGCGCGTAAAGTTAAGCTGCTGTATTCGATCCATTGTAATACCTGATAATGCCGCGTTTGTAAAATCAAATGTTTGCGTAACAGGTTTCGCGCCAAGACCCCTGAATGTTCCTTGTAATAATTGTGTCGAACCAAGTGAAACTGATCCTCTGACATCAATGTTTGTAAGATCTTCCGCTCTTATTAAAGCGTCTACCGCGGATAGAACACGGACAGTTTCGGCTGTACTTCGCCAATATCCCAATTTACTGGTACGCTGGAACTCAAGCAATGTAAATAAAAGCCGTGTATTAATATCATCACCGGGGAATTGCTGAGCGAAAAATTGCAATGACAGCGCGAATTGTTCTATTTGACCGCCAAAATAACTGTAGCGGTTTCTGCTTAAAGGATCTGTTAAATCTACTCCCCTTGTTGTTAAACGCATTAAGTTTCTAAGACGCTGAGCAGTATTTGCGGCGTCCGCGGTGCGTCCAAGCTCGCGGTATGTCATTCCAACGAATGCCAGTACAGACGGATCAACATTATCGCGGGTTAAGATTTCTGCTAATCTTGACGGATCAACTCTTTCGCCTAACAGAGCAAATACATACAGCATGTATGATTGTAAATATGACTGATAAACATAGTCAGAAGAGTTGCTGCGTCTTCCTTGTATTACTTGATACTCGCGGTTTAAATACGCGATAAGAGAGGTAACGTTAAGCGAAGACGGAATATTTATATTTTTGGTTTTAGCGATCGCTATGATGTGCGCGATTCTAAGACTTACATAAAAATCAGATGATTTACCTGACGGCCAATAAGGGAAACCTCCGTTAGACAATTGAACTTGCGCCCATGACCTTAATTCATTTTCCACAACACGCTGCGGATTTGAAACCTCGGATTTAATGCTTAAAGCGTCAAGATATTCGCCGAACACTACAAGAGGCATAACTACAGAGCTTCTTTGCTCAAGGCATCCGTAAGGATAACGAAAAAGATAACCAATCGCTGTATCCAATAAACTAAGTCTTGTAGCGTCTAACGTTAATGTCAGGCTTCCCGCGTTATTATCCGCGAATGAAGGTATAACCAAACCCTCGCTCGCGGAATTGGCGGAAATTGTGCCTGTTGTAGTTACTGTTTCCATTACAAGCGGTTTTTCGATTATCATTTCGCGCACAAGTCTTTCATTTAGAATGGTTGAATTAACCGTAAAGTTTAAAGTAACATTTCCCTGCCTTACTGCCGCAACATCAAAATAAACAACAGCGTTTTCGCCGCTACGAACCGTTACGCGACGTTCCGCTACACCGTCAACAAAAGCGTGTCCATGCACTTTTGCTAATCCGCTTGAAACATCGTTTGGCAAAGGAGAGCCAACATCAAGTTTTACTGTGATGGTATGCGCCTGTGAATCAAGATTTGTTATTAATACCCCCGCTTCGGCAGTATCTCTTTCGCGCAAGCGGCGTGGGACAAGTTCGCGAACATTAATTCTGTTCTGCGCCGCGATTTCGCTTTCCTTTAACGCGAATAAATCACCGCGTACTCCAAAGACCGTTACTCGATATGTTGTAAGGTTGTCGGGAAGTTTGAACTTATGTGTAATTTTGCCGTTAGCGTCTGTAATAAGCATTGGTTCAAAAACCGCGGTAGGGTTAAAGTCGCTTCGCTCTTCGATCTTGCTGTCTTCGGAATCCCCGCCCATGCGATCCAAAACCGCGTAGGTTACAGGATCCATCAACATAGCTCTTGAATCTCCGCCTGCCGCGAAAAGCGGGAATTGACTATTTGAATAAAAGTAATTTATAGGATCAGGTACACGGTAGTTAATTAAATCAAGTACACCCCTGTCTACAGCCATCAAACTTAATTCGGCATTCGGAAGTGGCTGCCCGTCTCTTGTCGCTGTTAAAGTAATTGTAACTTCTTCACCCGGGCGGTATGTTGTTTTATCGGTTTGAATATTTACAGAAAAAGCTTTTGTGCGGGGGTTTATATTAATTTGTGTTACTCCGTAATAACCCTTTGGTTTGTCAAGATCGGGATTTCCGTATTCATGTGTAGGAGGACCAGAACGTACTGAATAGGAAGAAACAGATAAATAAACTACAGGAACATAGTTACGCGCGATTGGAACATCAAGCACAGTAACAGATTCTGTAAAATGACGTACTTCTTCAGAATAAATGCCGTCTCTTTCTATTGTAATAAGATAATAACCGGCTGGAAGCGGACTTTGCAAAAGTATTTTCGCGGTATCACCAGGTTCATACATGTTTTGATCGGGAACAAGGCGTATTTCTTCCGCGCTGCTCATGTTCCAAAAACCGCCCGAACCTGTAACAAAAAAACTGATTTCCGTAAGAGCTGTTCTGCCTTCCCTGTCTTTCGATGTTACGCGCAAGATGTGAAAACCCGCGGCAGAAGGTCTTACTCTGATTGTTCCGCCGTTATTTTGAATATTAATTGTTTGAACGCTGTCTATTACCTGCTGGCGCGTGTACTCATCGTGGATAAATCCGCTTACGCCTCTTTGCTGAACACGCCTCCATTCTTCGCGGATTAATTCGACTTTAAGCTGCCTCGCTCCTTCGCCTGTTTGAAGGAAAAGACTGTTATCAGTTGTACGCTGCCCGGAAGTATTAACAGTTATATAGTTACAATTAAATTCTTGTCCCGCGCGGATAAATCCTGAAACGCTGCGGTTAAGCCCGATGTAAAAACTCGCCGGATGCGCCATAACGGATCTGTACGCGGTAACCATTTGGTTACCTATGTCTGTAACTCTTGCCTCCGCCTGATAAATATACGGCGCTCCCGTTACTTTACTGCTCGTTGTAGTTCTTGCGCTAAGAGTCGCGGCTCCCTGTCCGCTTAAACTACCGCTTTCGCTGCTTATGTAACGCTTGCTGTCCCAGCCTCGCATCGGTCCAAATGAAAACCCTCTTGTTTCCACGCCTGATGGCTGGAATACACCGGTTTCTTCAAACCACGCGCCTTCCCATGTCGCGCCTGAAAGACTGCCGCCGGCTAAATAACTGGCTCTAAGATTTAAATTGATATCGTCACCTAATATAATTGTTTCGGATGGAGCCGCTAAAGTCGCCTGGAATCTTAATCTTTCAAAAAAAGCGATTGTTACGGGAATGCTTGCGACATTTTCGTCAATTTCAAACGCTCCTGAAGTTCGTTTGTAAACAAGCCTGTAAGAACCGGGCTGCAGGTCTTCGGGGATTTCTATTTTTCCAAAAAAGCTTCCTGATTCGGTTGTTTCTCCTTCAAATGTCGCGATCCTTTGAGGTCTGTAAGAACTTTCCTCAAGAACAATTATATAACTGCCTTGATAAAGTGTGTACATTCCTAAAACTCTTGAACGGTCAACGCCGCGGAATGTTAATGTTTCTCCCGGTTTATATAAACCGCGATCGCAGAACATAAAAGCAAGAGGAATTATTTCTTCCGCTCTCTGCGGCGAATTTGTTCTGATGCCGGATCTCCACATGTTATGTGAAGACGGACTAAATAACGCTTTGTCTCCGTCTTTTTCCGCGATTATAAACGGCGCTCTCCACCAATTGGATTCAAATGTATTTTCTCTTAGTACTAAAGGTTCTAAGTTAATTACAGCAAGACCATTACTGCCGGTTTTCGCTTCGCCGTAATTTCCAATATCTAAAGTCCTGGAATATTCTACAGCTGAATTTGAAAGCAATTTTACAGTAGCGCCTTCTACCGGTTTTCCTGTTGATAAACTTGTAACAAGTACCGCGACTTTGTTAAAACCATAACGCACTGTCATTCCCAAATCTGTTACCTGAATATTAATACTATTTTCTGATACCCTGTTTGGTCCCGGCTGGAATGTATTGTCATTTAACCTTCTGCTTGTTAAAAGATTTATAGATGAACGAAAACCTACAAACCCTTTGCCTTGCGCGTTTAAAAACGGTTTAAGATCAATTACTTCAAAAAATTTTGTGTTAACTTCGCCCGGTTCAAGATTAAAAGTGGTTGTATTATTCCAGCTTCTGTTTTGTTGCCTTGTTAAAAACGGATTACTGTCAGAGCCTAATTGATATGTAGAATTTGCCGCTATGTTTTGATATTCAAAAATAAAACGAGGTGGAAATTGCGCTTCCAGCATGACATTGTATCTGTATTCCGGGAAATTTAATGAACCTACAGGAGGCGGCGCCGGAGGAACTACTATCTCGCATGTGTAAGGGGTACCTAATCTTCTGCCGTAAATATCTTCTACATTCGCGGAAACAGTTAACCTAAAACGATCTCCGTAATTAATCGGCAGGTTAAATATCCTTAAAATATTTCCGAATACTTCGATATTTTCACTGCCAATCGGCATAACAGGATCTGTCGTAATCGCGCCGCGTAATGTATTTTCATTTAAACCGTGACTAAAATTTATTTCTACAAGGTTGCCGTATCTTCCGTAACCCGCTATTCTGTTATGCGATCTTACAACAAAAGGAGCGGGCGTTCTAAAACTAAAAGTTTGATCCGCTTCTGTTCCTCGTGTTCCTCCTTGCGATCTCGCTCCTCGTTTTAAAACAACATTTACTTGTGTCGCGAAATTTATAGTACCTTGAACATCAGCGATTATTTTATATTGATCGATTTGTCTTAATGTAAATCTTCTGCTCTCTGCGCCCGCGTTTATTTCCAGATGTTGATTCATATCTGCGGCACGCACAGGATAATTAAAGATCAAACTAATCTGCCGCGCGGCTTCAGGCGGTACGTTATTATTATCAAAGCGGAAGTTTGTTCTTTCTCTGTAATCCTCTCCCGGTATAATAGAACTGATTCTTAAAGTTTCGGTATGAAAATTAAAAACCCTGTCGCCCGTAATTCTGTTTCCGCCAAGCGACGCTGCGTTAGCTGCAACTGTAATTGTATATGTTTGTTGTGCCTGGCAAGGTTCATCACCTTCAAAACTTAAAAAACTTGTTCCGTACCATCGGAATGTTCCTTTAATGGCAGGTGTAATCGTTACAAGAGGCGAAGTTGAACTTTGCTCGCCAAGACTCGCGAGGGGAATCATGGGCTGTGAAAAAACTACATATATGGAAGGACGTTGTATCGCGGAAGAATAATCTCCTCTTGGACCCCAATCAATCACGGTGAGGGGTTCATTAATTCCCTGTAATTGCCCTTGTAGTCCAGCCTCTTGCGCGGCGCGAATTTCCTGAATTCTGGCAGCTTCTCTCGCGGGGTCAAAATAAACAGTTTGATAATCAGAAAGACGCCTAAGCCCGCCGCCAACTATGGTTCCCTGTCCTGAGTTCGCGGCTGTGCCGGTCTGCGCCTGAGTAAAGGTTTCTACTTCATTTATCGGTTCCGCTCTTAATGGACGAAAATCTAAAGTAGTGGCAGTTTCAAGGGCGGCACTGTTTATTAAAAGCCTGACGGGGTTTCTGGAATTAATCTGCGGAGAGCTGACATTTATAAAAGTTTGAACATTGGCAGGCATTATAGGTATTTCGTTTATTACATCTTTTTTACATCCAAAATAAAAGAATAAAATAAACAACGGCAAAAAAAAGGCTATTTTTTTCATAGCGCCCCCTATAATTGACAGTATATCAATTTTACAGTTACATTCAATATATGAGTGAGTACTATATTAACGGCGGCGCTGCTTTAAACGGCTCGATTAAAGTCAGCGGAAATAAAAACGCGGCTCTTCCATGTATCGCGGCGGCGCTTTTAACTGATGAACCTGTTGTTTTGCGCAACATCCCCGATATCGAAGATGTCCGGGTAATGCTTGATGTTTTTACAGCGCTCGGCGGCGAAGTTGAAACACTGGGACCTAATGTTCGCAAGCTGTCTTTACTGGATATAAAGTCATCAGAAATCCCAAAAGAACAAGCGAAAAAAATAAGAGCGTCGATTCTTTTTGCAGGTCCGCTTTTAGCTCGCACAGGAAAGGTAATTCTTCCTCCGCCCGGAGGCGATGTTATAGGACGGCGAAGACTGGATACTCACTTTTTGGCGCTTACGGAGCTTGGTTCAAAAGTAAAAATAAGCGATTCCTTTACATTTACCGCTAAAAATCTTATTGGTGCCGATATTTTTCTTGACGAAGCATCTGTTACCGCTACAGAAAACGCGATTATGGCGGCAGTTTTAGCAAGCGGAAAAACAATTTTAACTAACGCCGCGAGCGAACCTCACGTTCAGGATTTATGCAGAATGCTGGTTTTAATGGGCGCTAAAATAGAAGGAATTGGCTCTAACATACTTACGATTGACGGAGTGGAAAAACTTTTTGGCTGCGATTTTGAAATTGGTCCTGATTTTATGGAAGTTGGCTCTTTTATCGGACTTGCTGCCGTTACAGGCGGAGACCTTCATATCGAAGGCGCGCGTGAATCTGACATGCGTCCCGCGAAAATAGCTTTTGGCAAACTTGGTATTGTCTGGGCTCACGAAGGAAACATCATCCATGTGCCTAAAAACCAAAGCATGGAAGTAAACCACGACCTTGGCGGAATGATCCCAAAAATTGATGACGCGCCCTGGCCAGGTTTCCCGCCAGACCTTTTAAGCATTGTAATTGTTGTCGCTACTCAAATAAAAGGAACAGTTTTAATCCACGAAAAAATGTACGAATCCCGCATGTTCTTTGTCGATAAACTTATCGGCATGGGAGCCAGAATCGTGTTATGCGATCCTCACCGCGCCGTTATTTCAGGTCCTGCGAAACTGCAGGGTTCCGAGCTTACAAGCCCCGATGTCCGCGCCGGAATGGCAATGCTTATCGCTACCATGTGCGCCGAAGGCAAAAGCGTTATACGCAATGTCTACCAGATAGAAAGGGGTTACGAACATTTACCGGAAAGGCTTTCTTCGCTTGGCGCTAGCATTCAAAGGGTAGAGTAGGGGGAAACCCCCCGACCAATCCGGTTTCTGATCCCAGATTAGTCGGGGTTAAAATTTTGGTTAAAAAAGTATTAAATATACGATATTGGGATTGTATAATCATTTTTTCCAAGCGGAAGCCATGTTGGAGCAGAGCATAAAACTCCGCCTGGCGCGACTTCTTTTTTAAA
>Ga0123356_10004809_pt1 | contig 13895 bp, 3 predicted proteins | sample TergutEmb28metaG_2_FD_92546 | JGI IMG/M metagenome (GOLD analysis project Ga0123356, IMG submission 92546) | Embiratermes neotenicus P3 segment gut microbial communities from Petit-Saut dam, French Guiana - Emb289 P3 | ecosystem: Host-associated > Arthropoda: Insects > Digestive system > Gut ...
CTTCCGAACACGATGTTCAGCGCAGACGACGTGATCGTAGCGACAATAGTATTCTTCGTAGCAGCAGATGCAAGAGACGAGATAACAAATACAGCAAGATTCTTCATCACACCGCGTGAAGGCGACGAGATCCCGAGCGTTGGTGGACCGAACACCCCCGGTGAAGAGAAGATAAACTGCGGAACAAACAAAGTTACCTTTGATCCGGGCACGGCAGGCCAAATCCCCGGACTTAGCGTAGGCGTACCTGCGGAACGTGACATCCCGCACGGCGATACAATCGGCAATGAGATGCCTCAAGACCCGACTCGCCCAGGCCACATCTTTGTTGGCTGGTACGAGAGCGACGGCAAACCTGTAGATAAAGACACAGTAGTAGACCGCGACATCATTGCAGAAGCAGCATGGATCCCGACATCGGGCGCCAAGCTGGAGAAAGAACTTGCGAATATCCTTGAATATCCTGACGTAGCTGCAGGTCAAATACACATCCACTACACGATCAGCTACGAGCTGCCGGCAAACATCGGACTGGCAGACTATGTGATAATCGAAGACCGCAACAACCGCATCTCAGATATGAACTTCCTTGGCGCAACGATAAGATTTGTTGGCGGCGCAAACTGGGATAGCAACATGATGACAGGCGTACGTATCGTATTAGGCGATGATGGCGTACTTCGCGCACACATCCCGGGAAGTAAGTTCAGTGCATCAGACACAGGCAGAGTACTGGAACTGACGATGCGCTTCAGAGCAGCCGACACGATAACAGGCACGATTCGTAACGACGCAAAACTCATCGTTAAAGTCGGCGACAAAGAAGAACCGATTGACCCGATCGATCCGATCGATCCCGTAGTCATCCTTCACGTTGTGACATTTGATGCAAACGAAGGCACATTCTCAGATGGCACAACGATTAAGACACAAATCGTAGAAGAAGGCAAAGCTGCAACAGCACCATACCCGCTACCGACACGTCCCGGCTACATATTCACCCAGTGGGACAGAGCGTTCAACAATATTACTGCCCCGATAACAGTACAAGCACAGTGGTCAAATGTACCGGTGATCAGCGAATACTCTAAAGTATCAACGGATGCAAACAAGGTATACACCCCCGGAGAGCCTACCTCGTTTGTGATCACAGCCAGAATACCAGCCAATATGGACACGATTGAAAGTGTAAGGATCGAAGATAACTTCGATAGCAACCTTTCGAGTCCGCGCCTGACAGGACTTCGCATCGGCGGAGCAGCTGTACCGGCAGCAGACTGGCCGGCACTTATAACCATCATCGACGGAAGTTATCGTGCAACCAACCTGATCCTTCCGCGTACGATGTTCAACGCAAGCGATTTGATTGAAGTGACACTGGAGTTTAACGTAGACATTAATGCCAGAGGCACGATCAGCAACAATGCAAGATTCCTCATAACAGATACTGAAGGCACCGAAGGACCGGGCGTAGGCGGACCGGGCACACCCGGCGAAGAGAAACTTGAATGTAAAGAGCATGAAGTTACCTTCAACCCCGGCCCCGGCACATTCCCAGGCAAGGACCACGGCGAGCCGATAATAGTAGACGTCAAACACGGTGACGATCTCGAAGGCAAGATTCCTACAAATCCGACCCGCCCCGGCTATGACTTCGGCGGCTGGGAAGACGAAGACGGCAGACCTGTAGACGAGACCACAGTTATCGAAGATGACAAAGAAGTAACAGCGAAGTGGAATCTGGTCACATACACAATAACCTATGCAGTAGGCGAAGGCACAAACCCGGCAGCCAACCCGAATACCTACAACGTAGAACAGTTACCGCTTGAGATCCTCGACCCGACACGTCCGGCTTACACATTCAGAGACTGGACAGTGACCGGCTCTGTTGGAAACACAGTGACAACAATCGGTAAAGGTGGCAGCATCCCGGCGGGCACAACAGGCAACCTGACACTGACAGCAAACTGGACATTTGGCGACATAGTAGAGCCGCATCCTGATAACTTCACAAAGATTTCAACAGATGCGAACAAAGAATATGTTCCGGGTACAGACACAACGTTCAGAATCAGCGTAACACTTCCTGACGATGTGGCAGGCTATGAAAGCATCCGTATCGAAGATACCTACGATGAGAAGCTTTCGAACCCGAGACTGACAAGTGTGACAAGAAACGGCACAGCAATACCGCTACCGAATCTTGTAGTCAACACAACAGCACGCACAGCGAGCTTCACACTTCCGAGAACGATGTTCAGCGCAGACGACGTGATCGTAGCGACGATAGTGTTCTTCGTGGCAGAAGATGCAAGAGACGAGATAACAAACACAGCAAGATTCTTCATCACACCTCTTGTAGGCGACGAGATCCCGAGCGTCGGCGGACCGAACACCCCCGGCGAAGAGAAGCTAACTTGCAAAGAAAACAAAGTTACCTTTGCTCCGGGACCGGAAGGTCAAATACCCGGACTTAGCGTAGGCGTACCTGCAGAGCGTGATATCCCGCACGGCAACACGATCGGCAATGAGATGCCTCAAGACCCGACTCGCCCAGGCCACATCTTCGTTGGCTGGTACGAGAGCGACGGCAAACCTGTAGACAAAGACACAGTAGTAGACCGTGACATCAATGCAGAAGCAGCATGGATTCCGACATCGGGCGCCAAGCTTGTGAAAGAACTTGCTAATATCCTTGAATATCCTGACGTAGCAGCAGGTCAGATTCACATCCACTACACAATCAGCTACGAGTTGCCGGCAAACATCGGACTGGCAGACTATGTGATAATCGAAGACCGCAACAACCGCATCTCAGATATGGACTTCCTTAGCGCAACGATCAGATTTGTTGGCGGCGCAAACTGGGATAACAACATGATGACAGGCGTACGAATCGTATTAGGCGATGACGGCGTACTCCGTGCACACATCCCGGGCAGTAAGTTTAGCGCAACTGACACAGGCAGAGTACTGGAACTGACACTACGCTTCAGAGCAGACGACACAATTACCGGTACGATTCGTAACGACGCAAAGCTCATCGTTAAAGTCGGCGACAAAGAAGATCCTATTGACCCGATCGATCCGATCGATCCCGTAGTCATCCTTCACACAGTGACATTTGACGCAAACGAAGGCACATTCTCAGATGGCACAACGACCAAGACACAACTCGTTGAAGAAGGTAAAGCTGCAACAGCACCATACCCGCTACCGACACGCCTTCCGGGCTACAAGTTCACTGAGTGGGACAGAGCGTTCAACAATATCGTAGCACCGATAACAGTAAAAGCACAGTGGGTACTTGGCGATACAGAAACGATAGATATATTCTCGAAGACATCAACAGATGCAAACAAAGAATATATCCCGGGACAGACAACATCCTACAATATCAGCTTCACATTACCTGCGGATGTAGATACGTTTGCAAGTGTGAGAATCGAAGATAACTTCGACGAGAACCTTTCGAGTCCGAGACTTACAGGTTTGACGAGAAACGGCGTGAATGTACCGAATCCGCCGGCACTTATAACCATCATCGATGGAAGTTATCGTGCAACCAACCTGATCCTCCCACGCACAATGTTTAACGCAAACGACGTGATCGAATTGACACTGGAGTTTACCGTAGACATCAACGCCAGAGGCACGATCTACAACAATGCAAGATTCCTGGTTACTGATCTTGACGACGTCGAAGGACCCGGCACAGGCGGACCAGGCGGACCCGGTGAAGAGAAACTTGAATGTAAAGAGCATGAAGTTACCTTCGACCCCGGACCCGGTACATTCGACGGTAAAGACCCCGGCGACGAGATAACAGTAGACGTCAAACACGGTGACGACCTCGAAGGCAAGATTCCTTCAGATCCGACGAGACCAGGCTATGACTTTGGCGGCTGGGAAGACGAAAACGGCAACACTGTAGACGAGACCACAGTTATCGAAGATGACTTAGAAGTAACAGCAAAGTGGAATCTGGTCACATACACAATAACCTATGTAGTAGGCGAAGGCATGAACCCGGCAGCCAACCCGAACACCTATAACATAGAGCAGCTACCGCTTAATATCCTCGACCCAACACGTCAAGCTTACACATTCAGAGACTGGACAGTGACCGGTTCTGTTGGAAACACAGTGACAACAATCGGTAAAGGCGGAAGCATCCCAGCGGGCACAACAGGGAACCTGACGCTGACAGCTAACTGGATCCTCGGCGACATAAAAGAGCCACATCCTGATAACTTCACAAAGATATCGACAGATGAAAACAAAGAATATATCCCCGGAACAGACACATCGTTCAGAATCAGCGTAACACTTCCTGACGACGTGGCAGGATACTCAAGCATCCGAATCGAAGACACCTACGATGCAAAGCTTTCAAACCCGAGACTGCTAAGTGTGACGAGAAACGGCACAGCACTACCATTGCCAACTCTTGTAGTCAATGAAACAGCACGCACAGCAAGCTTCACACTTCCGGAATCAATGTTCAGTGCAGACGACGTGATTGTAGCGACGATAGTGTTCTTCGTGGCAGGAGATGCAAGAGACGAGATAACGAACACAGCAAGATTCTTCATCACACCTCGTGAAGGCGACGAGTTCCCGAGCGTTGGCGGACCGAACACCCCCGGCGAAGAGAAGTTAACCCGCAAAGAAAACAAAGTTACCTTTGATCCCGGTACAGACGGTCGCATCCCAGGTCTTGACGTAGGCGTACCTGCAGAGCGTGACATCCCGCACGGCGATACGATCGGCAATGAGATGCCTCAAGACCCGACTCGCCCAAATCACATCTTTGTTGGCTGGTACGAGAGCGACGGTAAACCTGTAGATAAAGACACAGTAGTAGATCGTCCAATCGATGCAGAAGCAGTATGGATCCCGACAAGCGGCACACGCGTAGCGAAAGAACTTGCGAATATCCTGGAATACCCAGCAGTAGCAGCAGGCGAAATCCACATCCACTACGCGATCAGCTACGAGCTGCCCGCGAATATCGGACTTGCCGACTATGTGATAATCGAAGATCGCAACAGCAGACTTGCTGACATGGATTACCTCGGCTCAACGATCAGATTTGTAGGCGGTGGAAACTGGGATAACAACATGATGACAGGCGTACGTATCGTATTAGACACTGACGGCGTACTTCGCGCACACATTCCGGGCAGTAAGTTCAGCGCAACTGACACCGGCAGAGTATTGGAACTGACAGTTCGCTTCAGAGCAGTTGACACGATGACCGGCACGATCCGTAACGACGCAAGACTCATCGTTAAAGTCGGCGACAAAGAAGATCCGATTGACCCGATCGACCCGATCGACCCCGTAGTCATCCTTCACACAGTCGCATTTGACGCAAACGAAGGCACATTCTCAGACGGCACATCGATCAAGTCACAATTTGTTGAAGAGGGCAAAGGTGCAACAGCACCGTCACCAAACCCGACACGCCCCGGCTACGAATTCAACAACTGGGACAGACCATTTGCTAACATTACAGAACCGATAACAGTAAAAGCACAGTGGACACCTGTAACGTATGGTATAGTGTATGTTGTAGGAGAAGGCAATAACCCGGCGAACAACCCGACATCGTACAACGCAGAGCAACTGCCACTCCGCATCTATGACCCAACTCGCACAGGCTATACCTTCACAGGATGGACAGTGACAGGCTCAGTAGGCAATACGCTCACAGTAATCCCGGTTGGCGGAAACATTCCGGAAAATACAATAGGAAACCTGACGCTGACAGCAAACTGGCACTTTGGCGGGTACACACATCCGGCTCCTGAAGACTTTATTAAAACCTCTACAGAGAGAGACTATATACCGGGCGGATCAGTAACATATAACATCAGCGTAACACTTCCGCAGGATATAGACGGCTATGCAGGACTCAGGATCGTGGACAACTACCATAATAACCTCACAAATCCGACACTGACAAACCTGACGGTCAACGGAGTTCCGGTAACACCATCGGCACTTAATATCACCACAGGAAACCGTACAGTAAACGTTAGGCTTGACAGAGCACTCTTCAATGCAGGTGATCAAATCACAGCAACGCTCGCGTTCGACGTACTGGCAACAGCCACAGGCGTGATAACCAACGCAGCCAGATTCTACATCATTCCGCTTGACGGTAGTGGAGATGTTCCGAGTGTTGGAGACACCGAGACGATCACTCTCAGAGAGTACACAGTAACTTTCCTTAACTGGAATGGCGACTTGCTCAGCGTTCAGACAATCCCGCACGGCGGCAGCGCAGTAGCACCGTCAGTACCGACGAGGACCGGATGGGAGCATACAGGCTGGAATCCTTCAAACTTTGCAAACATAACGAGCAATCTCACAGTCGTTGCACAGTACAGTCCGATGGAACACACGGTAACATTTGTTGACTGGAATGGAACAGTACTAAGAACTCAGACAGTCCCGCATGGCGGAAGTGCAGTTGCTCCAGCAAACCCAACACGTACCGGATTTATATTTACAAGTTGGAGTCTAGACTTCACTAACGTTCAGCACAACCTAAGAGTCGAAGCGCGCTATACTCCAAACACCTATACTGTGTTGTTTGTTGATTGGAACGGTGTAGTACTCAGCACACAGTCAGTCCAACACGGTGGCAATGCGACAGCTCCGGTAAGTCCTTCCCGCACCGGATTCACATTCGCAGGCTGGAGTCCAGGCTTCACAAATGTAATGAGTAATCTGACGATTACAGCGCAATATACAGCTTTGGGCGCACCACCACCGCCACCACCACCACCACCGATCATCATAACACCTCCGGCGCCTCCACCACCGGCACCACCACCGATCATCATAACACCTCCGGGCGGCGGCGGTACGACACCACCGACGATCATAGTACCACCAGCACCGGCACCTGCTCCAGAACCTGAAATAAGATTCGAAGCAATACCGGATGCAGATCCACCGACAGGTGCAATGAACGGCGAAACAGAGATTCCGTCAGTTACAATCGGCGATGATGATGTACCATTATTCGCAGGAGAAGGATCCAGAAATAGAGTATGGGCACTGTGGAATCTGATACTGAGTGTAGCAGGAGTCGTACTGACAGCAATGTTGCTAATACGCATACTGATACAAAAGAGAAGAGAAGATGATCCCGATAGAGCAGAAGATCGATACAACGATGATGAAAAAGAGAAGAAAACAAGACGCACAAGACTGCTCATGATTCTCGCAGTACCGATACTCGCAATCATTGCAATAGTAATCTTCATATTAACTCAAGACATGAGAAACCTAATGGTATTGGTAGATTGGTGGACACTAGCACACGTAGTAATCTTCGCCGGAGCAATTATATGTTACATCTTTGCATTCAAACGTAAAAGAGACGAAGACGAATACTATGATGGAAACTATCAATACGAGGCAAACTAACAACGGAAAACGGTAAGAGTTTAACAAGCAAAAGAGGGTGAAGCATAACGCTTCACCCTCTCTTTGTGATGTGTGCCGGGTACGGTATTAATATGTCATTTATTATGGTGCCATGTCTGGATTGCTGCGTCGCTATGCTCCTCGCAATGACGATTCTCTATGAGTATACGTTAATAGCCCTCGTCATCGCGAGCAACCCACCTCGTCATCGCGAGCAAACCCCCTCGTCATCGCGAGCGGATTGCCACGCTACGCTCGCAACAGGCTCCGCTGATCCAGTCTCCAAAGCTTCTAGTTTATATCATTTATTATGGTGCCATGTCTGGATTGCCGCGTCGCTTTGCTCCTCGCAATGACGATTCTCTCCATACCGTCAGCTACGTGCATTCGGTTACAGAAATATAGACATAGCAGTCCTGAGATGTTTAAAGGATGACAAAAAACCAAGGGTGTAGCAAACAGCATCACTTGTCGCTACACCCTCGGCTAAGAATGGATATATTAAGAGAGATTACTTATTAATTTTTTGAGTTAGCCTTCAAGCTCTAGTTCATAATCAGACTCAGGAGCTGTCTGCTCAAGTTCGGGAGATAATTCTAGTTCAGGTAGATCATCAGTTGGTTCCTGTTCCGGCTCAAGTTCAAAAGCTACGTCTTGCTCAGGATCAAATTCCGGCTCTTGCTCAGGGATGAACTCGTCAAGATCAAGTTCCTCGATTAGTGGCATAGTTCCGTCATCAAAGACCCATAAAGCATGGAGGGTGATGTCGGTTGTAACGAGGTTGTGGCTGAAGTCCCAAGGCTGTCCGCTGAAGTGAGGGTCAAGATACCAACCTGCAAAAATCAAGCCGTGTCTAAATGGGTCATCAGGTTTGGAAATCCGATTAAGATCTTCTACATATTGCGGATCAACAAATGTGCCGCCGTTTGAGTTAAATGACACAAGATGTACATCGGGCTCAATTATACCACCGCCACCGGTTCCGCCTCCGATAAGAATAACATTAACATCACGCAAGTGTGCATTCGCAGCGTTGAATGGGGTGTTTCCAAAATATCCTGTATTTCCAACACTATTTACCTTGGTTCTTGTGCTGCTGGAGAATAAGGAGAAATGAGACTCGTTCGGGTTTACCCATGAGAAATTTGGATTTCTGAGATTATCGTGTGGGCTTGTGTTGTCTCTCCAGTATGCAACATTTGTAATATCGTTATAGAAAAGATTTGCAACGTTGGTACATGAGCTCGTACCAATAGCATTTCCTTTTACGCCCTTTGTAGAAGAGTTATACACGTAGAATTGTTTCGGACTGTTAAGTGTAACAGAGCTGGTTCTACTGTTGAGCTGAATTACAGGATCTTTCTTGGTGTTTCCGGTAGCTATGAGATTTACAATAGAATTTTCACCGGCAACCATTTGCCCTGTTATATTAACGATGCCATAACAACCCTTGAAGTTTCCGTGAGTCCTTATATAAACTTCTGCACGGTCGCCTACTATAAATTCGCGGATATCTTTGTGTTGCTGGAAGAATGCGTTGCCCACAAAATTAAAGAATGAATCGTCTTGGAATCTGAGGTATCCATTATCTCTTTGGAAATGGACGAATCCTGCTCTATTTGCTTTTCTTTGATGCTGGTTAAGAGAGACGTTGACGTATGCTCCGGTTGCTACTGTAATTCCACCGCCGGCACGTTCGATTCTGAAAATCTCATCCTTACCTGCTGCATCTTTATATATAGTTACATTATTTTCAAGGCGAATGTGATGAGCTTCTGCCAGCTCGTGTGCAAGTTTGCAATGTCCGCCGGTGATGACGTAGTTGCCGTTTCCGATTACAACAGAACTATCTACTGCGCTCACAAGCTGCGGACCAAAGAAGCTGATATCTCTGAATGTTAAGTTAACGTTGGCCATGTTTGAACCGGAGGCGACGTTTATGAAACCATTATTGTTGCTGGAAACGATCTCAAGATTCGTAACGGTTATGTTATTTAACCTTCCTGCTCTTGCATATCTGAGAGTGTCGGTTCTGGTGTTTGACGAATGACCGGTGATTCTGAAACCGGCGCCGTCAATTACAAGCTCTGACTTGTTCCCGTTTATTTCCGCACCATTTCTGGGAATTTGAATGTTGTTTGTTAAGCGGATGTGGGTGACTGTTGCACTTTCGACTGCACTTTTGAGTTGTGCAAAATCTCTTACATGTGTCCAATTACTGGTTGATAAGACTGTGATGGTCAATCCAATCAGCATTGTAACAATAAGGAGTAGTGAAATCAGTCGTGTTCTTGTTAGTGTTTTCCTCATTCTTCTTTTACCTCTTTCTGAATGTTTGTTTTACGAAGCACGTTGCTAGTTGAAAAAAATATAAATAGCACTTCGTGTCTTCGCTGTTAATATATAAGACCCCCGGAATGTAGAAAATATAAAGCAAAATAAACAAATATTATAAATTCGTGAATAGTGCACAAAAAGAGCTGTCGAGAAAGTAAAAGCTGTACATATTGAATAAAGCAATATCATTGCCTCCTTGTTTTGTGCAATGAAAAACCAAGCGCTTCCAGTCTCTGATAGCATTTACTATAGGACTAAAGCACTTGGTCGATAAGCTAAGCACAGCTAAATATCCGTTTCCTCAAGTCTCATAGCTGTATATAGATCACTGTAATGCCCGTTTTTCGCAATGAGTTCGGAATGTGTACCTCGCTCGACGATCTTACCATCTTCAACAACGAGTATGATATCCGCCCGTGAAATGGTTGACAGTCTGTGTGCAATGATAAATGAGGTGCGCCCTTCGAGAATGTGTGATATAGCATTCTGGATAAGCTGCTCCGTCTCTGTGTCTATGCTTGATGTCGCTTCGTCAAGCACAAAGATTGGAGGATTAGCTAAAACAGCACGTGCAAATGAAACAAGCTGCTTCTCACCGGTAGAGAGCTTGTCACCACCTTCGCCGACCTCAGCTTCATATCCTTCGGGCATCCGCTCAGCAACAACATCTGCTGAAACTATTTTTGCGGCGGCCATGACCTCTTCATCAGTTGCGTCGAGTTTTCCATATCGGATGTTATCCATGATAGTACCCGAGAACAAGTGCGGGTCCTGCAGCACATAGCCTAGTGATGAGTGCAGCCACAGTTGAGACCTCTCTTTTGCATCACGTCCATCAATGAGCACACGACCGCCTGTAGGCTCGTAGAAACGGCATGCAAGGTTAACAATCGTAGATTTACCTGCACCTGTCTCACCGACTATTGCGACTGTTGTGCCGGGGGGGATGTCAAGTGTAAAGTTTTCGAGAACATTCTCGTCACCATCAGGATACATAAACGTTACATCATCAAATGTAACACCACCAAGCACAGGCTCCCAGTTTTCCCGCTTCGGCTCAAATGTATCACCATATTTTTCCACGACTTCAGGTGGGTCAGTAATAGTAATTGTCTCGCCGAGAAGCCCGGTCACTCTTTCAACACCCACTTGCGCCGCGACCATTTCCGAGATAACACCGGAAACCCATACAACAGGCTCAATAGTGATGACAGCGTAGGTTATGAAAGCAGCAAGCACTCCGTAATCAAGAATGTTACTATGAACCAGCAGACCACCTCTGTACAGCACGATACTAAGTGCGATCGATCCAACTGTTGCCACCATCGGCAGCATCATCGCAGTCAAGCGGGATGAGCGGACCGATTGCCGTTGCATATTATCAGAGAGCTCAGCAAAGTCTGCGCTGTTAAGATCCTCGATCACAAGGGTTTTAGACGTCTTGGAACCTGTGATTCCTTCGTTGTAAGCGCCTGTTATCCGGGAGTTTATCTCACGAACTTTTCTGCTCACAACAAGTATCTTCCTCTGGAAAACCCATGCAATGACCCAAGCGACCGGAATAATGAGCATCAGGATGAATGCAAGACGGGGACTGAGTATAAACATGTATGTGATACTGAAAATAATCACAAGGGATGCCTCCGCCATCGCCGTGAAGCCCCAGGAGATCATACCACTGATACGCTCTGTATCTGACATCACTCGACCAATCAGATAGCCGACAGAGGTTGTGTTATGAAAAGAAATCTGGAGTTTTTGGAGATGAATGAAGCAATCACGCCGAATCATCAGACCAAGCTTCATCTCAACACCAATAAGCAGCTTTACCCATGCGTAAGTGAAAAAACCTACAAAAAGGATTACTACTATATATATAATGGAGAACGGTAAAATACCCTGGGTTGTTTCCGGAACGATGAAGTTATTCACTGCATAGCTGGTAAACAACGGAAACGCCGAGTTGAGCGCAGTCCAAAACACTATGATTATTCCTGCATAGATGAACTGCTTTTTCATTTTAGACACGTAGGGTAATAATCTTTTCCATACGCTGAAACTTAGGCCCTTTGCTTTGCCTTCTTCATATTCATGCATCATTGGGCTGCACCCCCTTTCTCGTTTGTATAACCGGACTGCAGATCATAAATACGACGATAAATACCATCTTTCTCGACAAGCTCTGTATGAGAACCTATCTCTGCAACCTGTCCTTCCTCAAGAACCATGATCACATCTGCTTTCATGAGTGTCGAAATTCGGTGTGAAATCAATATTACGGTTGCACCTTCAGTATCCTCGCGCAAAGACTCGCGAATCTTTGCATCGGTTTCCATATCAAGATTCGACATTGAATCATCAAAAACCATGATTGGAGCGTTCATCATTAGCGTACGTGCTATTGCGACACGTTGCTTCTGCCCGCCTGAAAGTGTAACACCGCGCTCACCGACCACTGTATCATATCCCTTTGAAAATGACATAATACTCTCGTCGACCTCTGCGATTTTGGCTTTATCTCGTACTTTAGACAAAGCACGTCTGCGTGAAGCAATGTCAATGTTTTCCAAAATCGTTTTAGAGAACAGGAAGGGCTCTTGTAAAACAAGACCGATGTTCCGTCGCAGGTATGCTTTCTTGATGTTTGAAACATCAACACCGCCTATTTCTATCGAGCCTCCGTCCTCCGGAAGATCATACAATCTGTTAAGCAAGTATGTGATGGTCGACTTCCCGGAGCCGGTCGCACCAAGAATGCCGAATGTCGTGCCATTCTTGATCTTAAAGCTGACATCCTTTAGTACAGGTTGCTCATCGTAAGTGAAGCTGACCGACTTGAACTCGATATCACGATCCATGGGTGGAGAAATCGCATCCGGAGCGTCTGTTTCTTCAGGTGCATCAAAAATCTCTTTGATACGCTTCAGGGAAACACCGGCTTTACTCATCTCTGTTATGATTCTGCCGAGCTGACGGACGGGCCACATTAGCATGTTTGTATAGCCTAAGAAGATAAGCAGTTCGCCAACACTGAACGTGCTTGTTGTCGCAAGATAAGCGCCGACGATAATAACACTGAACATTTGAAAAAAGGAAACAGTATCGCCAATTCCCCAATAAAGCCCAAATGTTCCTCCAAGCTTTGTCCACTTCCAGGCAAAGTCCTCGTTTTTTTCGTCAAACCGATCTGTTTCATAAATTTCGCGACCAAATGCTCTGACTACACGCACACCGGTAAGGTTCTCTTGCACCCTTACCATAAGCGCACCCTCTGCCTCGTCGGCAGCGAGGAATTTACTTGCAATGCGATAGAAAAAGAATATTGTGTAGCCTAAAACAAACGGCATATATACAGTTACTACGATCGCCATTGTAACGTTAAGCGAAAACATTATAATTATTGCAATGATGACAAGTATAGCCGTCCGCACTACCTCAAGAAGTTGCTGAAACACAAAACGCCTGACTGTTTCAACATCGGAAGTGCATCGTTGGATGATATCACCCGTTTGATTGTTTGTGTGCCATTCAAAAGGAAGATTTTGCGTGTGAGAATATAGGCTTGTTCGAAGATTGTTTATCATACGCTCCGAACCCTTTGCAATGCTCACGCGAGAGCAGTAGTTAAAAAGACCGGAAATCAATTCGACAACAGCAATCATAATGGCACAGACCAGTAGCTTTGATGCTATGGAGCTCTGATCGCTTATTGTTTCATAAATCCACATAACGGGGTATGGCAATGAACTTATTTCATCACCTATTACAGAGTCTACGGTAAAGCCGACTATCAGCGGCGCAAGAAAACTCAGGAGCGTCGCAACTATAGCAGTCAATATTGAAAGCACATAGAAATGCTTCAAGTTATTTGTAAACCCTATCATCATTTTAAGTATAGAATCTTTTTTCATATTATCTCCAGTGCGCCACTTTTGACGCTGAAAAAGGACACGACCTCGATCGCGTCCTCATAATTAGAACTATTCACGAAAGTTGTTAAGAGCGTCTTTGAACACACTTGTCCACAAAACGCTTGGCATTGCGAAAGCATTGGGTGATTTACCCCAAATGTTGCGTATGCCCGATATTAGGTTTTAGAGGTAAATCAC
>Ga0123356_10004810_pt1 | contig 13891 bp, 7 predicted proteins | sample TergutEmb28metaG_2_FD_92546 | JGI IMG/M metagenome (GOLD analysis project Ga0123356, IMG submission 92546) | Embiratermes neotenicus P3 segment gut microbial communities from Petit-Saut dam, French Guiana - Emb289 P3 | ecosystem: Host-associated > Arthropoda: Insects > Digestive system > Gut ...
GAACATAAGGCCACGTGATATCGTCACGGACGCATCGTTCCGTAACGCCGTGCGCACGGATATGGCCATAGGCGGTTCCACGAACACGGTATTGCATCTGCCGGCGATAGCGAAGGAATTCGGTCTTTCATTGAAGATAGAGGAATTCGACAGGATATCGAGAGAGGTGCCGCATATTACCAGCATGAGGCCGGGAGGGCCGTACAGCATGCGCGACCTGGACAACGCCGGAGGGATACCTGCGGTGCTGAACAGGTTGAAGGACATCCTGGAGGACACGGACACCGTCTCCGGCACAAGGATAAAGGAGATCGCAGGAACGTCAAAGGTCACGGATGAGAATGTGCTGAGGCCTTCGGACGATCCGTTCCACAAGGAAGGGGGGATAGCGATACTCAAAGGAAATCTGGCACCGAACGGTGCGGTCGTGAAACAGTCGGCCGTATCCGAAAGGATGCTCAGATTCTCGGGACCGGCGAAGGTATATGATTCCGAGAAGGACGCGGTCGAAGCGATAACATCGAACAAGGTCGTTGCCGGAGATGTGGTGGTCATAAGGTACGAAGGCCCGAGGGGTGCCCCTGGAATGCCGGAGATGCTGTTCCCGACGAGCATGATAGCAGGGATGGGATTGGGTGAATCGGTGGCGCTGATAACGGACGGAAGATTCTCAGGCGCGACAAGAGGGGGATGCATCGGTCACGTATCACCGGAAGCATATGACAAAGGGCCGATAGCCACGCTTATGGACGGCGATATCATAGATATAGACATCCCGTCAAGGAAACTGGACGTCAGGATATCGGATGACGAGATGAGGAAGCGCCTCATAGGTTTGGAAATACCGGAAAAGGAGCTGACAGGTGTGCTGAGGAAATACCGTTCATTGGTAAGCGACAGTTCGGAAGGCGCACATCTTTACAGGTGATATCATACGTTTCATGAGTTGTCACGTGCATCAAGGTATGCCTTTCCTTTCTCCATGATCTCGGCGAACCTCTTCGGATCCTCGGAAAGGGACGCTTCCCTCAATTCTCTGACAGCATCCTCGAACGCATCCCACATGATCTCGGCGTTGGCGTTGTGATGCTGTATGTAATGATAGAACAGGCCGCTCTCGCGTGATACGGGCATGCTTGCGTTCATTGTCCTCTCGAACGTTGTCGACGAGACCTTCCTCAATTCCTTGAACGGGATACCTGATCTCCTAAGCGTGGAGAAGAATGCGATGTTCGATGCATGCGCGAATGCCAGGACATACGTCATCAGTTCATCGTGCCTCTCTAACGGGATGACAGTGATGTCAGGGTTATCGTTACCGAATATCTCCGTGGCCTCGGCGACCGCTTCCTTGCAGCCGCAGTCGCATATTATCACGTTCCGTCCGGTCATGCTCAGGGCGGACGGACCGAACATCGGGTGCACGGAGCAGACCTTCTTCCTCTTGGCCATTTCCTTGAGCACCGATGCGAACGGGGATTTTATGGAGGCGATGTCGAAGATAAGGGTGTTGTCACCGCATACGCGGTCCAGATCGTTCAGGATGCCGCTCGTGGCCGGTATCGGAACGGAGATCACGACGATGTCAGGATCTCGGAGATCTTTTAGATCGCCGTCACCGATGTCCACGATGTTGACCGTGGCGCCCATGCTCTCGAAGTACCTGCTCATCCACTGCCCCATCTTCCCGGCACCGCCGATGATCGTGACCTTCCTTTCGCATCTCTTCCTGAGGATGACGGACTGAAGCTCCACCGAGTGTGCGATCAGAAGTCTGCATACCGCCTCGGCGGCATCCGCAGACAATGTCGTACCCTCCGCAGCAGCTCTGTATCTCCTCACGACCGCCTCCTCGACCTCTCTGTTCCTGACCGATATCCCTAGCTCTTTTTTCACTTCACCCACCTTCTTGGCGGTGTCGTTCCTCTCTATCATCAGCTTCACTATCTTCGAATCGATCTCCTCGATCTTCCTTCTCATCGGTTCCAGGCGGTCGCTCATAGTAATACCTCTAGTTCATCATGACATCTGCCAACACCAGTGCGGTGACCGCCTCCACGACGGATACAGCTCTGGGAACGATGCACGGATCATGTCTTCCTTTCACTGAGATGACGGTGTCCTTCATTGTAGCGATATCCACACTCCTCTGTTCCTTGGATATGGACGGAGTGGGTTTGAACGCTGTTCGGAATACGAGGGGCATCCCGTTGCTCATACCTCCGACGATGCCGCCCATGTTATTGCTTGACGCACGTACCATATCATTATCTATCTCATACTGATCGTTGCTCTCGGAACCTCTCATCCTGGTGAGTTCGAATCCTTTGCCGAACTCTATGCCCTTCACAGCAGGTATGCCGAACACCGCCCTCGCGATCACCGCATCCAAGGAGTCGAACCATATCCCTCCGAAACCGATAGGCAGTCCGGTCACTATGCATTCCACGGTACCGCCGACGCTGTCGCCGTCCTTCGATGCGTTGATTATCTCGTCGGTCATAAGTCCGTCCAGTCTCGCCGAACAGGCGCGCGTCGCATATCCGCGGGAGGCGAACGCATCGTCCGCATCCCTGTCATCGGTATCGTTCACTTTGCCGATGGATCTTGAGAATGCACATATCCGTATCCCGGAGGGCAGCATCTGCTTCGCGATGCTGCCTGCGGCGACGATCGGTGCGGTGAGACGTCCCGAGAATTGTCCGCCTCCGCGGACGTCATATCCATTCCATTTGACCATTGCCGGAAGATCAGCATGTCCCGGTCTAGGCACCGTCGATATATTGTCATAGGACGAACCGTCCGTATTCTTGTTGGCAATGAGCATCATCATAGGATTGCCGTCGGTCACGCCGTCCCTTACACCGGAGACGATGTCCACGATATCGTCCTCCTTCCTGGGGGTCCCGATCCCGTCCCGTGGTCTTCTAAGATCCATATCCTCTTTGATGATGTCCTCGGAGATGCGTATCCCGGACGGTACGTTCTCCAGGATGCATCCGACATGTTTCCCGTGACTCCTTCCGAACAGACGGAATATGATATTATTTCCGAGAGTGTACATACTCATACCTCCGCGTTCATTCCAAGCTTCTTCATCTGTTCGAGGAACAGAGGGTATGAGACATCGTAGCATCTGCTCCTTACCATCGAGACCTCGTTCTCGCATACAAGCGATGCCACCACGGATGCCATGAGTATCCGATGGTCCTCACGGTGATCTATCGTTCCGCCGTTCAATCTTCTCACACCGTTGATGACGCACCCGTCATCCGTTCCCTCTATGTCCGCTCCGAGCGCCTTCAGCATGTTCACGGTCGATTCTATGCGGTCGCTCTCCTTGAACTTGAGCTGAGGGGCCCCGTGCAGCACGCTTCTGCCTTTCGCAGTGCTCAGGAGGACGGCGACTATCGGGAACAGGTCCGGAATATCTTTCATGTTCACGTCCGATCCGTTCAACGGGCCGGATGAGACGGAGACCTCGTTCCCTTTCACGGAAACATCGGCGCCCGCGACCTTCAGGATATCTATGATCCGTTTATCGCCCTGCGGATCGTCCATGTCAATTCCTTTGACGGTAACGGAACCGCCGAGCGCCCCCGCGGTCAGCGGGAACGCCGCGGATGACAGATCGGCAGGCACGCGGATGTTGCAGCCGCCATAACCGGTACCGCCGGTGACGGTGATCTTATTGTCGCCGAATGCGATATGTGCTCCGAAGCGGGACATCATGCTGGCGGTTATGTCCACATAGGGCCGCGACGAGATATCCCCTTTGATAAGTATGTTAGTGTCATTGGGCAGCATCGGCGCGACCATCATAAGGGATGATATGAACTGTGAACTGACGTCACCGCGCACGTTGACATTCCCGCCCATGTTCGGACCATGTACGGTGAGGGGTGCCTTTCCGTCGGCGGAGGTGCACCTCACACCCATTTCCGTAAGCGCATCCAGGAGAGGACCCATAGGTCTGGTCCTGAGTGATGCATCCCCTGTGATGGTCACCGGGGAATCGAACATGGAAGCGATGCCGGTGAACAGCCGCATGGTCGTTCCGGAGTTATCCGCGTCCACAATGCCGGCCGGGGCATGCAGTTCGCCGCCGGTTATCCTGACCTTGCCGCACATGCGCTTAACATCGGTGCCCATGGCCTTGACGGCATTGAGCGTCGCGGCGGTGTCATAGGAATTCAATGCGTTGGTGACGTCGCACGTCCTCGATGAAAGGGATGAGAGAAGGAACGCCCGGTGTGTATGGCTCTTCGACGGCGGCGGTGTCACCGTCCCTTTCACTGCCTCCCAGGAAAAACTCATTTGTTTCCGATCATCTGCACCCATATTATCGCGTCCTTGTGACTATGGTCTCATATCCGTCATGAGCCAGATCCTTTAAAAAAGAGATGCCCTCCCCCCTTCCGACGACAACGGACACAGCCGGCCCGGTCCCGGATACGCCGGCGGCGAGTGCCCCCATGCGCATAGCATCCTCTGCGATCATATCATCTATGCCGAGGACCTTTGCGATAAGTCCCCCGTTCTCGGTGAGTGCGGAAAGCCAATCATTCTCTGCGGTTCTGATAACACCCCTCATCCTTTCCGACAGGTCGCGGAACATCTGCCGGTCGATGGACGGTTTGCGTATCCTGTCCTCGGGGACCAGAAGGATGACATCATATCTCTCCGCGTCCTTATGTGCTATCAATGAATTCCTCTCGTTATCGGTGATCACGAATCCGCCCAGATGGCAGGCGCATGCATCATCGAACGCACCGGTTACAGTGACCCCTGCCTCCTTCGCACACCTTACGCCAAGTCTTATCATTTCGAGTATGTCCTCCTTCCCATCCCCGAATCCGGTGCCATGCTCTTTGGATATCCATCCTCCGACCGACGATATTATCGAATTGCAGGCGGAACTGGAGCTTTTCAACCCTCTTGATACAGGGATCTCGGAGTCCACGGAAAGGGACCATCCTTCAGGTTCGCATATGTTGAGATGTTCGAACGTCCTTTTGACGCATATCTCGGCCATCCTCGTGTCCTCACCGGGGTCGTTGATTATCCTTACGCTGCGTCCTGCCCCGCCTGCGGCGAACTCGGAACGCGTGACCAGATCGACGCCGACGGCTGCACCTACACCACACGGTATCGCATTTATCACGGTGATCGCGCCGTGTGATATCATATTGCGCACCTCATCACTTCGTACGGTACCGTCACGGAGGTGAACAGTTCGAATGACATGGCCCCCTGGTGGACGAGCATGTCCTCTCCGCGTACCATGGTGCATCCTCTCAGTGCCGCAACATCAGTTAGATGGGTATCGCCGTATACCATATCGAATACCGTCTGTCTGTGATCTATCTGATCTATCCTTATCGGATATTCCAAGCGGTCGCTGTTCCTGTTCAGAGGGGTGCAGTTGACCACGATGTCGTATCCTTTCACCGCCACCGATTCCTTTTCTCTCGCGGTGACGGAGAATTCGGACGCTATCCTTCTGACCGCATCCATATTCCTGCCGGTTATCGTAACATCGCATCCGTTCTCTGAAAGGAAATAGGCGCACGACCTCGCGGCGCCTCCGGAACCGAGAATAAGGGCCCGAAGGCCGTTCACATCCACTGACCCCATCTTGAAGGCCATCTCTATTCCATGGACATCAGTGTTGTATCCCACAAGTACGCCATTCTCATTTACTATGGTGTTGACGGCGCCGGTCGCGGATGATACGCGGTCGCACCGGTCGATGTGTTCCACTACATCCGTCTTGTACGGTTTCGTCACGTTCACGCCTTTGAGGTCAAAGTCACGGATCAGGTCGCCGACCCCATCGAGGGACGGAGTATCGAACGTAAGATACGTCCCGTTGATCCCGGCATGTTTGAAAGCGGCGTTATGCATTCTCGGGGACCTGGTGTATCCGATCCCGGAACCGACTATGCCGGTGATGATACAATCGTCGCCCAACTCCCTCATCTCGCTGACGCTCATCTGCCCCGGAGCGGTCATCTCGCTGACGTACGCGAACGTGAACTCGTTCCCCATGTTCCGCTGGCGTATCCTGGTGACCTTTCCGAGTTCCCCCATGCCCAATATCACATGCCTTCTCCCGACGCGCCGGGAGGCATCGAACAGCCGCACAGCATCGCCGACAGCGTTCACAGCGAACGCCCCCTTCGATATGTCGCCGTCCATCGATCCCAGTATGTTGACGATGTCGTCCGTGCATGGGGTGCCGCTGAAGTCGTGATATGATGATATCACATCTCCGACATGGGACCCCACAACGGAACGGCCGACCTCTCCTATGTCGACGCTCCATCCTTTCGGTATGGCGGACGTTATCTCGCCTTTGAAGGACAAGAGGCCTTCCTGTCCGTCCCTGAGTATGTTCGGAGGCACCGAATCGAAGATATCCGTCCGGATCTCTATCATATCTGCCTTTTCAAGTTCTTTTGAACGTATGTCGTCGGCCGAGCCGAGGGATGCGCAGATCTTCATCATGATTCCTTGATCTTCTCTTTCACGGGCATTCCGAAGTGCCTTCCGCCCTTGTCGATGAGGACAAGCACCTCATCCCCTTTCTTCAATCCGTTCACGGAGACCGATCCGTTAGGGGTGACAAGCTTCACCGTCTCGGCGTTCTGCAGTATCGTTGTATATTCTTCGTTATCGTGTTCGACGGTAACGATGAGCATCGGCCTCAATTCTGTCTTACATCTGCCTATGGATGCGATCTTGGTCCTTCCTTTTCCGTCCACGAGCAGTACGTCATCACCGGCCTTCAGTTCGGAAAGATATCTGGTCTTACCGTCGGGCATCATCATGTATGCGTGGACCGCCCCGGCGTTCACCCTGAAAGGACGGGCGGCGACGTATCCGTTCTCCTCGCTCTCCGATTGGACCAGGAACAGGCAGGATGATTGAGATCCGATCAGCATACCCTCCCCGGGGACCATGGAAGTACATGTGTCAATGCACACGCGATCGCCGGTCTGTATGTTCCTGACACTCAGGACCTTGGCCGATACTAGATCGATACTCTCCGTACATTTAGCAATTCCGAGTATGTCCTTTATAACATCTGGCTCATTCACATCTATTACGATCCCGTCCGTTCCTTTCTCGAGTATCTTCCCGCACAGTTCCGAATCTTTCCGAGTGGATACGCAGGCCAATATCTTCGTCCTTCCGGATGCGGCGGCAATGAGGTTCTCGAACGGGATGACGGACCAATCCCCGGTCGAGACCACCATTACATCGATCAGGCCGCAAAGTCTCATCGCTTCGTCCTGGTCCTTTGGGGTAGAGATATTCATCACCCTTCCGGAGACGCTTCCCGAGAGCACGCCGTTGTTGTTGAAAACCAGGTCCATCTTCCCTAGCGACGAGAACGCCTCGTCGCCGGGGCGGACCATGAACGTTCCTATGCCGCTCTCCAACCCTGTCTTCAGAAGCTCCTTCCTTTCGGCCGGATCGTCGGGAACGTCCGCCCTCATCCATATTTCCTTCATCTGATCACTTTCATCTCTTCTTGTCGAGGAGTCCTGCGGCCTCTTCCACGCTCATCCCTTTCAGCACTATGCCGGATATGGCGCGTGTCATCGCCCTCGGGTCCTTATGTTGGAATATGTTCCTGCCGATGGACACGCCTTTGCCGCCGGATTCCATGGAGTCGTGCACCATGTTCAGGATATCCAGGTCGGAGTTCATCTTAGGGCCTCCCGCTATGAGCACTGGCGCCAGCGCCCCCTTTACGACCTTCTTGAACGAATCTATATCTCCGGTGTAGCTGACCTTTATCAGATCGGCACCGAGTTCGGTCGCAACCCTGGCGCAGTGTGCGACGATATCCGGATCGAACTGATCCTTGACGGTCGGTCCGCGGGCGTACGCCATCACCAGAAGGGGCATGCCCCATTCGGAACAATCTCTGGAGACCTTGCCGAAATCAGAGAGCATCTGCGGTTCGCTCTCTGCGCCCAGGTTGACATGTATGGATACGGCATCGGCCCCTATCTTTATGGCCTCTTCAACAGTGGCGACCAATACCTTCGAATCCGATGTGGAACCTATGCTTGTCGATGCGGACAGATGCAGTATGAGGCCGACATCATGTCCTTCCGTCCTGTGGCCGTAAGGTATGAGTCCTTTCTGCATGAGGACGGCGGTGGCCCCTCCGTCGCTTACCGCGTTCACGGTGCTCTTCATGTCTATTATCCCGTTGATCGGCCCTATCGATATTCCGTGATCCATCGGTATGATCACCGCATTTCCCGTTTTCCTGTCGATTATCCTTTCAGTGCGTATGTTCTTTCCGAACATTGTTATGCCTCCGTGTTACGTGTTAACACGCAACATAGTATTTCAATCTTTTCTAGCCGTCGTGTTTTCAGCACTCGGCGCTCTGTCTGACGTTACTTCATTATCATACTTATTTCTAGTCTTTGAATACTGCACCATATCTATTTCTTAGGTCTCGTTAGCAGACAAGGATACAGCACCTTCAGGAATGGATCATCTCTTTAGCGGGGGTGGTGTACGAAAGATATATATCGTGTTCATCGATACTCGGTGACCACGGGCTGGTAGATCAGCGGTAGATCGCATGCTTTGCAAGCATGAAGTCGCGAGTTCAAATCTCGTCCAGTCCACTTCTTCATTCTCATCACATCAATGCATCGGCAGATCTGAGCACGCAAGGATTGATCATACCTGTGAAGAGATGCTGTCGATCAATAGCGTCATTCCTCCGCAAGGGCGGAGACCGTGCGTCCCGTTAGGACGTCATCTGCAGAAAAGGACACGTCATAACGCGGATGCTCATGTCACAACCACAGGTCCTCCTTTTAAGATATCCTCTGGAAAACTGAGATGAAAAATATACTTCATATTTTATGAAGCATTTTTAACATATTTCTGGTAGCTGAAATCATGCATGATATCGTTCAGGGGACGCCTAGTCAGAGATCGCAGAAGGACGGGTCATCCAATGTCTGGCTATGGGTTTTTCATCCTTTTTGACTTCTCGGCGTTACATTTATCATATAAGATGTCCGAATGAATGATAAAAAAGCCCGAAGAACAGAGATCGGGCGATCAAATTTTTTTAACGTTTTATATCTAGCCAGACATTCGGGCGCGTAAGTGAAAAAACATGTCCGCCAAGTGATGATATATGTGAAAAATGCATTTTTTGAACGAACGTTAGATGTGATGATCAGAATCAATGTTAACACTACTTAAAGGAGGCGAACAACGGTGTTTTTGATTTATGATGTAAAATTATTTTTTCGATTAGCCAGCATATATTTTTAAGCCCTAGGAACACGGTCATTTTCGTGTTTTTTAGAATATAGATATTATAGTATTTGCTCTAAATACTATTTTCGTCATTCATTGTCTAGCGAGCTATGTGCGTCTCGGGCGGCGCAGGGTCTGTACAACTCTGAATTGGGTGGCCGCGCTTGGCAACGAGTTCCGTCCGTTTCGGAAGCGGCATTTTTTTTCCACCGCTACCAGGCGGAAGGCCGTGAGGCACGGTAGCACACACAACAAGGTGAGTGTAGTGGCCAAAAAAAATGCGGTGATATTGATCGTCGCCCTTGCACTATTCATGGTGCCGGTCCTAGCGATCGCGGACAACGGGGCGTACGATCCGAGTGATGATTATGCGAGCGACATCCTTGGGGGCGGCGGAGCCGTCTTCCCGACGGACGGTCCGGGATTCTATGCGGATATAGATGATGACGGGGATCTGTATTGGTTCAACAGCCTGAGCGATCTGTTCGCTTACGATCCGGGTTATTCGGATGAGATATGGTATCTCGCAGATCCGGGCATACCTGTGATAGGCGGGCAGATAGCGACGAACGGCAACCTGTTGAGGATATATGGCAGCGGCATCGTCAACATCTCCGGTAATTTTGCCGATGTCACGGTGGACGCATCCGCAGCCGTATCTTTCGCGGGGACCTCCACGATCGCTGCGCTTACGGTAGATGCCGGAGCGTCACTGATGAACACAGGCACTCTGACGGTCACAAGTATCGGCGGCACGGGCTCACTCACCAACGGACCGACGGCGACACTGACATCAGGGAATGTAAGTATAGGTACATTCATCAATCAGTCCACAACACCGATAACGATCACGGGGACGCTCACTGTTGCGAACACATTCACCAACGCATCGGGAGCTGACCTCACTGTAACAGGAGCGATAGCGATAAGCGGTACGGGTCCGCACAGCAATGCGGGAACGATCGCAGCAGGCGGACTCACCACCGCAGGCACATTCAACAACTCCGGAACGATAGGTTCCGCCGGTGCAAGGGTCCCGATAGGCCTTACCGGTGCAGCTGAGTTCAACAACTCCGGAACACTCTGGGCGACCACGATAGGTTCCGGTACAGGGACATTCAACAACCAGACGGGCGGAACGCTGAATGCATCCGGCAATGTCAGCGTAGGCACATTCAACAACCAATCCACGGTGGCAGCGACCATCGGAGCGCTCAATGTTGCGAATACATTCACCAACGCATCGGGAACCGATCTCACTGCAACGGGAGCGATAGCGATAAGCGGCGCAGGTCCGCACAGCAATGCGGGAACGCTCGCAGCGACCGGACTCACCACAGCTGGAACATTCAACAACTCCGGAACGATAGGTTCCGCCGGTGCAAGGGTTCCGGTGAGTCTTACAGGTGCAGCTGAGTTCAACAACTCCGGAACGCTCTGGGCGACCACGATAGGATCCGGTACAGGAACATTCAACAATCAGACGGGCGGGACATTCAGCACGAACGGTAACGTCAGCGTCGGCACATTCAACAACCAATCCACAGTGGCAGCGACCATCGGAGGGACGCTCACGACGGCAGCGGGCGGGACATTCACCAACGCATCGGGAGCTGACCTCACAGTAACAGGAGCAATAGCGATAAGCGGTACAGGTCCGCACAGCAACGCAGGGACACTTGCGACAACGGGACTCACCACGGCTGGAACATTCAACAACTCCGGAACGATAGGTTCCGCAGGTGCAAGGGTTCCGGTGGGTCTTACAGGTGCAGCTGAGTTCAACAACTCCGGAACGCTCTGGGCGACCACTATAGGATCCGGTACAGGAACATTCAACAACCAGACGGGCGGAACGCTGAATGCATCCGGTAGTGTCAGTGTTGGTACATTCACTAACCAGTCCGCAGTGGCAGCGACCATCGGAGCGCTCACTGTCGCGAACGTATTCGACAACTCGGGTCCGCTGACCGTGAACGGGAACATGTCAACACTCACATTCAGCAATTCCAGCACGATGACCGTGACCGGCACTCTGGATGTCACATCGACGGCAATAACTCCGTCACCGTTCATGAACACCGGCGGCACATTACAGGTCAACGGATCAGTGAACGCACTGGGACAGCTTGAGGTGACGAACTCATCCACGGTAAGATTCCACGGCGGAGGGTACATAGAAAGGGTCATCCTCAACACAGGCACGACGCTCGTATACGGTAACACGCTCACAGTAGGCACGCTGAGCGGGGCCGGAGGGACGACCGCTCCCAACTCCGCCGGTGACACATTGATAGTGATGGACGTCCTGATAAGCGGGAACGTATCCAGCAGCGGCATGATCGTCGAAAGGAACCTGATAATAGAGGCGGGCGCGTCGCTCACGCTCACCGGCGGTACGACGACGGTGAACAACGATCTGAAGTTCGACGGTGCAGGCATGTTGACCGTACAATCCCCTGCCACGATGAGTGTGGGGGCGATAGTGAAGGACACTCCCGGGACATCCATGATAATAGGCGGTCTGGATGTGATAGGGTACCAGGTGTTCAACACAGGATATGATCTTCCCGGGCCAGGCGTCATCGTGACGGACGGGGTCCTGCAGATAGGCGATGCGCTGACCAGCACGGTCCGCGTGATGAACGGCCTCCCGGCGGTCATCGACGAGGACGGACAGATGAACGTGGTCAACGGGACGCTTCAGGCGGACGATATGCTACTTGTGACCGGTAATGCACCCACGCCGCTCATGATCGCCGCCGCCGGTAATGTCATTGCGGATACACTGATGCTCTCTCCGTCGTCCACCGCAGGTCAGAGCATAACGCTCGACGGCATCCTGACCGCAACGAACGTGATAAAGGGAACATACACCCCAAGCGGAGGGACCGCCACACCGGCCGATACGAAAGTGACCATCACCGGCACCAACCCGGCGGCCAGGCTGAACGCGGAAACGGTGGAGATAACCGCAGGGATCCTCGAAGTGAGTTTCGCCGGCAGATTCCAGCCGATAGGCGCGGGCACCCTTGAGATAACCCTCAGCAGCATCAGGAACACCACAGATCTCATCATCGGGCCGGACACATCGCTGAATGCGACCTTACTTGAGCTTGCCTCAAGGGAGGACCAGACGGTGACGATAAACAGCGCATCACCAAGCACCGTGGTCATAGGGAAGATATCCAAGTTCGGTGACGGCTTCGCGCACTTCGACGGCACTTCCGTGGTAACGACGGTCACAACGCTGGAGATCGAAGCGGGCACATTCGAGATTTCATACGGGATGATAACGGTCACCGGTTCATCCCCGGACGGCCTGCTGCTCAAGGGCGGCGAGCTGGTACTGTCCGACGGCGGCAGACTGATCGTCACCGGCACATTCATCGTGTCGGAGGACAGCACGATAACGCTCGGCGAGGAGGATGCGATAACGACATCCCCAACGTCGGGCATAAGCATCATCGGAGATAAGGAACTCATCATAACCGGAGGGGGGATATCAACATACATCTACGCTCCCGACGGAACACTTACGCTGACGAACACGACGTTCAACGTAAGGAATTCTTCAACTAATCTGTATTCGTTCGTGAAAACGCTCAAAGCAGAGTCCGAGGAAGGAGGAGCAAGTGTGCTGAACACATACTCTCCGACGATGACCGCATACGGCTTCATGGATGTCACCGATCTGACGCTCATAGGAAAGGAGGAGAAGGACGGGGATTACGCCCTGGAGGTCTGGGGCAACAGCCTTAGGGTGGGGGCGACCGCTCAAAGCAATTCCGGCAGCCCCGGCCTCGGATGGAACGCCGCATCCAATTCAGGAACGCTGACGATCAACGCGATACTCCATATCCGCGGCACTCTGACCAACGCCCTGAACATACCGTCGGAAACGAAAGTGGTGAACACCGAATCCGGAAGGATACAGGCGGATTCTCCGACAACACTCGCATTCAGTAACATATTGGTCCAGGGTCAGGACTGGCGCTGGGGCGGTAAAGGAGGTCTCACGATAGGCGACAACATAACCTTGGCCCTCGTACCGGGCGGTACGTTCATCCTCGAAGGTAACCTGAGGTTCCATAACCAGGGTCTTCAGAACGGAGCGGTGGACGCAAGCGCCGGTGATTTCGTGGTCAGGCAGCATGAGGACGGAGGGGACCGCGCGCTGATAATAGGCGCGAAGATGGCCAACTGGCAGAACCCGTCCCCGGCGGACATCGCCGGCAGGAACTTCAAGACCCACCCGGTCAACGGTATCACGATAGATCCGGGCTGCAACTACGCCGGTCTGACCATAACCAACAGTCAGATCTATGAGGTATTCACCAACGGCATCCTGACGCTGCGTGTCAACTCGGCGGCGATATCTCCTTCGGGCATAACCAACAAGGTGCACATCCTGCAGACGGACCCGGACCACTCGAGCTTCTCCGCTCAGGGAACCATCATCGGAAGCTGGGATGTGATCTCCAGCACACCGGGGACATCGAACGCGCAGCTCAACATATTCCGCGCACATTCACTTAGTGTAGGCCTGTCCGGGGACACGACCACGAAGCTTCACGTGGAC
>Ga0123356_10004812_pt1 | contig 13890 bp, 13 predicted proteins | sample TergutEmb28metaG_2_FD_92546 | JGI IMG/M metagenome (GOLD analysis project Ga0123356, IMG submission 92546) | Embiratermes neotenicus P3 segment gut microbial communities from Petit-Saut dam, French Guiana - Emb289 P3 | ecosystem: Host-associated > Arthropoda: Insects > Digestive system > Gut ...
AGTTCCCGGAACAAGCAGCAGACTATGCTGCAGGCAAGATCTTTAAAGATGCAGTCGGCTCAGGCGTAGTGCTCGCAAGAACAGACGGAACACTTGACTTCCTCCGCGGACAAAACATGAACGACATCTTTGTCCCCGCAGGTGCAACAGCTTCAGGTAGAGGTTTCGGTCCTTATGACGAAACGATCAACCAGGCTTTTGCTGATCAAGCTCTGCAATACTTCCTCGGCGAAAAAGACCGCGATCAGGCGATCGAAGATTTCAAACAATTTATTCTCGATACGCTTGACATTCCAAGCTGATTAGCGTAGTATAAAAAGGGTGCATTTTTACCCGGGGCGGCGGCTTACCGCCGCCCTTGCTGCACTATAGGAAACTAAATAATGGGGGTTAATCTATGGAAAAAAAGCGTAAAAGTGTCAGTTACGCAAAATACGGTTATATTTTTTCTATACCATTTGTACTGGCATTTCTGGCATTCATGCTTTACCCGTTGGGGTACACTGCAACGATCGGCTTCACCGATCTTGCCGGTTTCGGAGCAAGGGATTTTTCATTTCTTGATGATCCGTTCGAAAACTTTAAACTACTGTTCCAGAATCAACTTTTCTTAACATCAATGAGCAACACCTTCCGCATCTGGGTGATCAACTTTATCCCTCAGATATTACTGGCACTTGTGCTGACAGCGTGGTTTACAAGACATAGAAATAAAATCAAAGGGCAAGGTGCATTCAAGGTCCTGTTTTATATGCCTAACATCATTACAGCAGGCTCTATAGCGATCCTCTTCAGTGCTCTCTTTATGTTCCCTGTCGGACCTGTCAACTATTTGCTCACCAATCTCGGTATAATCGATGAGCCGTTCCAGTTCACTGCCAGGACTAATGCATCACAGCTGATAATATCTTTTATACAGTTTTGGATGTGGTACGGGTATACAATGCTGATACTCATTTCCGGTGTATTAGGTCTCAACCCCGAGATGTATGAGGTTTCGGAGATCGACGGCGCAAACAGTATACAGCAGTTCTTTTTCATCACACTGCCAAACTTAAAAACGATACTGCTCTACGTGCTGGTTACCAGTACAGTCGGCGGTATGAGCATGTTTGACATACCAAGGCTGTTCAACAACGGCGGACCGGATAATTCCACGTCAACACTCGCTCTGTTCATATATAATCAGGCATTTGCCGGCAGGTATATGTTCAACAGGGCGGCAGCAGCGAGTATGGTCGTATTTGCCATAATCGCAGTCCTCTCCGTGTTTATGTTCTATCTCCTGCGTGATAAAGATGCCATACGCCAAAATAAGGAAGAAAAAGCACTAAGACGTGCAGCAAAAGCAGAAGGAGGTGCAAAATAATGGAACAAAGAACATTCTTTTCCATATCCTTTAAAGTTTTTGTATACATTGTTCTGATCATACTCGCTGTTATGAGCTTATTCCCATTCGTTATCATGTTTGTTAATGCCACAAGGAGCACAGTTCAAATACAACAGACAAGTCTCTCACTGATACCGTCGGTCCATTTTAGCGATAATATGCGTATCTTGCTCAGAGGCGCATACGACCCGTGGATAGGCTTCCAAAACTCTTTGATAGTTGCAGGCGGAACAACGATCGGTGCAATATACTTTTCATCGCTTACAGCGTTTGCACTCACCGCTTATCACTGGAAGCTCCGCCAGCCGTTCTTCACATTCATCCTTGCAGTCATGATGGTACCCGGACAGGTCGTTACCATCGGATTTTACCAAATGATCTGGAGACTCGGCTATACAAACAATTTCCTTCCTTTGATACTCCCCGCAATTGCATCACCTGCGATAGTTTTCTTCATGCGACAGTACCTGTTAGCAACATTTTCAAAGGATATCGTCAACTCCGCACGTATAGACGGTGCAGGTGAATTCCGTATATTCAACTCTATAATGCTGCCGATGATGAAACCTGCGCTTGCCACGCAAGCGATTTTCGTCTTCGTCACCAGCTGGAACAACCTGTTCCTGCCGATGGTGCTTCTCACAAGAAGCGAGTTGTATACGATGCCGCTGATGGTCAGCTTACTCAGAGGTGATATCTACAGGACCGAGTTCGGCTCTATTTACCTCGCGCTCTCGCTGTCTGTCCTGCCTTTGTTTGTTATTTATTTCGCGCTTTCGAAGTATATAATCTCAGGAATACAATTAGGCGGTGTTAAGGAATGATTCGTTTGGAATGGCGAATCGAAAGAGACTCCGGGAGTCAAACTCTCGACTACGCAGCAGAGGAACTGGCATACTATGCAAAAAGGATCGATCCCAAGATCGATGTGGCAATCCTTAGGTCAAACCCCTGCGCGGAATTCAAAAATACTCTCAGACTGCAAGTGGGAGGCGAAAGCCTCCCCTTGTTGGAAAATGCAACGATCGATGATGCTTATTATATATGCATTACAAACGGAGCGGGTGTTATAGCGGGTTCAAATACGCGGAGCGTGCTGCTCGGCGTTTACCGCTTTTTATACGAGCTGGGCTGCCGCTGGGTACGGCCCGGGATCGATGGTGAAGAGATCCCCGGTAAGGATCTTAGTGCATTTTCCGTGAATATAAGCGACTCCGCTTCTTACAGACATCGTGGCGTATGTATAGAAGGCAGTTGTTCTTTCACTCATGTCCGTGATATGATAGAATGGTTACCCAAGGCAGGCATGAATGCATATTTTATGCAGTTCTCTACACCTTTTGCGTTTTTTGACTACTGGTATCGTCATTTAAACAACCCGCTTATGGATGAACAACCTGCATCGGTTGAAGAAGTTGCCGCAATGGTTGCCGTTCTTACCGAGCAAATAAAAAAGCGGGGGATGATGCTGCACGCTACCGGTCACGGCTGGACTTGCGACCCGATAGGGATCCGCGGGCTCAGCTGGGCGAAAGAGGAGTATTTGCTCACTGATGAACAGCGGGAATTGCTGGCTCTGGTGGATGGTAAACGCGAGGTGTATAAAGGCATCGCTTTGAATACAAACCTCTGTTATTCTAATCCTAAAGCAAGAGAAAAAATAATTAATGCGATCAACGGTTATTGTCGCGAGCATAAGGAAGTAGATTATTTGCATTTCTGGCTTGCAGATGAGGTCAACAACCACTGCGAGTGTGAGAACTGCAAGGATGTTATCCCGGCGGACATATACGTGCAAATGCTCAATGAGATCGATGAGCGTCTGACTGCTGAAGGCATCCCTGCAAAAATCGTTTTCCTTATATATTTTGATTTATTATGGGAACCGCAAAAAGAGCGTTTTGTCAACCCTGATCGTTTCACATTGATGTTTGCACCTATCACACGGACATATACCAAGGCTTTATGTGAGGATCCCGGTCAAATGCCTGCAGAGCTGGCACCATATGTACGAAATAAATTGACTCTGCCGGATAGTGTAGGTGAAAATATTGCCAGGCTCAAACGCTGGCAGGGTTTATTTTCCGGTGACAGTTTTGATTTTGATTATCACCTGTTTTGGGATCATAATTACGATCCCGGCGGATATGAATCGGCACGTATCCTTTTTGAAGATATGAAAAATCTGGACAGGATAGATTTGCACGGTATGATAAGCTGTCAGGCACAACGAGTATTTTTCCCGACAGGTCTTGCCGTTAACGCGATGGCGTCTGCCTTATGGAATAAGGAGCAAACATTTGATGGATTTGCCGGTAAGTTTTTTGCCGATATGTTCGGAGAGTTTGCACCGGAAATGACCGGGTATTTTAAAACTCTTTCAACTCTGTTCCAACCACCGTATTTGCGAGGCGAAAAAGAGTATATCAATGAAGAGAGCGCAGCAATGTTCGACAAGATCCCGGATGTACTGGATAAAATGCTGCCGAAGCTGATGACCCGTTTTGAAAGCGAAACAAGCATGTGCAGAAAAAAAACCTGGAACACACTTCTCATGCATTCGCAATTATGTTCATATTTAGCTGATACATTGTCTCTCAAAGCTAAAGGGCTTCAAACAGAAGCGGAAAAAAGCTGGGAACGTGCAGTTGAGTATGCAAATAATATAGAGCCATTGATACACGGATCATTCGATGTCAAGTATTTTATTGATGTGGTCGGGCGTCCTGTCAGAGGCGTCGGTAACTGGGGGTAAAAAATATGCCTGATATGCTTGTGAAGCTATATGATATGCCAAAAATCGATTATGTTGACAAAATTGCGAAAGAGGGAGTAACGATCAAGCGCGCTATGGCGCTGGATAAAAACAAGATCGTTGACTTTATTAAAAAGCAGTTCGGAGATTTCTGCGACGGCTGGGCATACGAATGCGAAAAAGCGATCTTTAATGATCCTTCTTCATGTTATATCGCGGTCATCGATAACGAAGTAGTCGGGTTTGCCTGTTATGATGCGAGCGCACTCGGGTTTTTCGGTCCTACAGGAGTTTCTCCCGCTGCGCAGGGAAAAGGGATCGGTAAAGCTTTACTCGGCAGATGTTTAGACTCCATGAAGGAAAAAGGATACGGATATGCGGTAATAGGATATGTTACAGATGCTGTTGAATTTTACGAAAAAGCTGTCGGAGCTGTTGTCATTGAAGGTTCGTCAACAGACAAGAGTGTATATACTAATTTGATTTCCGGTGAATGATCTGACATCTGTCAGGATCAATTAGGTTATCAGTAACGGCAATAATTTACTATGTTGTGATTCACCCCGGTCAGAGCGAAAGGAATGGTCATTCAGATGAAAAGTATCAGGGAGCAGTTGTTTGATAAATTGAATGCGGCTGATAAGAAGTCGCGGCTTGAAGCGTTTCGTGAGTTAAAGCTTCTATATGATACCGGTGCGCTTGATCTCCCTATACCCGGGGTCAATGTTAATAATCATATCCATACCACATTCTCGTTTTCTCCGTATTCCCCGTCAAAAGCTGTGTTTTTATCGTGGTTGAACGGGTTGGCAACAACCGGCATCATGGATCACGACAGTGTCGGAGGAGCTGATGAATTCATCGAAGCAGGGAAAACGATCGGTATTCCTGTCACAGTCGGGTTCGAAGTCCGATGCTGTATGAAGGACACACCGTTTGAAGGTATGCGGATCAACAACCCTGATCAAAACTCGGTTGTTTATCTAGCAATGCATGGTATACCGCATCAAATGCTTAGTGAAGCAGATCGCTTTTTAGCACCTTACCGGGAAAAACGTAATGTCCGGAATTGGAAGATGGTTGATAAACTCAATGCAATTATTAAGCCTTATGGTCTGGGTCTTGATTTTAATAATGATGTGCTGCCTCTGTCCCAATATTCATTCGGCGGCTCAGTGACAGAAAGACATATACTTTATGCATTGGCATCAAAATTGACCGGGGATGAAATGCCTAGAAATTTCCTTCTGGGGATATTCAAAAGCCAGCTTGTAGAAAGCTTCTTTGTGGATGCCGACGAGGAGTTGCCGCATATCACCGACTTTATATCACTGGCAAACAAGCTGGGTGCTATCCCGGCGTATGCTTATCTCGGAGATGTAGGCGTCTCGGTCACAGGTGATAAGAAAAGGCAGAAATTCGAAGACTCTTACCTTGATGAGCTTATTGACTACATGGTCAAGACCGGAATGAAAGCCGTGACATACATGCCGGCGCGAAACACAGATAAGCAGTTGACTCGAATAAAGGAGTTATGTGAATCAAACGGATTGTTCCAAATTTCCGGAGAGGATATAAATTCACCTCTGCAAAAGTTTATTTGCAATAAAATCGAAACACCTGAATTTAAACACTTGATAGACTCGGCATGGGCGCTTGTGGGTCATGAGTTGGCAACAGCAGACGGACTTGAATATGGCATGTTCTCTGAGAAAACGTTGGCTCGTTTACCGGAGCTAAGCGCCAGAATTGAGTACTTTGCAGAGTTGGCTCGTGAAAAACACATAAAGAAAAGGAAAGCATAATTACAGCAGCAGCAGATAATAAACGGTAAAAGAGAGGTTTAATGATTGTCATATGAAAACAAAAGCAGTCAGAATATATGGGAAAAGTGACTTAAGGCTTGAAGAGTTTGAGCTCCCCCCTATCGGAGATGATGAGATCCTTGCTTCAGTCGTCTCGGATTGCATCTGTATGTCAAGCTATAAAGCGGCTTTGCAGGGCTCTGATCATAAAAGAGTACCCGATGATGTGGCGGAGAATCCCACAATAATAGGGCATGAATTCAGCGGTGAGATCATTGAAGTGGGGAAAAAGTGGCAAAATGAGTTCAAAGTGGGGCAAAAATACTCGATCCAGCCTGCTTTGAACTATAAAGGGTCTCTGGATGCCCCCGGATATTCATACCGGTATATTGGCGGAAACGCAACATATGTTGTGATCCCAAACGAAGTAATGGAGATGGGATGCTTACTGCTCTATGATGGCGACGCCTTTTTTTATGCCTCGCTGGCAGAGCCTATGAGTTGTGTTATAGGAGCTTTCCACGCGAACTACCACACTACAACGGGAGTCTACGAGCATAAAATGGGCATTGTCCCCGGTGGTAATATGGCGATCCTTGCAGGTGCCGGACCGATGGGGCTTGGGGCGATAGATTATATCATCAACACAGACCGCAAACCGGGATTGCTCGTAGTTACAGATATCGATGATATTAAGCTGAATCGTGCAGCTGAAGTTTTGACTGTTGAAAAAGCAGCAAAAAACGGTGTTAAGCTTATTTATATCAACACAAGCAGCTCAGATGAATTACTGGCTTTGACCGGCGGTCACGGTTATGACGATGTATTTGTATATGCTCCGGTCGCTCCATTGATCGAGATAGCTGACAGAATCCTCGGAAGGGACGGTTGTTTAAACTTCTTCGCAGGACCGACCGATCCATCATTCACAGCTGCTTTTAATTTTTACAATGTACATTATGCGTCGACACACATCGCCGGCACAAGCGGCGGGAACACCGATGATATGCGCGAGTCCTTGTCCATGATGGGTTCCGGTCGCCTAAATCCGGCGGCGATGATAACACACGTTGGCGGTCTGGACAGCGTGATAGAAACGACTTTAAATCTGCCAAAAATACCGGGCGGCAAGAAGCTGATATATTCGCATATTTCCATGCCTCTTACAGCACTTGAGAAATTTGATGAAATCAACGATCCGATATTTCAGAGGTTGTCTGAGATAGTAAAAAGTAATAACGGCTTATGGTGCGCTGAAGCAGAAAAATATTTGTTGGAAGCGAAAGGGTAAGATCATGCCAAAAGTACTCCGATCAAAAGAAATGAATAAATGCCTCGGGTGTTTCTCTTGTATGACGGTATGTGCAGCGTTCTGGAGAGAAAATCACTCTTTAGTAAAAAGCGCCATCAAGGTTCGTACAACCGGCGGAATGGACAGCAGCTTTATAGCGATCGTATGTCTGGCGTGTCCGGAACCTGCATGTATGGAGGTTTGTCCAAGTGACGCGCTTGAATTCCGGACAGGCGGCGGTGTCATTCTAAAACCGGATAAATGTATCGGCTGCAGATCATGCGAGTCGGCATGCATCATGCGCGCCGTTAACTTTGATATAGACACAAAGAAGCCGATCATATGTCATCACTGCGGAGTTTGCGCACAATTTTGCCCACATAATTGTCTTCAGCTTGTAGAGCCGGGAGAGGAAAAGTCTTATGATCAATGAAAAATATATACGAGTGCTTTATATCGATATGAATACGGGAAAGATTCGAATCGAGCTGCGTGAGGATCTTATGGAGTATCTTGGAGGCGTGGGTGTTGCCAGTAAACTTCTAAGGGAAAATATAAAGCCAAATCTCAAACCGACCGACCCTGAACAGCCGATCATTTTTGCGATCGGAGCAGGTACATATGTGTTTCCGGTTTTGTCAAAAACTGTTGCTATGTTTATATCACCACTCACAGGCGAGCTCGGCGAGAGTTATGCCGGCGCAAGAATGGCTATGTCTCTATTTATGGCGGGATATGACGCAATGGTCATAACAGGCAAAGCAAAAAGGCACAGTTACTTATCAGTATCGACTGACAGTGTAGGAGTAAAGGATGCACGTGCTATATGGGGTCTCAATGTTGAAGAAACCGGACATACTCTGCGTAACCGTGAGCATCACTTCGGTGATTCTGTAGGCAAACGCTCTATTATTCGCATTGGACCGGCAGGTGAAAACGGAGTGTCATTCGCATGTGTCTGTGTGGACACATACCGGCACTTCGGAAGACTTGGACTCGGAGCTGCGATGGGCAGTAAAAACCTTAAAGCCATTGCTATTTACGGCAACCGTTCGATCCCGATCTCAGACCCGAAAAGATATTTTAAGATCTATCGTGAAATATACAAGAAGTGCACATCTACCGATATGATGGCGAAATATCACGATGCGGGAACACCAATAAACATCATGCCTCTGAATCAAGCAGGCGGTCTCCCGTCATATAACATGCAGGCCGGATCATTTGAAGCGGCAAGAGATATTTGCGGAGATTCATTTGCCGAAAAGAACTTGATAAGAAAGATGGCATGTACAGGTTGTCCCGTCGGATGCATACACATAGGTATGTACCGGCGCGAGTTCGACAAAGGACACGAATATGAGGCTATAAGTGTTGCATATGACTATGAACTTATATTTGCTCTCGGCACGTTTCTTGGTGTAGATAATACTGATGATATACTTGCGTTGATCGATGTCGTTGAAAAATTCGGACTTGACGCAATGAGTACAGGTGTATGTCTTGGTTGGGCAACGGACGCATATAAGAAGGGTTATATCACACAAGAGGATACATTAGTTGAACTGGATTTCGGAAATACAGCCGGCTATATCAGAGCTATCGAGTATCTGTCTGATGGTGTAAACAGCTTTTATCACAATTTAGGCAAAGGTGTAAAGCATGCAGCATCAACTTACGGCGGCAGCGATTTCGCAATGCATATCGCCGGCAATGAGATGGCAGGTTACCACACAGGGTATGGCTCATTGGTCGGTGCTGCAGTCGGAGCAAGGCATTCACATTTGTGTAACGGCGGATACAGCTTCGATCAGGAAGCATCTGAGTTTGATCCGGATGCTTTAGTCGACAAGATTTTCAGTGAAGAGGTTGAGCGCTGCATGACAAACTCTTTAATAATGTGTCTGTTCGCAAGAAAGATATATGACCGCCCGACTATCCTGGAAGCATTAAGCACTATCGGCCGGACCTTGACAGATGAAGATCTGTCAAAAATCGGCAGACGAATCATGCGCGAAAAGCTTCTGATCAAAAAAGCTCTGGGATTTAAACAAAAAAGTGTGAGACTGCCAAAACGTTTCTTCGAAACCCCAAGCATGAACGGTATGCTGGACGAGGAAACAGCAAACATGATGATAAAAAGATTTTCTGACAAAGCTGATGAGTTGATGAACGAGGAAATGTGAGTGTCTCATTTTGACCTATGGATGGATAAGGAAGAGTGACAGTAACTTTTTACGGCAATATTACAAGATACACTAATGGTGATAAGACTTTCATTGCAAAGAACCACTCAACTCTACGGGATCTCCTCAATGAGTTGAGCGATAATTATGGTGAAAATCTAACAGCTTTCATCGACAGCAGAGATTCATGCCTTATATTGATAAACGGTAAAGGAATAATGCTGTCGGGAGGTCTCGACTCCCCTCTTGACCAAAACGACAAAATCGATATACTACCTTTTGTAGATGCAGGTTAAAAATACATTTAAGTAGGATCAGTAGGTTTTTATGCGACGATTTCTTTTGCGATTTTCTGCGATCGATATGACAGAAGGCACTCCCTGGAAGAAGCTTTTGTTATTCACCGTGCCTTTGCTTATCGGGAATGTGTTTCAACAATTATACAGTACGATCGATGCGATTTTTTTAGGACGATTCGTTGGCGATAATGCTTTGGCAGCTATCGGCAGCTCGATCCCTGTTTTTTTTCTTATTCTTATGTTGTGCATGGGTGTTGCTATGGGTGCGGGGATCATGGCTTCACAGTATTTCGGTGCAAAGAGCCGTGAAGATCTATCGTATACGGTAGGAACTGCTATAACACTTACTGCTATCGTTGCGATCGCGATCACAATATCCGTGCCTTTTGCTACCAGACCGATCCTCGTCCTGCTTGGTACGCCGGAAGAGATCCTGGATGACGGCGTGCTTTACATGAACGTTCTGATGTTTGGTATAGTAGGAGTAGCTTATTTTAATATGCTTTCCGGGATACTCAGAGGGATCGGAGAGGCTATCGCTCCTCTTTTCTATCTGATTTTTGCGTGTGTTTTGAATATAATCCTCAACTTTTTCTTCATAGTTATCCTTGGTATGGGTGTCTTCGGGGCTGCGATCGGTACTGTTATAGCCCAGGCACTGACAAGTGTTCTTTGCCTCCGAAAGCTCATGCAGATGCGTGATGTTTTTGATATGGGCTGGCGTTATCTGATACCAAGAAAAAAATATGTGATACAGGTTTTGAAGCTTGGGATCCCAACAGGAGCATCACAAGCTATTTTTGCTGTTGCGATGATGATCACCCAGCCTTTGGTAAACAGCTTCGGAGCAATGTTCATAGCTGTAAATGTTATCGTAATGCGTATCGATGGTTTTGTGGTGATGCCGATCTTCTCATTCGGCAATGCAATGATGGTATTCGCAGGGCAGAATGTCGGAGCAAACAGGATGGATCGTGTAGATCAGGGTATGAAGCAATGTGTCAGAATGTCTGTAGGTACTGCGATCGTAATGGTTTCCATGATTTTGAGTTTTGGACGTTATATTGCGGGTGCATTTACCCAAACGCCTGAAGTCGCTGACCTGGCAATGCGGATGTTATCGATTTTAGCGCTAGGTTATGTGGTTTTTTCGGCGGCAAACATCTTATGGGGCGTTATTCGAGGTGCCGGAGATGCTATGTCACCATTGTGGGCTGCATTTATCAACTCTGTGGTCGTAAGGCTGCCCTCCGCATATCTGCTGGTATATCTTCTCGGCCGCCCGGAAGCGCTAATGTACTCGTTGCTGGCATCATGGATAGTCGGTTTGATTTTTGCTATAATAGTATTCCGTGTTGGAAAATGGCGTACAAAGGGATTAGTACAGAAAGCAGTTGAAAGTTAAGTGTCGCGAAAGGATGTTCATTGTTATGGAAAATTTACCGAATATTGTGATTTTAGCCACCGGAGGTACTATCGCGGGTATTGCCGGCAGCACTACTGTTACTGTCGGGTATACTGCAGCTGCGATCACGGTTGAAACTCTCATCGAAATGGTGCCGGAGATAGAGACGATCGCAAATATCTCCGGTCAGCAGGTCGTCCAGATCTCCAGTCAGGATATGAATAACGATATATGGCTGGCTCTGGGAAAGAGAGTAAATGAATTATTGTCAGAACCGGATATCGACGGTGTCGTTATCACGCACGGAACAGACACTATGGAGGAAACAGCATACTACCTCCATCTGGTTGTGAGCAGTGAAAAACCGGTGGTGCTGGTCGGTGCAATGCGCCCGTCAACAGCAATGAGTGCCGACGGGCCAAACAATCTGTATAACGCTGTTGTACTTGCCGGAAGCAGCAATGCGCGGAGAAAAGGTGTGCTTGTTGTAATGAATGACACGATTTACAGTGCCAGAGAGGTAACAAAATTGAGCACATTCCTGACCGATGCTTTTCAGGCTCCCGGTTCGGGTGCTCTGGGTTATATTCAATCAAATGTAGCACATTTTTATAAAGAACCTATGGGACTCCATACAATCAAAAGTAAATTTTATACAGATGATATCAGTGAACTACCCATAGTCGATATCGCATACGGCTATGCCAATGTAACAAGAGCTGCTATCGATGCGTTTGCAGCCCATGGATCACAAGGTATTATATACGCCGGCACAGGCAACGGCAGTCTCACGGAGGAAGTAGCGGAAGCGCTGATAGAAGCACGCCGCAACGGGATCATAGTAGTCCGCAGCACAAGAGTAGGAAGCGGTCTCGTTGCACGTAACGGCGAAGCAAATGATGATGAACTGGATTTTATTGTATCTCACACACTAAACCCGCAAAAGGCCAGAGTTCTATTGTTGCTGGCGCTGACACAAACTACTGATACCAAAGAGATACAGCAGATGTTTTATGATTATTAGATGAACGGCATTTATAAAGGTTGGTGACTTTGCACAAAGTTGCCTTCTTTTATTTTACGTTTCTTACTATAAAGAAAATCAGTAATATGCCGATGATATATATACCGGCAAATTCTTGATCCTGACACCATATCAAAGGAGTGATAATAATGTACGAAAAAGGATTACATGTACGACTTCACACGAGCGACGCCTGGAACAACCTGGTTGGTATAGTCGATGAAGTTCATGCAGATACTATAACAGTCTTTTGCACATTGATGCCGATGTTTCGTTACTTTGTCAGCATTATCGAAGCTGACAGTGTACTTGAAAGAGTATAAACAATAACTTGATCCATTCAGGCAGTTTCGTCTATAAACGTCGAAGCTGCTTTTTATTGCAATCTTCGGGCAGCTTTTGCAAACGCTTCTTCTTTACTGCCAGTGTTTGAGAAAAGCAGAAGACCTGTCCCCCTGCTTTTATCTTGGTATGGGATTCAGACCGCTAGAGGTTTTTCCTTTGTTCTGGGATGAAGAGAAACCTTGCTTATTTATGGCTAAACATATTGACAAAACCATGTAGATAGAATAGAATACATATGTTATTTGACTTATATAAATGATAATTTGGTGGGCTGACACCATTAAGAACCCGAAAGACTTCCCGGACATATGTGCCGGTGGCTGGCAGGCAGCGGAAAACCTGTGGTATCCTTCCCGGACGAATGTGCCGGTGGCTGGCGGGCAGCGTAAAATCAGTCGTTAATGGGGAGCGCAGACCTACGGGGCTGCCACTCCCCATTATAATTTCAGGAGATTAGAACGTAGTGAGTACATTGAAATTGGAAGCATTAAGAATAATACATAACAGTGCTGTTGATTATAAAGGCAATCTCGTCAACAGAAATGTTATGTTTATTACTGTCAATTTTTCGAAACCAGAGATATTTGAAACATCTTTTCTGCCTCGCAACTTTTTACATTTAACTGGAGTACGTACTAAACTAAACAGCACAACATTTTATAGTTTAGCATTACGAGACAGGTTAAGTGAAAAAGATATTGATTTCACTGATGACGGAACAACTGCTAAGAAGCTGGATGTATTAAGATCACTAATGAATATACATAAAACTGCCAGAATGGTGGGTGATTATGACCATTCCCAAAGGTTACTGGTAACTGATAAGCTAGCAGGTACAATAACTTCAGCAATGGGATTCAGAAAAGATGGTGACTACTATATGCCAAACACTGCGCTTAAGACAGATGTACGTATTATATCTAAAAAACCCGTTCAGAGAATTGCTGCTACTTTTTTGAAAAGCATACAGGACGATAAATATAACGAATTAACATATTTAGCTAAAGGATTTAAGATAGAAGATGACTTCTTTGCCGGGATATTGAAAGATATGGTCAGTCTTTAATCAAATAGAATTGAACTAGCAATAGTAGGAACTCCCTATTAAAAACAGAGCACCAGTAGAAGTTTGGAAGACGTTAAATTATTGTATGCAGAGTTTTAAGGACAAATTTTCAGCGATCGATATGACTCAAGGCAAACCGTGGAATAAATTGATTCTTTTCACGGTGCCTTTGCTTATAGGAAATCTGTTCCAGCAGTTGTACAGTACAGCAGACGCTATTATTCTTGGGCGATACGTTGGTGATAATGCTTTGGCTGCTGTGGGCAGCTCAATGCCTATTGTTTTTTTGATCATGGTTTTGATGATGGGTATCTCCATAGGTGC
>Ga0123356_10004813_pt1 | contig 13888 bp, 10 predicted proteins | sample TergutEmb28metaG_2_FD_92546 | JGI IMG/M metagenome (GOLD analysis project Ga0123356, IMG submission 92546) | Embiratermes neotenicus P3 segment gut microbial communities from Petit-Saut dam, French Guiana - Emb289 P3 | ecosystem: Host-associated > Arthropoda: Insects > Digestive system > Gut ...
CCGAGCCCTCCGAGCAACAGGCTTAATCCCTGTGCCATATATGAAAGGTGTGCGGCTACTTTTGAGTAGTCCATTCTTGTAGGACCGACTACACCGATTAATCCCTGAATATCGTTGCCTGCGTCATACTTAATTGCCATAACACTCGAATCTCGCAGCTCATCTGCAAGGTTTTCCGGACCTATTGTTATTTTTATTTCACCTGCAGTGTCCGGTGACGGCAGCCTTACGAGTTCTTTTTCATCAGATAAATAGCGAATAATCCTTTGTGCTTTGTCAACATCTCTGTATTCCGGATGATTTAGAAGGTTTATCGCTCCCGATACACGTGTACCGACTGTTTTTGCTTCAACGAGCAGTTCAATTGTGAATCCGGCTACGACTGCTACTACGCCTGTCAAGTCGCCGACTGCCCGCTCGGTTGAGGTTATCAGTGCCGGGGTTATACGTTCCTCGGAGATGCCTGTGAAACTCGCATTTAACACCGCCGTCAGCTTTGTTAACATCGGCGGTTCGATGCTCGTTGTAAGGTGAACCAGTTTATTTTTGACCGTATCATTACTTAAGAGTGCAACTATTATGAAAGTGGAAGAGTCAACATAAATAAGGTCAAATCTTGCAATGCAGACGATACCTGTTGCAGATGCCATGGCATATGCGGGGTATGTTGTCAGCCTTGAGGTGAGATTACCTACCTCATCTAGCAGTTGTACCTGCTCTGCGACTCGTCCGTCAAGTGTGCTGTTTATCATCTCGGCATCATCGCTTGAAATGCTTTGGTTTTTCATCAAATCATCTACATAAATGCGATATCCGTTTGAAGACGGGATTCTGCCGGCGGATGTATGGGGCTGCTCAAGCAGTCCGATTGATTCAAGCTCTGCCATTTCGCTGCGAACCGTTGCAGACGAAACCGATGAGCCCAAGGCTTCGGCTACCGCCTTGGAACCGACAGGCTCCGCACCTTTAACGTACAGTTCAACAACGGTACGCAAAATCTCCTTTTTCCGCTCTGTGAGACTCATTGCGTGATTAGCCACTTTGACCTCGTTTTCACAATTAGCACTCTCGACCATCGAGTGCTAATTATAATGTAACATTAATAAAACCAATTGTCAAGCATATAGTGTCATTATTTGTAATTATATTATTATTGCATATTTTATTCGCTGCAATTAAACTGATTATATGAAAAAAGATGAACTTATCAATGTTAGGCTTAATGAAAAAGGAACAGCGGTGGTGATACTTGATCAGACGCTGCTACCTAATAATGAGAAGTATATTGAATTAAAAAGTGCGAGCGAGTTATTTGAAGCAATATACACTTTACGGGTAAGAGGTGCACCGGCAATCGGCATTTTTGCAGCATATGCACTCTATGTACTTGCCTGTCAAATCAAAACTGACAGTTACGATGTGTTTTGCACAGAACTGCTGAAGTACAGCAAGTATCTTGATTCATCACGTCCGACTGCCGTAAATCTAAGCACACAGTTAAGAAGAATGGAGAAACTTGTAATAAGCAGTTCAAAACAGGAAATTTCATTCATATTGGAAGCGATGAAGGCAGAAGCAGATGCAATATATAACGAGGATGTGGAAATGTGTCGTGCTATTTCGGAGCATGGGCTGACGCTGATAAAAGATGGTTATGGAATAATGACTCAATGTAATGCAGGACCCATTGCAACATCAAGATACGGCACAGCTCTGGGACCTATTATCATGGGACGTGAGAAAGGTATAAAACTAAACGCGTATGTTTGTGAAACACGCCCACTATTGCAAGGCTCACGCTTAACTGCGTATGAGCTCTGCAAAGCAGGTGTTGATTGTACTCTTATTTGTGATAATATGGCAAGCATCGTTATGAGCGAGGGTAAAATAAACGCTGTATTTGCAGGCTGTGACCGAATAGCGAAAAATGGTGATGTTGCAAATAAAATCGGAACAAGCAGCCTCGCAATACTTGCAAAGCACTATAATATTCCGTTTTACATTTTCGGACCTTCAACTACAATAGACATGGAATGTGCCACAGGAGCGGATATTCATATAGAGCTTCGCAAGCCGGAGGAAATAAAAGAAATGTTTTTTGAAAAACCGATGGCACCCGAAAATGTAAAATGTTATAATCCGTCATTTGATGTCACAAGCAGAGATTTAATAACGGCAATTATAACTGAAAAGGGTGTTTTTAACATTTCGGATAACAAAAATTTTTCGTTTTAGCGAATTGTTCTCGAGCACAACCCTCAAAATATGAACAAACTATGAATTTTATGTAATTTACACAAAAATAATGTTGACTTATGGTTATTGTTATGTTATATTGTACATGAAATCGGATCTGAGTCGTGTTTAGTTAACGGCTTGTCCATGGCAGACAGGGTCATTAAGACCAAGAGCACAACCGCGGAGAAAGACCGCCGGTACCCGAAGGGGATTGAATGGTGTGCATTGGCTGCATCGGAGATGAGTGTTAAAGAGCAGGCGGGATTCGTATAAAGAAAGGTGGAAGACTCTATTGTTAGTTGAGTACCACGAGTAGCCCCGCATTCACGTAGGATGGATGCGGGGTTGTTTGTTTTATGCGGTTATTTCAGTTTGTGAAGACAGATGAACCGTCCCCTTGTCCTTGTCTTCTTTAAGTTTTTGCCTGCTTCATAATTAAAGCGTTCAGCATGAAAAACAATGGGACGCATGCTGCACAGATTGCCATTGTCCATAATATGTTGCTGCCTTGGAGTGTGCTGAGGAGTACAAAGATGTCGGGGAGAATGGGCACCACTCCGCTAAAGAGCAGAAAGCCAAAAGTGAAGCCGGCCAGCATGGTTGTTATTAAAGCGATACGAATAGTGTTAAGCGGTTTGCACAGACGGAATATCACCATAAAACCTATGAATGTAATAGAGAGAACAGACATTGTGGACATTTCAACGGTAGGGATATCAAAATTCCTATATAAGATAAAAACTGCTACTAATGCTGCAAAGCTGGTTAAACCTGCGGGCAGAGCGTTTTTAAACACATTTACTAAAAATTTTCCGCGGACAATACTTTTATTAGGTTCCATTGCAAGAACAAATGACGGCAGTCCTATAATCATCATGTTATACAATGTAAACTGTACGCCCGCCATGGGAAAGAGGGATTGAAACGGTATTGTTATAGTTATTGCAAAAAGGAATGAGAATATATTTTTCATTATAAACAATGAAGCGGAGCGTTGGAGGTTATTGATAACACGCCGGCCTTCCATAACAATGCTTTTCATAGCCGAAAAATCGGAATCGAGTAAAACTATATCAGCAACCTGACTTGCCACCTCACTGCCGGACGCCATTGCTATGCTGCAGTTGGCATCTTTTAGTGCAAGCACGTCGTTAACTCCGTCACCGGTCATAGCAACCGTTCTGCCTGCAGCTTTCAGAGCTCTTACAAGTTTTCTTTTCTGATCGGGAGTAACACGTCCGAAAACTATATAATCATTAACGGCACGTTTTATCTGCTTGTCCGTTGTCAGCTCGGCTGCGTCAATGTATCGCTCGGCTCCTTCAATTCCCGCTTCTCTTGCGATTTGTGAAACAGTTATCGGATTGTCACCGGAGATTACGATGATTTTTACTCCCTGCTCGGCAAAAAACTTAAAGGTACCCGGAGCTTGTTCCCGAATACGATTTGACAAAAGAATGAGTGCAAGTGGCATTACTCTGCCGGAATCAATTGGGGAATTTATATCTCTGTCGTATAAAGCAAGCAACAATACACGATAACCTTCTGCGGAGTAGGCATCAATCTTGTCCCTGTACTTTGCAAACTGAGATTGTAATATCCTCTCGGGTGCTCCGAGAAAATACGATTCATCCTCATGAAATGAGACTCCCCCGTATTTGACCGCAGAGGAAAACGGCATGACACTCATTGCATTTCTTTTTGCGGGAGCATTAATATAAGTCTGTATAGCAGACATAGTTTCATTTTCGGCAGACATATTTCCGACATAATCGGCTATGAGTGTATTTATATCGTCTGCATTGTAGCGGTCCTCGCACAATAACGCAACGCTTTTTACTTCCATAGCAGGTTCTGTAATCGTTCCTGTTTTATCAACACACAAAACATCAACACGGGACAGCGTTTCCACACACCCCATTTCTTGTACAAGTGTTCTCTTGTTCGCGAGTCTGAGAACACTGACGGTCAGAGTTATTGAAACAAGCAGATATAATCCGTCCGGAATCATCCCGACTAAAGCTCCGACGGTACCGTCCACGGCTTTTATTACTTCATATCCTTGTACTTGTACAATAAACATGGTAATGCCCAGTGGGACTATCAATATACCGATTACCTGAACGAGTCTTTTTAACGAAGAGACCATACTGCCTGTGGACAACTTGTTTTTGGTCTTTTTAGCTGCCATAGTCAGCTGTGCAACAAAAGAGTCGCGTCCGACCTTATCGAGCCGGGCTATACATTCGCCTGATACTATGAAGCTCCCTGAAAGCAGGATATCACCGGGGTTTTTGACTATTTCATCGGATTCACCGGTGACCATTGCTTCGTTTACATTGCATTGCCCCTCCAGAACGACTGCATCGGCATAGATTTGCTGGTCTCCCGAAAAAACAGCTATATCATCAAGAACGGCTTTGTCTGTGGGTATGACTATTCGATTACCGTCGCGAATTACTGTTGCATTGGGAGCAGTAATAAATGAAAGCTTAGCAAGAGCACGCTTTGAACGTAACTCCTGAACGATACCGATTATGGTATTTATTATTACAACATTAAGGAAGAAAATATTTCCGATTCCTCCCCATAATAATGTACATAACCCAAGAACAAAAAATACCAGGTTAAAATATGTAAAAATGTGACCCTTAAAAACCTGAGCAACGGTTTTCTCTGCCGATTCCGGTTTAAAGTTGGCATACCCGTTTACAAGCCGTTCATTTGCTTGCTGATATGTAAGACCGAACTCCGCAGAGGCTTCGACCCTTGAAAGAACCCTATGTAATCTTACTGACTCGGTTTTTGCAGCCACTATAAACTCCAATCATTTTGAAAATTGCTCGAGAGCATTTTAACACACAACAAAGGTAAATTGAACATATTTTTATTGACACAGGCATATATAATAAGATTAAATACTTAGACGTAGATATGATTATATTAAAAGGAGCCGTTATCATGGATGAGCAGTATAGATTAATTTCCGAAAGAATCCGTGAGTTACGTGAGGTATTTGACCTTACAGAAGAAGAAATGGCAAAGGAAACAGGCGTTGATGTTTCTACATATATAGAGTATGAAACGAGCGGAAAAAATATTCCTATAAGCGTGTTATACCATATATCGCAGAAGTTTGGTGTAGATTTATCGGAAATTCTGACCGGTGAACCGGCACGGATTTCTACAATGCAGGTTTGCCGAAGAGGTAAGGGACAGACTATTGACAGATTCCCGGGATATATGTTTGAAAGCCTAGCCCCGAGATTTAAAGGTAAAATAATTGAGCCTCTTTTGGTTACTCTTATGCCCGGTGAAAAAGAAGCACCTCTTGTTACACATGGAGGGCAGGAGTTTAATATTGTACTTGAAGGCGAAATAGTAATTACTTACGATGATAAAGAATATACGCTCAGCGAAGGTGATGCGGTTTATTTTGACCCAACTCATCCACACGGCCAAAAAGCAGCAGGAGAAAGCAAAGCAAGATTTTTAACTGTAATTACCGAATAGCTTTGCTGTGCTAGTTGCTACACCTGATAATAACGTGTGCGAGAATATTGAACTCTTGTATTAGGAGATAAGAAATGTTAGACAGATATTTGCTTCAAAAGGAATTTTCATCCTATAAGGATTTTATGGATAATTTTCAAATAAACGTACCTGCGGATTTTAATTTCGGATTTGATGTTGTTGATTTGTGGGCGAAGCAGGAGCCGGAAAAGCTTGCTCTTATGTGGTGTGACGACAATAACGAGGAACGCAGGTTTACGTTTAATGATTTAAGCCGCCTTTCAAACAGAGCAGCAAATTACTTCAAAAGTCTTGGCATTACTAAAGGTGATGTAGTAATGTGTGTTTTGAGACAGCGGTATGAATATTGGATTACTGCAATTGCACTTTGCAAGCTGGGAGCAATAGTCATTCCGGCAACAATGCAGTTAACAGCAAAAGACATTATTTACAGGGCTAATGCGGCGAAAATTAAAGCGGTTATATGCTATAGTGACAACGACGGGTTCATTGCATCACAGGTTGAGCAAGCATTGCCCGAATGTCCGACAATACAAATAAAAATTCTCACACCGGGAGAACGAGACGGATGGTTGCCTTTTGCAGATATATCACCGGAAGCAAATAAAGATTATTCTGATACATTTGCACGTCCGGTTGATAGCAGCAAAACATTCAGTACAGACCCGATGTTGATTTATTTTACATCAGGCACAACAGGAATGCCAAAAATGGTGCTCCATGATTTCTCACACCCTCTCGGACATATTGTTACGGCAAAATACTGGCAGCAGGTAAGAGAAAATAAACTGCATAACTCCATGTCCGATTCAGGTTGGGCAAAATTCGGATGGGGCAAAATTTACGGACAGTTTATTTGCGGAGCACCGGTTTTTGCGTATGATATGGAAAAATTTGTGCCTGAAAGGGTTATGGAAAAGCTGGAAAAATATCGTATTGCAACATTTTGTGCACCCCCGACAATGTTTAGGTTTATGCTTGCGGAAGGTATGGAGAACTACGATTTCAGTGCAATCGAGCACTGCGGAAATGCAGGAGAGCCATTAAATCCCGAGATATTTAATAAAATTAAAGCAATATGGGGACTCGACATGCACGAAGGATTTGGGCAATCCGAATCAACGGTGCTTATTGCAAACTTTCCGTGGTTTAAGCCAAAGCCGGGTTCGATGGGCAAACCTGCACCGTTGTACGATATTGACCTTGTTGATGCAGACGGCAATACCTGTGAGGACGGTGAAGAGGGGCGAATAATAATACGAAATACCAACGCCGTAGGATTATTTAAAGGCTACTATCTGGATGAAGAACTGACTGCTACAGCATTTACATCAGATGACAGTACAGGAAGCAAGTATTACGATACAGGAGACACTGCGTGGCGTGACCCTGACGGATATTATTGGTTTGTAGGCAGAAATGATGACATGATAAAATGCTCAGGCTACAGAATAGGACCTTTCGAGGTTGAAAGTGTCCTGTCAGAGCATGACGCAGTCCTGGAATGTGCAATAACAGGAGCACCGGATCCGAAACGCGGGCAGGTAGTAAAAGCAACAATAGTATTAAATAAAGGCTACATTGCATCTGACGAACTGATAAAAGAATTGCAAGACTACGTCAAAAAAACGACGGCACCGTACAAGTACCCTCGCATTGTAGAATTTGTTGATGAGCTGCCAAAAACAATAAGTGGAAAAATAAAAAGAGCACAAATAAGAAAAGATGGATGATAAAGCAGCACTTACCTTTATAGCTTATTAAAAGCGGTCATTACTTGATCTTCGTCAAATGGTTTTAAGAGGAAATCTTTTGCTCCTGAGACTATTGCATCTCTTACTATGACATCCTGACCCATGGAGCTAACCATGATTACGTTTGCATCCGGGTTTTCCTCAATTATAAGCTTAAGTGCTTCCAAGCCGTTCATTTCGTCCATGACCAGGTCCAAGGTTGTGATATCAGGGCGAAGCTCCTTGTACTTTTCCACGCCAAGCTTGCCGTTTACAGCCTCGCCGATAACATCGTAACCGTTTTTGATTACGATGTTTTTTATTAATCTTCTCATCAGAGAAGAATCATCAACGACAAGAACCGTTTTCATCCATACATCCTTATTACATATTACCCGATTGGTACATAATTGCTGCCAGCGCAACCACCGGAGCTGTCTCAGAGCGTAAAATCCTCGCACCGAGTGAAACAATCGGAATGCCTTTAGAGCGGGCGAGTTCGACTTCAGAGGGCTCAAAACCGCCTTCGGGACCTGTTATTATCGAAACATTATTTGCATTCTGAGTATCCCGGGCATTTTTATCCTCTTCGTGTGTAAAATGCCGTTGCAATACATCCTTGATATGCAATTGGTCTTCGCTTTCGTAGAAAAATAGTGTTATACCACTGCTACTAACGGCTTCGTTTATTGCAGCTTCAAAATCGCCGATTGACGATACCTCGGGAACTATCCCTCTATTGCAAAGCTTTGCGGTTTCAAGTGCTATTCGTTGGAGACGTGAGACTTTTTTAGGAATATCATGCGGAACTGCTACACAACGCTCCGACTCAAATAAAACAATATCATGTACACCGAGCTCAACAGATTTTTGTACTGCATAATCGAGTCTGTCACCTTTTTGATAAGCAATAAAGACTCTGCATAAAACTGTCGGTTCCGTCAGCGATTTACTGCTGCTGACAATTCGTGCACTTGCAAAACCGCTCGATTCAGCAAGCTTGCAAACATAATCTGTGCTGTTGCCGTCACATACAATAAACTGTTCGTCCGGGCGAAGGCGTAAGGTGCGTATATGCTTGGAATCCTCGGCACTAAGCATTATTGAATCTGCTGATATATTATTTGAGGTAACAAAAAAACGAAACATTTGATTTATCCATTCTCGGAAAACTGATGAAAAAATGCCTTATTTATGACATTCAAAGTATTATATAACAAAACAGTTCCTCTTACAAGATGTGTATGTTAGAATATAATTCAAAGGCAAATATAATGCGGAGGATGTTGTGTTTAAAAGTTTTGATGAATTAAGCAGCAAAGTAACGGCTTCACAGAGAACTCTGGTGGTTGCCGCAGCTCATGAGGAACATACGCTGGAGGCGGTATTTACCGCTGCGGTCAACATGAAAATGCACTATATTCTTGTTGGAAAACGCAAAGAAATCGAGATAATATCATCAGGATTAGGAGAACATCCGGATTCTGAAACAATAATAGATGCAAATGATGATGTTGAATGTGCTGATATTGCTGTTTCACTGATAAAAAACGGTTCCGGCGATGCTCTAATGAAGGGGTTACTTGATACAGGTACATTATTAAAAGCAGTTCTCGAAAAGGACACCGGTATACGAGACTCAAATACGCTGTCACATTTAGCAATTTTGGAAACTTCCGGATATCATAAGTTAATAGGCATTACGGATGGAGGAATGATTCCCAATCCAACATTAATGCAAAAAGCGGAAATCGTCATAAATGCAGCGGGTTACTTTAGAGATATCGGATATGATAAGCCAAAAATCGCAGCCCTTTGTGCTTCAGAATCAATTAGCCCAAAAATCCCCGAAACCGTTGAAGCAGCTCATTTGCAAGAAATGTGCAAAGAAGGCAGGCTGGGAAAATGTCTGCTCGAGGGACCTTTGTCTTTTGATATTGCAGTGAGTAGAGAATCAGCCGATATAAAAGGATTTTCAAGCGAAATCAGTGGTGAAACGGATATACTTCTTGTTCCTAACTTTACAGTAGGGAACGTATTGGCAAAAGGGCTGATATACTGCGCCGGTGCAAAGATGGCAGGGATAATACTTGGAGCAAAGGCTCCGGTTGTTTTGACATCACGTGGTGCAAGCTCAGAAGAGAAAATGTATTCTATAATGCTCAGTGTTTTAGGAGGCTAAATGGAATATTTAATTTTGACGATAAACCCCGGCTCTACTTCAACTAAAATCGCATTATACAGAAATGATGAAGAGCTTTTTAAAGAGAGCATTACTCACCCTCATGAAGAACTTGAAAAATACGACAGTATTTTAGAGCAAGCACCGTTACGAATGAAAACGGTTATTGATGTACTAAAAAAACACGGTTATAAAGCAGAAGACCTATCAATCGTTATGGGTCGAGGCGGTATGCTTCCACCTGTAAAGGTTGGAGGATATAGAGTCAATGATAAAATGCTTGATTTACTTTACGGAGGAAAAACTCAACAGCATGCTTCAAATTTGGGAGCGATTTTAGCAAATGATATAGCAAAAGCAGTCGGAATTGAAGCATACATTTATGACGCTGTTACCGCATGTGAGTTCCCTCCTGTTGCAAAAATAACAGGTATGAAAGAAATTGAGCGGCGAAGCTTTTATCATGTCCTCAATTGCAGAGCTGTTGCTATTCGATATGCAGAGTCTATCGGTAAAAAATACGAGGATATAAACCTTTTGGTGACACATCTGGGTGGAGGAATAACAGTCGGAGCACATTGCAAAGGTAAAATCATAGACTCGCTTGCCGATGATAACGGACCCTTTGCTCCTGAAAGAGCGGGAAGTGTACCGCTGCTCGACCTAATAGAAATGTGCTACAGTGGTAACTACACAAAAAAAGAAATGATGGATAAGGTTCGAGGCAAGGGTGGACTGCGTGCTTTGCTCGGAACCTCCGACGGAAGAGAAATTCAAAAGCTAATAGAAAGCGGAGATAAGAATGCAGCGTTGGTTATGGAAGCACAAGCTTATCAAATTGCAAAAGGCATCGCATTAATTTCACCTGCCTTGAGGGGTGATTGCGATGCTATTATTGTTACCGGAGGGCTTGCGTATAATACTTATCTTATAGAGGATGTAAAAAAATACATCGGCTGGCTCGGAAGGATTGTTGTTATGCCGGGCGAATATGAAATGGAAGCACTTGCTTTGGGCGGTTTGCGAATACTACGCAAGCAAGAAGAAGTTCATGAATTATAGAGAAAACAGTCTTTGGTTATACTTATCAAGTAACTCTTTTTCGTTATATTGAGAATAAGGGTAAACAACTCGATTAATTATCTCTGCTGCAAGATGATTTCTTGTAACCGATGGAGATTGTGCTTCAAATAACGACCCTGCAATCTCCTGCAACTCCTCGGGAAAATCAGATTTTGGAGTATTAAAATTAATTCCGATACCTAGGACTATATTCCTGATGTTATGGCTTTGAGCACCGATAACCGATTCGGTCAAAATGCCGCATATTTTTTTGCCATCTTGAAAAATGTCGTTTACCCACTTAACTTTTGGTGTTTTGTCTGTAATTGCTTCAATTGCTTCGCATACAGCTACTGCTGCGAATACTGTTACCAAAGTCGGAGTGTTTAGTGGTAACCTTTCGGCGTCAAGAATAAAACTCATGTATAAACCATGATTTTGCGGTGAAAAAAAAGATTTACCGCGGCATCCTTTTCCCGCGGTTTGAGAATCAGCAAGAATAACTGTCCCGTGCTCTGCACCGGATAAGGACATTTCCTTTGCTGTTATATTTGTGGATTCCAAACAGTCGAATATATGTATACGCGTCGACATTTGGCTTTTATTGGCGGCATATATAAAGTGAACTATACCTTCTAAAGACAAGGTGTTATCAGTTTTCATCGGTATGCTTATCTCTGACAAACTCATTTAGAATGCTGTCCAGTTGAACAATATCAATGGGTTTTGAGACAAAACCATCGAAGCCGTTTTCCAAAAACATATCACTGTTACCCACGAGTGCATTTGCAGTTAAAGCAACGATGCAACCGGTATAACCGGATTCACGGAGCTTTTGTGTTGTTTCAATACCATCCATTTGAGGCATCATGTGGTCCATGAAAATGACATCATAAGATTTGCCGGAGCTAACTAAGTCCAGAGCCTCAAAGCCGCTGAGTGCTGTATCAATTTCCAGTCCGTACTGAGACATCATTCCCTCGGCAACATAAAGATTTATATCGACATCATCAACAACCAGCACTTTACCGTATGTCATTTGCTCATGGACTGTGTGAGATGCAAAGCCTTCGCTGTGGAATGAAAAGTTTTGCAGCTGCTCGGCAAGTTCTATCCCGAGCGGCTCGCATTCTAATGTTTCCTGTCTAACCATAACGGTAAAGGTGCTGCCTTTTCCATACTCGCTTTCAACAAGAATCATGCCGTCCATCATTTCAACAAGCCTTTTTGTGATTGACATACCGATACCCGTACCCTCTGTTGTTCGGTTTGCCATTGCATTAAAACGTGAATATTCGGAGAAAATACGGTCTTTATCCTCGGGCTTCATGCCTTGACCTGAGTCTTCTACGATAAAGTGCAGTGAAAAATTATCAACTTCGATGGAGTGATAGATAGAAAATTTCACAAAACCTTTTTCTGTGTATTTAAAAGCATTTGAAAGCAGGTTGCTCAGTATCTGTTTTATCCTCAGCTCATCACCTATTAGCCGGAGCGGGAGTCGTTCATCCACATTAAGTATAAATTCGATTGGTTTATTACCGACCCGTCCGATGTTCAGCATAACAGCGTCGTTTATAAGGCTTGGTACATCGTATTGTTCCGGATGGATTTCCATTTTCCCGGTTTCGATTTTTGACATGTCAAGAATGTCGTTAATTATCCCGAGCAAGCCGTTGCCGGAGTTAAAAATTTTCTCAAATGCTTCTGTGTGTTCGTCAGGGACATCATCCTTTTCAAGCTCAATTTGTGCAATTCCGATAACCGCATTGAGCGGCGTGCGAATTTCGTGTGACATGGTAGCAAGAAAATTACTTTTGCTCTTGCTCGCTTCATCCGAGCGTGTCTTTGCAACAGAAAGCATAATAAGGAAGTATGAAAGAATTGACATGAGCACAAACCCGAGAACCGATAACATAATTGCCAGATTTGTGACGTTTCTGTTATAGCTCGAAAGAGGTGTGACAATACCAATGAGCCATTCATTAAAAAGTGTTCTGAAATATGCAATGCTTCTTTGACCGTTAGTGTCTGTAAACACAACTGCGGACACAGGCTCTTCGTTCTCCAAAAGCTGAGCAATTTCAGCATAATTATTATTATTGCCGGCATCCATTATACTGACACCTGTATATTCTTCATTAGGATGCATTATAAAAACCATTTTTTCGTTGAGCATAACTCCGTATCCGTCATTTGCCATGTTAAGATCACTAACATACTCAACAATAGAAGAGATGTCGACATCCATTGCCAAAACACCTGCTCTGCTGAGGTTTTTATCGAAAATACTTACGGAAATAGATATAACAACATCTCCCGTATCAGCATCAACATACGGGACTGTGTAGTAGATTTTACCGTTTAGATATGCAGCACCTGTATACCAGGGTCTTGTCTGAGGAATATAGTCATCAGGCGGAACCCACCCGGTTCCGTCCAGAAAGTCTCCGCGGACGACACCGTAAATTCCGCTAAAGTCCTGAAAATTATCCTGATTTGAGGTCAGCCAGTCTGTCCAGTTAGTAAAATGGAATAAGACTTCTTCCTGAGTAAAATCATTTCTTAACATATGCTCGGTTGAAAAAGCAAAGTTGGTCAATGAGATTTCATACTGTGTTAAAATTGACTTAATTTCATATTCTGCCGAAGCAATTGTTCGCTCACTATAACTGAGCATCTGCTCCTGAACCATTCCTCTGACGTAAAAATAGCTGACAAGTACCATAACGGCAAAAGCCAAAAAAACAAACAGAACCTGTAAATAGAAAGATCTGATACGTCTGAAAAAATTTCTCATTATAGTTTCGTATCTCCTATAGCTCCATACATATGGCACACTACATCTGCATTATACAATGAATTGCATTAATTTGCAATGCTTTCACATTGTTATACCTGCATAATTAGTTGCCTATCATGAGAGCATGAACACTGTCATACAAAAGAACGAAGTGTTCTTTAGGATTCTTAAATCCCATAAGAACACTTCCAACACCTTACTTGAGAGGAAATTTGGTCGGAGTGATGGGACTTGAACCCATGGCCTCTCGCCCCCCAGACGAGCACGATACCAACTTCGCCACACCCCGATGTGAAATGTATTTTAGCATAGCGGTTTTTATTTGTCAAAATAGTC
>Ga0123356_10004815_pt1 | contig 13886 bp, 8 predicted proteins | sample TergutEmb28metaG_2_FD_92546 | JGI IMG/M metagenome (GOLD analysis project Ga0123356, IMG submission 92546) | Embiratermes neotenicus P3 segment gut microbial communities from Petit-Saut dam, French Guiana - Emb289 P3 | ecosystem: Host-associated > Arthropoda: Insects > Digestive system > Gut ...
GATTGTTGTGGCTGGTGGGCCGGGGGCTATGGCGCAGGTGGTGTTGTCTGAGTCTTTGGCTGGTAGTCGTGCCGGGGATGTTTTGGCGTTGGATTGGGTTGGTGATTTGTGGCGTTATCCGGGGTCAGCTAAGGGCAAGCTGGGTGGGGCTGTCAAGCTTGGTTCGGGTTTGGCTGGTTCACTGTTGTATCCGACTGGGGATTGGGATGGTGATGGTAAGGCTGATCTGGTGACGGTGAAGGGTGGTCAGATGTTCCTGCACCGGGGTGATGGTAAGGCCGTGTTGGCTAAGCCGGTGCGGATTGGTCATGGTTGGGGGGCTTACCGGGTGATCCCGGTTGGTGATTTGACTGGTGATGGTGTGCCTGACATGTTGGCTATCCACCAGCAGACTGGCGTGTTGTTGCTGTATGCCGGGGATGGTAAGGGTGGTTTTAGGTCTGGTTATACCCAGGTTGGTCATGGTTGGAAGAAGATGCGTTTGTTTGCGGCGGGGGATTTGAACCGGGATGGGAAGACCGACATTTTGGGTGTGACGGCTGATGGCCGGTTGTTGTTCTATGCCGGGAAGGGTAATGGTTTCTTCGGTAAGGGTGTGCAGGTTGGTCATGGTTGGAAGGGTCTGGATCTGGTGGCTGGGGCTGATCTTGATGGTGATGGTGTGGCTGATATTGCTGCCCGGGCGAAGGACGGGACTTTGAACCTGTATAGGGGTAAGGGTGGCGGCAGGTTCGCTAAACCAATCCCGATCGGCCAAGGGTTCTAGCCCACTAGGTGACGGTTCGGCTGCCGGTGGCAGCCGAACCGTCTGTTCGCTGCGGGCATAGGTTAGTGATGAGCCGGGCGGCTTGGCTAAGGTAGCTCGGGTAGCCAGCCACCTTCAGTAGAGCGTTAGGTGGGATCAGTCCGCTGGCCTATCACACCAGAACCCACTTGGCAGCCACCTTTACCGGACGCTTGCCCCGCGGCTGCGCGATGAGCTGGCACTTCGCCTGGGAGACCGTTGCAAAACTCGGACAACACTCTGAGCGAAGCGTCGATAGATGTCAATCGGTGGAGCACCTGTTGTAACGTGGTGGACGCCTGCCGCTGATGCCATGTCGGTGGTGGCTCAATGTGTTGGTGTCAAGCCGAGAGAACCAAGGTAGCGATTTGACTCAGAACCACTCACCAACTCTGGGACGGCGCCTCCTTGGGCGCCACCGGACTGCGGGGTCGGCCGTGCAGTTGGCGCCAATTGAGACCGCGGGTGGTAAACGGCTTGACATTGAAGGCCTAAGAGCCGTCGCCATCATTGCCGTGGTGGTCTATCACGCGGTCAGCCGGTGGCTGCCGGGTGGTTTTGTGGGGGTCGATGTCTTCTTTGTGATCTCTGGATTCTTGATCACGGGACAGATCTGGCGGGAGGTGGCCACTACTGGGCGTCTGAGGCTGGCACGTTTTTGGTCTAGACGGGCTAAGCGGCTGCTGCCAGCCACCATGGTGGTGTTACTGGCCTGTTCGGCAGCAACGCTTGGTGCCTTAGCCATCACGCAGCGATCTACCTTCGGTGGGGACATCACGGCGGCGGCTGTCTATTTGGTGAACTGGCGGTTAGCTGCTCGTGCCGTCAACTATGCGGCCGAAGGTACTGGCTTATCCCCGGTGCAGCATTTCTGGTCGTTGGCGGTCGAGGAACAGTTCTACATTCTGTGGCCGCTGCTGGTCGGCCTGGTGGTGTTTGTGATTGCCAGGCGGGTTGCCCGGCGGCGTGGTGCTTTGGTTATTGTGATCTCGCTGGTGGTGGTGGTTTCTCTGGCTTGGTCGGTGGCGCTGACCGCTCGCGACCAGCCGATGGCGTTCTTTGTGACTCAAACTAGGTTGTGGGAGCTGGGGATAGGGGCCCTTGGGGCCTTGGCCTTGCCTTTGGCAGCCCACCTGAGGGCGTGGCTGCGCACCTCGATGGCCAGCGTGGGTGCAGCCATGGTGTTGTTGGCGAATCTGGTAGCGCGGGAGAGTGTGGCTTGGCCGGGCTATAGGGCGTTGTTGCCGACAGTTGGCACGTTAGCGATTGTGATGGCGGGGTCTTATCCACCAGGTAGCGGTTTGCGGCCACACCCGGTCGCCAGAGCGTTGTCAATCAAGCCCATGGTCTGGATGGGGGCCATGTCCTATTCGTGGTACCTGTGGCACTGGCCGGCAATTATTTGGGCGCGGGCGGTTTGGCCGGAGGCTAGGGGGTTGTTTTATCTAGGGATTTCGGTCGGCTCACTGATACCGGCTTATGTGACGCACAAGCTGGTTGAAAACCCTATTCGGTTTGCGCCAATCTTCTCAAAAAAACCGGCGGTGGCGCTGGGGGTAGGTGCATTATGTACTGCCGTTGGCGCATCGGCTGGTTTGGTGACCTACCAGTGGAATGATTGGCGGGCACCAGACATTGCCACTCTGCCCACTCCAAGCCCAATTGAGCCAGACCTGCTCCAGCGAGACTGGGCGGCCATTCTGGCTCAGCGGTCATATCCAGTGATTGTGCCTGACCCAACCAAAGCTCAGGACGACTTACCACTTAGCTACTCCAACGGTTGCCGCCAAGCCTACAAAGACGTCGAACCAGTCGAGTGCCTGGTCGGTGATCTGACGTCCACGACCAGCATTGCGGTAGTGGGGGATAGTTACATGGAGCATTGGGAGCCGGCAATTGACCTGGCTGCCCAAGAGCTGGGAGTGCAGGTAGTGGGTTACTACAAGTCGGGCTGCCCTTTGACTGTGGCGGCTACCCTTACGGAATGGGGCTCCGGCGAGATCTATCCCACCTGCCCTGATTGGGGGCGGGCAGTGGTAGCAAAGCTGGTAGAACTTGATCCTGCCTTTGTCCTGACTTCGCACTCCTCCATGTTGGCCTTGAGCGATCCGACCGATATTGCATCAGAGCGAACGCCAGAGGCAATGGCTGAAGGGGTAACGGCTTTGTGGAGGCAGCTGGAGGCTGCTGGCATTCCAATCGTGGTGATGGGGCGTAACCCCAATGGTTCAACCGGCTACGACACCATTTTCGAGTGCGTGGCACAGAACCCTAAGCAGCTAGATAAGTGCACCTTTGAACCGAACACCAAGGTGGCTCGGTGGCAACAGGACTTGGTGGAAAGCTTTGGCCCCGGCGCCAGTTACTTTGACCTGAACTCTTTGATCTGTGCCCCGGATGCCTGTCCAGCTGTGATTGATGGTGTCCTGGTCTACCGGGCTGGCTCCCATCTGACCGCCACCTTCGCCGAGACACTCGCCTCTGCCATGCGAGATGAGCTAGCTAAGCACTTGGTTGGCTAAGACCTGTGGACACACTCCGTTTAGCGGTGATCTTGTGAAGAAGACTGGGGTCCTAGCCGGTTAGCGCTGAGTCCTGAGACACCTGCGGTAACGTGTAGCGCGGCCCGCCCGGGCCACGGCCCAGCCCGACGAAGCAAAGGAACCACGTGGACTACACCGTTGCCGCCACCGCTGACGTTGACCCAACAGCCTCGATTGGCGCCGGTTCAAAGGTGTGGCATCTATCGCAGATACGTGAAGGGGCTGTCCTGGGGGTCAACTGTGTGATTGGCCGCGGCGCCTACGTTGGCACCGGGGTGCATCTGGGGGACAACTGCAAGCTGCAAAACTACGCCCTGGTTTATGAACCAGCTGAACTGGCCGCCGGGGTGTTCATTGGACCAGCAGCGGTGCTGACCAATGACACCTATCCGCGCTCCATCAACCCCGACGGTTCACTCAAGACCGGGGAAGACTGGGAGCTGGTGGGCGTCACCATTGAACAAGGCGCCTCTGTCGGAGCCAGGGCGGTGTGTGTGGCGCCGGTGCGCATTGGCGCCTGGGCTACGGTGGCGGCTGGCGCGGTGGTGGTCAAAGACGTCCCAGCCCACGCCTTGGTGGTGGGCGTGCCCGCCCGGCGGGTCGGCTGGGTGGGGCAAGCCGGCCACCCGCTGCGCCAAGACGGCGACCATTGGACTTGCCCGGCCACCGGCCGGCGCTACGTAGAAGATCAAGACACCATCAAAGAGGTACCCGAGTCATGAGCTTTGATTTCATCCCACCGGCCAAACCCATCATTGGGGAGGAAGAGCGGGCCGCCGTTGACCGTGTGCTGCGCAGCGGCATGATTGCCCAAGGCCCGGAGGTGGCGGCCTTTGAAGAAGAATTCGGTGCGCAGTTGGTTGGTGGGCGCCAGTGTGTGGCGGTTTCCTCTGGCACGGCCGGGTTGCACCTGGGTCTGCTGGCCGCCGGGGTGGGGCCGGGCGATGAAGTGATTGTGCCGTCCTTCACCTTTGCCGCCACCGCCAACTCGGTGGCTCTGACCGGGGCCACGCCGGTGTTCGCCGACATTGAGCTGGACTACTTCTGCTTGGACCCCGCCGCCGTGGAGGCGGCCATCACGCCGCGCACCCGCGGCATCATGCCGGTCCACCTGTACGGCCAACCAGCCGACATGGACGCGCTGGTCGCCCTGGCTGAGGCCAAGGGCCTGGAACTGTATGAGGACGCCGCTCAAGCCCACGGCTCTTCCCTTAATGGCCAGATGTGCGGTAGCTGGGGGGCCTTCGCCATGTTCTCGCTGTACGCCACCAAGAACATGACCTCTGGTGAAGGTGGCATGGTCTCCTGCGCCAATGCGGAGATCACCCGCCGGGTCAAGCTGCTGCGCAATCAGGGCATGGAACGGCAGTACGCCAATGAACTGATTGGCCTGAACGAACGCATGACTGACATTGCGGCCGCCATCGGGCGAGTCCAACTGGCCAAGCTGCCCGCCTGGACCACCGCAAGGCAAGCCAACGCCGCCTTCCTGGATGCCAACCTTGAGGGTGTGACGGTGCCCAAGGTCAGGCCAGGCGCCACGCACGTCTACCACCAGTACACCATCCGTGTGGCCGAAGAGCGCGACCGGTTGGTCAAGGCCCTGAAGGAGGAACATGGCGTTGGCTCGGGGGCGTTCTACCCCACGCCCAATCACCAACTGGCCTCCTTGACCCAGTACGCCCCGGGGTTGGACCTCCCGCAAACCGCCCAGGCGGCCGCCCAGGTGCTGTCCTTGCCGGTTCATCCGTCGCTGGATCAGGCCGACCTGGACCGGATTGTGGCGGCTGTCAACGCCGTGGTGAAGGCGGGTGCATGATGGCTGACCTGCGCGCTGGAGTAATCGGCATTGGCTCAATGGGGCGCCATCACGCCCGCATCATGCGGCAGATCGACGGGGTTGACCTGGTGGCCGTGGCTGACCCTGGTGGGGACCGCTTTGGGGTGGCCCAGGCCTTGCCGGTGGGTCAGTCGGTGGCCGACCTGATCAGGGCCAAGCTGGACATTGCGGTGGTGGCCGTGCCCACCGCCTTCCACGAAGAGGTGGCCTTGGCCCTGGCTGAGGCTGGGGTGGCCACCATGATTGAGAAGCCGGTGGCGGCTACCGCGGAGGCGGCCCGGCGCGTGGCCAAGGCGTTTGGCGATGCCGGAGTGTTCGGTTGCGTAGGCCACGTCGAGCGGTTTAACCCGGCCATTGCCGAGCTGCGTCGCCGCATCCAAGGTGGGGAGTTAGGCGAGGTTTACCAGGTGGCGACCCGCCGCCAGGGTCCGTTCCCGGCCCGGATTTCTGACGTTGGCGTGATCAAGGACTTGGCCACCCATGACATCAATTCGACCCAGTGGTTGGCTGATTCGGCCTACGTCAGGGTGGCGGCTGAGACCGCCCACCGGGCCGGGCGTGAGCACGAGGACATGGTGGCCATTACCGGTCAGTTGGCTAACGGCGTGCTGGTGAACCACATTGTCAACTGGCTCAGCCCCATGAAGGAGCGCCTGACTATTGTGACCGGCGAACGTGGCGCCTTTGTGGCCGACACCGCCCAGGTCCAACTGGAGTTCTGGGCTAATGGGTCGGTGCCGACCGAATGGGAGCAGCTACGTCAGTTCAGGGGCGTGACCGAGGGCGACATGACCCGGTTTGCCCTGGCCACCCGTGAACCGTTGCGTTCGGAAGGCGAGGCCTTCCGCAACGCCGTGCTGGGCAAGGCCAACGCCACTGTGTCGCTGGCTGAAGGGTTGATGACCCTAGAGGCCGCCGAGGCCGCCCTCGAGTCGTCTCAAACCGGGCTGACAGTCCGGCTGTAGGCCAAGGTCAGTGGTGGCGGCGATCCAGACGCCGACGCAGTCCCCACTTGGTGACTAGCCACATTGCCTCGCGGACAATCGCTCCACTCATTTTGGACTGCCCAAGGCGGCGCTCAACAAAACTGATGGGGTATTCGAAAACAAGCGCGCCGGCATCGTGCGCCCGCAAGGTCATGTCCACCTGGAAGGCGTAACCGCGGGCTTGCACTTGGCTCAGATCAAGGCGCTCTAACAGTTCCCGGCGGAAGGCTCTGAACCCCGCAGTCGCATCCTTGACGTGCAAGGACAGCATGATGGCGACATAGAGGTTGCCAGCCCGGGACAGCAGTTGGCGCCGTCTTGGCCAATTGACCACACTGCCTCCCTTGACCCAGCGTGAACCAATGGCTAAGTCAGCCCCTTGATCAACCGCTCTGAGCAAGAAAGGCAGTTGCTCGGGGCGGTGCGAGCCGTCCGCGTCCATCTCCACCAGCACGTCATAGCCACGTTCCAAGCCCCAGGCGAAACCTTGCAGGTAGGCCGAACCCAACCCTTGCTTGCCGGGGCGGTGCAAAACGTGGAGCTGGTTGTCTACCTTGGCTTGCTGGTCAGCCCACTGGCCGGTGCCATCCGGGGAGGCGTCATCGACCACTAGCACATCAGCCGCCGGCACCGCTTGACGGAGGCGTTCAACCATTTCCGGGAGGGAAGCGACCTCGTTATAGGTCGGGATAATTGCCAGGATTCTGGAGGTCGCATCGCTCACTGTGGGTGTGCCTTGCCGTGTGGTTTGGGATATGACTTGGCTGGTCGGGTTGCTGTGAGGCGTCCAAGGAACGCCACTGGCAGGTCCGCCATTGGAACCAAGGTACACGTGCCGGTAGCCGTTCGAGCCGGACCTACCCGGCTTGTCGGCGGCGGCGTTGTTGACCTGCGTCGACACCTTGGTGCCGCTGTGGTACGTTCGGTGCCCGGTAGGGGGTGCAGCTAGGGCGGCATGATTAGTGACAGCCCGGCACTGGTCGAGGAAGAGCGCGTGACCACCAAGTATCGCCTCGGCCGGTGGGGCCATGATGTGGTAGTGGTGTGCGTGACCGGTGCTTGTCTGGCCATGATCGTTTCGGTAATTTGGTCCGCCATCCCGGGCACCTGGGGGAATTCGCGTGTCAGTTTGCCTGGCAACGTCCTTCCATGGCTGGTGGTGTCGACAGTGCTGGCTGGCGCCTTGGTCTTGGCCATCCGCCGCCTGATGCGCCGCGGGTGGCAACCGCGAATCTCGCTTCTGGGTGGCGCCATTTTCCTGGCTGCCTTTGGTGCAAAGCTCTTCGTGGCGATCCGGGTTGACTCCGTGCCAGTTTCCGACTTCCGGGTCATGTTAGAGGCCGGACAAGGGATTGCTGCCGGCGACTGGGCATTCAATCAGTTGGAGTACTTCCAGCTGTGGGGCTACCAGACGGGTTTTGCTGCCTACCAAGGGCTGGTATTGAAGGTGACGGGGCCATCAACGCTGGGTCTAGTGACCATGAATGCCCTCCTGATGGCGGGCACCAATCTGATGGTGTTCCTTTTTGCACACAGAATGACGGGTAATCGTTGGGTAGCGACCGGCGCTGCCGTAGCCTATTTGGCTTACCCGGGGCCATTTGTGCTGGCGCCGGTGCTGACCAATCAGCACATTGGGACCTGCCTGCTGTATGTCGGTCTGTTCTTGGCGCTGAAATCGATACAAGATGTCACGGGGTGGTACAGGGTCTGGTGGGCCGGTGGGGCGGGACTGGCTTTGGCTCTGAGTCATTTGATGCGTCCTTTGGCGGTGGTGGCGATGCTGGCCGTGGTCGTGGCGGTGGGCCTGGCTTGGCTGGTGGGCCGAGTTGGCTGGAAGGGTGGTTTGGTGGTGGCGCTGGCCACCGTCACTGTGTTCTATGGGGTGACCCGTGGGGCGGATTTGGTGGCCCGGGCCAGCGGTTTCAATCCGACGGGTTTGTCTAATAATTTCCCAGAGTGGAAGCTTTACAGTGGGCTGTCCCGTGAGACGGGGGGCCGGCTGATGCAGATCCCCGACGGCCTGGTCGAAAGACAGGGCAACACCACAACGGTTGACCACGCTGCCGCTCAGGCACTGGTGCGGGCGCAACTAGACGACGTGGTGCGGCATTTGCCTAGCTTCCTGGCGCGCAAGACTGCCGCCATGTGGGCTGCTGAGGAATCCCGCGGTTTCACCTTCCGGGCTCAACTTGATCTGGACGAGCCGTACAGGACTGAAGCCATGGACAAACTCGACCAGGTGGCATTGGCCGAACGCAGCATTTTTCTGGTGGTGGTGGCTCTGGCCGGTGCCGCGGGCCTGGTTGGCTGGCGCCGGCGTCCAGTTGAGGTGGCGCCGCTGCTGATAGCCACCTTCATGGCTGGGTACTTCGTGGCACATCTGGTATACCAGGTCCAGCCCCGCTTCCGTTACGAATGGATGCCGGCTGCCTTTGCGTACGCCAGCCTGTCGCTACAGCAGCTAGCGGTGGCCAGGCGCGGGCGACCTTTGGCCAACGAGGATGATGGGACCGATAGTGGCACGGGTGAACAGCCCGCTGAATAGTCCCGGCCCAGTAGCCGGGGCCTCAGGGAGCCTTGCCGTTAAGCAACTGGTCGGCTAGGCCCAGGGCGGCGGCCATAGCCTTGTCCATGTCTAGGTACTGGTAACGCCCCAAACGGCCACCAAAGTGGACCTTTGGGTGCTGTTTGGTGGCTGTCAGATACCTGGCCAGCCGGGTCATGTCGCTGCGGGAGCCGACCGGATAGTAAGGCTGGTCCTCCCGGCTAGCCTGGCGCGGGAATTCGGTTGCGATGACGGTCGCCTCAGCTGGGTAGGTACGTTCCGGGTGGAAGTGGCGAAACTCGATGGTCCTGGTGTGCGGTACGGCTTGGTCGGCATAGTTCATCACAGCGCAACCCTGGTAATCCCCTGTTGCTGGGTGTTCCCAGGTGAAGTCCACCGTCCGCCAGGACAATTCACCCTGGTTATAGTCGAAGAAGCGGTCAATTGGGCCGGTGTAGACCACCGGAACTTGGTCCACAAGTTGGGCTTTGGACCAAGGCTGGGTTTGGTCGAAAAAGTCCGTCTTCAAGTGGACTTCAATCCGGTCGTGGTCGGCCAGGCGGTGCCAGAGTCGGTGATAGCCGTCCTTGGGCAGGCCCTGGTGTGGATCAGAGAAATAGCGTGTGTCGTAGTCATAACGCACAGGCAGACGGTTGATGGTCTCCGCCGGCAGCAGCGCCGGGTCGGTACCCCACTGTTTGGCGGTATAACCGCGAATCAAGGCACGGTACAGATCTGGGCCAACCATGGCTACACATTTGCGGTCAAGTGCCCCGGCCTGTTCACCGGGGCTGACTTGGTCTGAATAGGCCGCCTGGTCGCTTTGGGCTGTTAAGGAGGCGATCAAGTTTCTGGCCTGATCAGGGGAGTAAGCCGCTTGATAGAACTGGTTGATGGTGGCCAGATTGATGGGCATGGGATAGACCTGGCCTTGGTGGGTAGTCCAGACCCGGTGCTGGTAGTCGGTGAAGGCTGAAAAGCGTCCCACCCAGTCCCACACCCGCTGGTTAGCGGTGTGGAAGATGTGGGCCCCGTAAGTGTGCACCTCAATCCCGGTTGTGGGGTCAATGGCCGAATGTGCGTTACCGCCAATGTGGTCGCGCTTGTCAATGACCACCACCCGCTGGCCGGCTTCGGCTAGGCGCCTGGCCACCGTCAGGCCAAACGGTCCTGCTCCGACCAAGACCTGGTCAATCTCCATTTGGTCAAGCCTAGCTGGCCCAAGCGACAGGGACTGGTGGGCTAACCCAGTGTGCCAGGAAATGCCGCTGGCCCCTGATGGTGGCACCTGGGAGGTCAGGTCAAAAGCCTGTCTTGATTGGGCATTGACTTGATTCAACGTGGTCTTTTCGCTGTAGGTGCGGTTAGGCTAGGGGATCGTCAAGGCTAAGACCGATCCGTTCGGTGAGGGAAAGTTGAGGAACAATCGTTGACGCGTTACCCGCCTCGGTTCCCCGCTAGGGCTGTCATCCCGTCACAGGAGTCGCCTAGCACACCCTCGTGGATTGTCAACCAAGTGGTGTACCGCTGTGGTTGTGACACCAAGGCCACGGGTGCGGCCGACCGGCAGTGTCAGTCACAACCCACCTGGAGAGATGAATGAACCAAGGCGGAGTGCCAAAACGCACAAGAGTTCTGATGCTCCTGGGCACTTCTTTGGTTACCGATGCACGGGTCCGGAAATCAGCGAAATCCATAAGTGACGCCGGATACGCTGTCACACTGGTGTGGTGCCATCCGATGGCCACCAAGCCCGCCCCCATTGAGATTGAAGGCGTTGAGGTCATTGCGGTGCCGTTCAACTCCTACCTGCAAAAGCACCGCGCCAAGCTGCGGGCCATCAACCCTGCCGCCAATCCGCGACGTGGCCCCAAACTTGGTTACAAAAATGCCCAAGACCGCAGAATAGCGGCCCAGCGTTTGTCGGCCCGTGAAGCGCGTCGCTACGTGCAACCTAAAGGGCGGCGTGGTCTATTTTTGGCTCAACAAATCCACCGGCTGCGATCGGTGGCCCTGACTCGTCGAGAAAAGAGTCTGGTGAACCGCCAGGCAAAACGTTTTAGCCGGGAAGACTGGCGGGAAACCCTCTGCCACATTGCCGACCAAGAGGTGGCACTGGACCCGGTGCTCAGGCAGATCAAAGCGGACATTGTGCATGTTCATGACGTCTATCCACTTGGTGCTGGAGTCGAGTACAAACTGCGCCAGGCAGATCACGGACAACGGGTGGCGTTGATCTATGATGCCCACGAGTTCGTGGCCGGCCAGGCTAGAGCGGACGAGTCACTGGCAGCGGCCTACGCCACCATGGAACGCGAATATGCGGGTTATGTAGACGGTTTTGTGGCGGTGTCGGAGCCCTCAGCCAAGGCCATTCAAAAAGAACTGAACCTGTCCAGGCGCCCCACAGTGGTCATTAACAGCCAGCCGGAGGTTCCCATGGAACCGAAGGAGGGTTGGGCCACCCTCAGGGAGCTGACTGGTTTGGACGAATCAGTACCCTTGATTGCCTACGTTGGCGGGATGGGACACCGGCGGTGCCTTGAAGAGGTGATCAAGGCCATGGTCCAACTCGAAGACGCTCACCTGGCCATGGTCTGTGTGCCGAGTACTAGACACCGCTATGCCAAGGTTTTGATGCAACTCACCAAGCAGCTTGAGCTGGAGGACAGGGTGCATTTCTTCGATCCGGTACCTCCGGAACAGGTCTGCCATCTGGTAACTGGTTGTACCGTTGGGCTCAACCCGCTGCAACCACATTTGCTGAATCATGAGTTGACCCTGCCCAATAAGGTGTTTGAATATGCCAGCGCGGGTGTGCCCGTGGCGGCTTCGCGGACTGGGGAATTAGGACGGGTTGTCACCGAATACGGCCTTGGGGAGACGTTTGACCCGGCTCCAGACTCGATCGCCCAGGCTATTCAAACCATCATGTCCAACCATTGGGTGTACGTGAATGCGACTCGCAACCCCGCTTTCATCCAGGAGTTCTCCTGGGAAAAACAAGTCGCCAACTTAGTGGCTTTGTATCAGGCAGTGGCTCCTAAAGCTGGTTGAGGTTGGCGCCACTATCTTGAATGACGTTTCAGTCTCAGCGCCTGATCAGGCGGCGACGAATCCGTTGCGGAATGGTTAATAACTTGCGAGGATCTTGGATCACGCGGGCCAGTCTTGAGCTGAAGCGGGTTCGGTTGGCAGCTTCGATGCGCTGTAATCGTTGCCTAGCCGCTTCTAGTTGGCTAGAAAGAGCTTGGACTTCGGTATCTAAGCCATCGACTGTAGCTTGAAACCGCTGCCGAAGTAAGACCGTGTCAAAAGCAGCTGTGTTCTCGTTTGAAATGATCTGAGCGAAACTGGCCGGCAGATCTAAATGGACTGGGTCCTGTTGGTGGATCAATTGGATTAAACTGCTAATGGCGGTGGAGAAATGATTAGGTGGTAGCACACTGGCCGCTGGAATCGAGGTAGCAAAAAGATTGCGGTCGACCTTTACGAAAGCTCCACTGGCCTGGTCGTAATAGAGCACGGGAACCAATTTTGAGTGAGCAATGGCCGCAATAGCTGCTAGCTCGGCTGAGTGCTGGTTCTCAGTGTTAGGTGACTCAGGGTGTGTGGTGTAATTTGGCTGAGTGGACTGATCGTACGGTCGCGGTAGGAAAACCAAGCCAACACTGCCAGGAAGAAGTTCACTGACTCTGGTTAGATCACGTGAGCTCACTGTGGAGAAGCCATGGCGGTGACAATTGCGACCGCTAGTGTGGGTGATGGTCTCAATATAAGCTTCTGGGATGGCTTGGCTGATGTTATCGACAATACTCCTAAATTGCTCAACACTCGCCGGGTCTTCTTCCTCGAAGTCCAAGAAACACACCACACGCTTGGCGGCCTTCGACTGCGGGGCTACTCGAATTGTAGAGTACCGGGTTGGGTGTAATAACAATTGCTCTGAAAGATCGCTCCGAATGGTGGCAAGCAAGTCTTCGAGCCGGTGCTCCCAGAGATGGTGGCTGCTTAGTCGTTGGAAGGCCCGGCGGAGAATGCTCTCTGCTTCGTCGGAGTGCTCTAAGTAGTACTCTGCAAGCCCGCGCGCTTGAATCAGCGTGTCAAAGCCAAGGAGCTCTGTGTCATAGTCGAACAGCGTATCCAGTTCTGGGGTCTTCTTGGTGATCAGCAGGCTGCCATGAGCAATAGCATCGAGTTGACCCAATCCAGTCGACGTTGGGCTGGTCAGGCAGTCGGCCAGGTGGATGGTGAGATTGGCCCCTCGGGCCACCAAGGCCGTGGTGCGGCGGTTGGCTCTGGTGATGGGTAGTTCCTTCCAGCCAGAACCAAAGATGCGAGAGTCGCCGTAGCGCTCCTTCAGGTCAGAGACGAAAGCCTGACGCTCTGGATTGCCTTGACCCAAACAGATGATCCTGGACTGCAGAGCCTCTGGGACTGCCACATGGGCAGCCGCGAAATGGTGGTCGACAGCTGGTGGCATAAAGATGACGTAATTTCGGCCTTTTTTATGGAACCAGTTAAATGTGTCAAATGAATTAGTTGTTAGGAAGTCAAATCTTAGGGCATATTTGAGAGATGAATGAATGCCCGCACAATCGGTTAGGTTAATTCCCACTACGACACAACCACTCCGTTTGACCTTGGGGATATCCCGTGCTGAGAAACAGTACTCAGAGGCATCCATGAAAATCATGTCAGGGCGGAACGCAGTGATTATTGGGAAGATGTGACGCAAGTTAATCTCGGAAGCCCTAAAGGCAGTGTCGCGACTACTGGGTTCAATTAGAATCTCAGGATTGAGTGAAGGGTCAAGTACATAGACGGCATGGCCTAATCCTTTCAGGGTATCTTGGATGGAAGCCATAGTGCTAGCACCGGCGGTCGCTCGTCGACTAATGTAAAGGATGCGATATTTTTCGGTCGCTGTGATCTGGACAGGCGCCAGTTGATCTCGTTGGTGATCGATTGAAGGCCAAGATACTAGGGTGGCAGACCTAGGAGCTGGTTCGGCGAAAGCGGCTTCGTCAAGTCGCCAGAAATCAGCCCTGTCATCAATCGATAAATTTGCGGAAGGGTTGTCGAGTATGCGCAGTAGCATTTCCGCGCGTTTGTCGGCGGAGAGGTACTTGTCAAAATCTAAGCTGGTCTGTTGGGATTTGTCCAACAGGCGTTGCGGATCCGC
>Ga0123356_10004816_pt1 | contig 13883 bp, 11 predicted proteins | sample TergutEmb28metaG_2_FD_92546 | JGI IMG/M metagenome (GOLD analysis project Ga0123356, IMG submission 92546) | Embiratermes neotenicus P3 segment gut microbial communities from Petit-Saut dam, French Guiana - Emb289 P3 | ecosystem: Host-associated > Arthropoda: Insects > Digestive system > Gut ...
AAAGACCCGGTAATGGTCGAAAAGATGCGGACATCATTTTTGGAAAGCATCAAGAGCATAAAATCCCTCTACTCGGAAGCCAAAAGGCTCGAGGAAATTTCCGGCGAGTCAAGCGAAGAAGAGTTTTTGCGAAAAATAGCCTTGCTCCGCGACCAGTACGTAGAAAAGTGCCAGCAGCTGCGTCTCAACAGCAGGCAGATAAAAGATATTCTCGAAAAGTACAAGGTGTTTTTGCAGAAAAACAAGTTGGAGCTGCTCTTGGAGAAATTTTCCTACTGGGAGGGCGAGCGCAACCAGGCCAAGTGCGCCATCATCGAGGCGAACGTGCGGTTAGTGGTGAGCATCGCGAAGCGCTATGTCCACAGGGGCATGGAGATAAGCGACCTGATACAGGAGGGGAACAAGGGGCTCATCACCGCGGTAGATAATTTCGACTACCACAAGGGCTACAAGTTCTCGACCTACGCGATTTGGTGGATCCGCGAATCCATATCCCGCGCCATCCACGAAAAATCCAAGACCATCCATCTGCCCGCGAGCACGTTTGACCTGGTAAACAAGGTAGAGCAGTTCAGCAGAAGGTACAGCTTGCAGCACGGTTCGCAGCCGTCTATAGAAACGATTGCGGAGGAGCTCAAATGCTCTGAGGAGAAGGTGGCGTTCGCGCTCGAGTGCGCGGCGGCCCCAATATCCTTAGACATGGAGGTAGGTAGCGAAGACGGGGCGACGATAGGCGAGTACATAGAGGACACGCGCAGCGAAGACCCGTTCAACCGCCTGTCGCTCGAAAATCTGAGAGAGCACATCAATTTGGTGCTCGAATCTCTTGACCATAAGGAACGCGAAACAGTCATCATGAGGTTTGGATTAGACGACGGCAGAATCAAGACGCTCAGCGACATAGGGGCGAAGCTCAAGCTGACAAACGAGAGGGTACGCCAAATCGAGATCAAGGCGCTCAAGAAGCTCAAGCAGTCGAGCATGGTGCAGGAACTGGAGGGCTGGCGGGAAGATTTCGGCAAAATTACCGAGAAAGACCACGAGGATTAATGTCTATGGAGCTTAATATCAACGGCCGGACAAAGTGCGTATGCCTTATAGGATTCCCGGTCGCCCACTCCATATCGCCGCAGATACACAACCACGCGTTTAGTCAGTTGAAATTACCGTACGTCTACATTCCGCTGAGCGTCCCCCCAAATAGTTTACACTCGGCAATTTACACGCTGCGTGCCGGAATGGCGGGGGCGAATGTTACTATCCCGCACAAAGAGGCGGCGCTGCGCTACTGCGACGAGGTGTCGGAGCTGTCTATGGCCACGGGTACGGTAAACACTCTGTACATGAAAGACGGCAGGCTCTGCGGGACGACGACGGACCCGGTGGGATTTTACAGGGCGCTTGAATCGGCGGGCCATATATTGGGAGACGATGATGTGGTGATATTAGGCAGCGGCGGTACGGCGAGAACGCTTGCGGCGGCCTTGTTATTAGATGGTAAGTGCCGGTCGTTAACTATACTCGCGAGGTCTGTTGACAAGGCGGCCGCGCTGGTGTCGGATCTGAAAAAACTGGGGGCGGCCCCTGTTTGCTGTTATAAGCTGGGGTCTACGGAAAGTGAAAAGGCATTAGCGTCCTGTTCTCTCCTTGTCAACTGCACAAGCGTGGGGATGCATCCGAATGTTAATGATACCCCGTTAGATAAAAAGAGTTTTCGCGCGGGGATGACGGTGTTCGATACCATATATAATCCCGGCGTTACCCGTTTTTTGAAAGAGGCCGGAGAGGCTGGTTGTAAAACAAAGAACGGGCTTTTGATGCTGCTCCATCAGGGGCTTGCGTCGTTTGGTTACTGGACGGGCGAACAGGCGCCCGCGAATCTTTTTGATGAGGCGCAGCTGCAGGCGCTGGTTGATAACAGATAATATATGTAGGCGTGGCTTCGGCAAGCTCAGCCACCTTGTACTCTGCCGGTCGCTATCCGTTGCCTGAGCTTGTCGAAGGCAACACCGGCGCAAAAGGTAATTTTTGTCAATACAGAAAAGGATATAACACTATGAAATGGATACTGCGCCCTTCGGCCATTTCCGGTTCGATAACTATACCGCCCTCTAAGTCGCACACGATCCGCGCCATGCTTATTGCCGCGCTCGCCGACGGCACCTCGGTTATCCGGCGCCCGCTCCTCAAGGGCGACGGCGCGTCGGCGATACGGGCCGCTGCGTCGCTTGGCGCCGTTGTTGAGGCCAAAGGCGATGATGTGCATGTAACCGGCACCGGCGGCGACCTCAGCCTTGGCGCCGATGTGATAGACATGGGTAACTCCGGCACGGGCCTCAACCTTTTTTGCTCCGTCGCCGCATTAGGCGAGAGGCCGAGGCGCTTTGACGGCGACGCGTCGCTGCGCGCCAGGCCCGTCAGATCGCTAATGGCCGCACTCGTGCAGTTAGGCGTAAAGGTAATGGTAGAAAATGAAGGCCGGGATGTGCCGTTTACAGTCCAAGGCCCGCTAAAGGGCGGACGCGCGCAGGTCAACGGTCTCTCATCGCAATTCGTGTCGAGCCTGCTCTTCGCCTGCCCGCTGGCAAAGGAAGACACCCACCTCACAGTCCACGACCTGCACGAACAGCCGTACGTAGAAATCTCACTGTGGTGGTTGGAGAAGCAGGGCATAGAGATAGAATACTCAAAGGAGTTAACGACATACAACATCCGCGGCGCTCAGAGCTACACGCCATTCGACATGGCCATTCCGGCCGACTTCTCCTCTGCGGTCTTCCCCGCGGTGGCTGCAGCCATAAACGGCGACGCGATCGAACTGCGCGGGCTCGACTTCTCCGATCCGCAGGGTGATAAGGAAGTATTTCGCCACTTAGAAACAATGGGCGCACGAGTCAAGCGCAGCGCAGATTCGGTAACGGTATACGGCGGAAGGCTGCAAGGCGCAATCTTAGACCTCAACTCTGTACCCGACGCACTGCCGGCGCTGGTGGTAGCAGCCGCGTGCGCGCACGGAGAAACCGTATTCACCAACGTAAAGCAGGCAAGAATAAAAGAAACCGACAGAATAGCCGTGATGGCCGCGGAATTAGGCAAGATGGGGATAGACGTGAAGGAACTGCCTGACGGAATGGTAGTACAGGGCGGAAGCCTGCAGGGCGCGCAGGTCAACAGCCATTACGACCACCGGGTGGCAATGGCGCTGGCTGTGGCAGGAATGAACGCCAACGGAGAAACGGTAATTGACGGGGCGGAAGCGGCGGAGATTACCTACCCGTCGTTTGTTGAGGATTTTTTGAATTTGGGGGCGGATATCAGGGTGGAGAGTGAATAAATCAACGGCATTATCGTTTTTGACGATGATATCTCTGTAGGGGCGGCAACTTGTTTATCTCGGCGAAGCCAACCTGCCGCCTGCCTTTTTGATTGACGAAAATAATCATTAATAATCGTGGATGAATATATGAATACATGGACAATAGATACGTTGAGGGATGTCGTTTGCAATTGGGATCAGTTGGATGAATCCGCGGTTAATGATTTTTTGGAATTGATGAATCAACGGTTCCCGCCGGATGTCTTTAATGATCACCTTGGCAAGCGAAGACGCGCCCTCGAAAATGTAGTCGTGTCAAAAAAACTGCTCGACGGCGCAGCACAGAGTTTCCCCGATGCAGTCAGCTATCAATCATTAAACAGCTCGTTTGATGATATGGCCGGATTCGCGATAGTGTTTACGGCTGGCGGGGAAGGGGAGCGGCTGAGGCTAAGCCTGCTTGACAGGGGGGTGCCAGCGGAATCACTGCAGGATTTTACAAAAGCTACGTATCCGCTGAAAGGATTTTATGAGGACTTCGGAGCGCTGCAGATAAATTTGGCGATGGTCGGATGGATATGCCGTCAGCACAAACTTGATATCCCGGTGATAGTCACAACAGGCCCCGAAGGCTCCATTACCGACAGGGTTATCCCGGAAATCCTCAAAAAGCACAACAACTTCGGATTATCATACGTCAAGGTAGTATCGCAGGATGAGCGTCTGCATTTTACGGTTGATGAGAAAATTGCTGTTCAGTTGACGAGTGGCAGTCCATCCCCCGTCACCCAGCCGGACGAAACCGGCGGGCCGCTAATGAAGTTGAAGCAGAAGGGTGCTGCTGGCGGTATCAATACCAATGGTAAGGATAGTACCGATTGTATCAGCCGCATCAACACCACATCAACACTGCAATGGTTGGCAAATCTCGGCTGCGATAAGTTATTAGTCGTCCAGGGAACCGCAATCTACGAGCCTAAAATGCTCGCCTATATGTCGTCCGCCGCAAAAGGCCACGACTGCGTGGGCGTGGGGATCCCAAGAAGCGGCTTTGACGCCAAGGACCCGTTTGGCACGTTTGTATGTGTTGACAAGGACGGCAGGCGCAAGGTTTGCATCATCGAGCAGGACATAAGGAATGACGAAACGCGGACAATCATCAACAAAGACACCGGCGCGTACCTGCCGTTCAACACAGGTCTTTACGCGATAGACCGCCGGCTGTTGGAGGATAATGATCTGCCCGATTACGCCACCCCGCCCAAAGAGGTTATCCCCGGCATCCCCCGCTCGCCCAAAATCGGCTACGCCGCGACCGACATCCTTCCGTCGGCAAAACGTCCGCTGATCCTGACGGTCAGCCCCGACATGTACGCGGTCATAAAAACCGCGGAGGATTTGGAAACGATGTCTGCGACCGCGGTTCGCTTCGGCCTGCGTGAGATGGTTGCGCTCTAACCCTATTATACTACTCCTCAAAAAATGCGTTTAATGGCGGTTTCGGCAGGTTCTGCCCCCGCGTTGCCTGAGCCTGTCGAAGGCAATACTGCTAAGGAGTTTGTAGAAACTGTAAATATTCCGCATAGTTACTGCGTATTATAAGTGCCTCCGCGAAAAAAGTGGGATGGCGATGGCGCCTGCTGTATGATTATAGAGCCGCGGAGGTGTATTCCGGCCGTGGCCAGAAGGCCGTTATTAACCCTTTTTCAAAGGAAGGTGCCCCCATGAGTATTCGCTCAAAGGTATTAATCCCGGTGATTTGCGTCGCCATAGTATGTGTTGTCGCCACTACCCTGCTTTGTATAGATATGGGCATGAAGCTTGTTGTAGATTTGCTCAACGAAAAGTTGGAGGTGTCCAGCAACACCTCTGTTATGATGATCAAACAGTATCACGAAAACGTAGAGCACATGGCCACACTGGGCTCCGAGAATGAACTGATCGTCATTGGTATGTCTAAGTACCTCAGTGCCAAAGACGAGGCCTCCCGCGCCAAACTGCTTGAGGCGACGGCGCACTTCGCGCAAACCGCCAATGTCGACTTTGTGACGATATGCGACATGTCGGGAACCGTGGCGGTTCGCACGCACGAACCGTCGAACTTTGGCGATAATGTCAGCGGACAGATTAACGTAAAGAGCGCGCTTCGCGGGGAGCAGGAGACCACCATCGAAACGGGCACGGCCGTCAAGATGGCGGTTCGCAGCGGCGCGCCTATCATAGACCCTGAGGGCAAGCAGATCGGCGTCATCTCGCTTGGATCCAGGATGGACGACGACAAGTTTGTCGACTGGATGAAGGCGCTGGTCGAGACCGATGTAAGCATGTTTTGGGGCGACACGCGGATAGCGACTACCTTGACAGATGGCAAAGGGCTGCGCATAGTTGGGACACGCGCGGCCGAGAATATAAGCAAACACGTTTTGAACGGAGAAGATTTCCTTGGGTTTACCAAAGTTGCGAACAGAAGCATGTGTGTCAAGTATGTCCCCCTGCGCGGGTCCGACGGGAAGGTCATCGGCATGCTCTTTAACGGGCTCCCCACAGACCTCGTTATGAAAAATGCCATGAAAGCGGTAACCATCGTGCTTATTGTCGGATTGCTGGTGTGCATAGTGGCCTCGTTTTTTGCCAAATACATGGCGGACCGCATAACGAAGCCGCTCAAGGAGCTCTCCGGGGCCGCCCGCCTTATAGCAACAGGCAACGATAAAGTCGAGTTGACCGTGGCCGCCGACCACAAGTCTCATGACGAGACGGCGCAGCTCGCCGCGTGCTTCAAAGACCTGATAGCGGCCAGCCAGGAGCAGACGATGCTGGTCAACGAAATCGCCGACGGCAACACCACGCGCGACATCCTGCCGAGGTGCCCCGAAGACGCCATACACATCGCGCTCGCAAAGATGATAGACGCGAGCAGAAAGCAGGCGGCTGTCTTGGAAATGCTGGCGGAAGGCGACCTGACCGCCGACATCACTCCAAGGTGCCAGCATGACACCATGAGCTTCGCCCTGAAAAAGACGATCGCGGGCCTGAGCGAAACAGTGGGCGAGATCAACACCTCCGTAGACCACTTCAAGAACACGAGCCACGAGATATCGTCCGGCGCGCAGTCGCTGGCCGAGAGCTCCAACGTGCAGGCAAGCTCGCTCGAAGAGATATCGTCGAGCCTTGAAGAGGTATCGTCCATGACAAAGCAGAACGCCGAGAACTCCACTACCGCAAAGCACCTGGTAGGCGAGGCCGGCGCGTCGGTCAACGCGGCCAACGCGGCCATGCAGGAAATGGCAGCCGCCATACGCCAGATCAAAGCCTCGTCCGACAACACCGCGAAGATCCTGAAAACGATCGACGACATAGCGTTCCAAACCAACCTTCTGGCGCTGAACGCCGCCGTAGAGGCCGCCCGCGCGGGAGAGGCCGGCAAAGGCTTCGCCGTAGTAGCGGAAGAAGTCCGCAACCTGGCAATGCGCAGCGCGGAAGCGTCAAAGAGTACCGCGGCAATGATCGAGGAATCTGTGAAAAACGCCGACGACGGCGTGAGAATCACCGAGGACGTAGCGAAAGTGCTTGACAGAACGGTAGACAGCGCGTCGAAGGTCAGCAACCTCGTAGCCGAAATAGCGGCCGCATCGAACGAACAGGCACAAGGCATAGAACAGCTCAACACCGCGGTAGCACTGATGAACCAGAGCACCCAGGAAAACGCGGCAAACTCCGAAGAATCGGCAAGCGCCGCCCAGCAAATGAGCAGCCAGGCAAGCGAACTGGCCGCCATAGTAAGCAAATTCAGATTAGACAGATCAAACAACGCCATCAAACACCGCACAAACCCGCGCCTGCAAGCCCTGCCGGCGCCGTATCGGTGTTAATATGTGTTGATTTTGCCGGGGCGTTGCACGCAACGCCCGTACAATAAGTGTTGTTGACGTTGCCGTACCGGTTTTGCGTGTTCGGTTTTAGGATATGGGTTTTAGCGTTGTCGGTTTTAGAATAGGGAGACGTACTTTATTTGAAGCGAGTATAGGGTGTACAGGTGTACACCCCACCCTTTGAATAATGAGACATACGGGGGCATCGCCCCTGTCCCCAAAAAAAGAATTTGATTTTGATTTTCAAACAAACAGACGAATTAATATTCGTTTAGCAACAGCGGTGATTTATATTTATAATTGTTATCGAATCGGCACGGTCATTATAGTTTGCGGCGGACAAGGCCCGCAGGAAGATATCACCGAGGCGCTGGCAATGGAGCGCTATCTAGTCAAAAAAGGGATCCCGCAATCAAAGATCATCAAAGAGGAGGAGTCCACCTCCACCCACGAAAACTTCCCGTTCGCGCGCAACGTGTTAGCGCCCCACTTCCCGCAAGGCTTCTCCGCGGTGTTGATAACCAACGACTTCCATATATACAGAGCGTCAAAGTTTGCCGGCTACGCCGGAATCCCAGCCAATCTCCTCGGCGCGCCCACGGTATGGTACACCATCCCCGTCAGCTACCTGCGGGAGATGCTGGCGGTGGTGAAAATTTGGGTAATGCCGCCTCCCCGGCCTTCCGCAAAAATCTCCCAAGTGTAGACCGGTGCACGCCCAGCGCCTTCGCGATTTTTACCTTCGGAATCTTCTGTTCAAGCAGTTCCCGTATCTGTTCCTCCTTGCCCGTCAGCTTCACCCCCTTAGACTCCGCCCCGCGCGGCCTGCCTATGCGGGCGCCCTCCGCCTTCAGGCGCGCCAGTGCCTCGCGCGTCCGCTGCGAAATCAGGTTCCGCTCAATCTCCGCCGACAGCCCGAAGGCAAACGCCAGTACCTTCGAACTGATGTCGCTGCCAAGACGGTAGTTGTCCCTGATGGTCCACACCTGCACGCCCTTCTCCATGCAAACGTTGAGAACAGACATTATCATCAATAAGTTACGCCCCAACCGCGACAGCTCGGAGCATATCAGAATATCGCCCTCCCGCAGCCTGCCGAGCAGCTCGCCCAACCTGCGCTTGTCAACCTTTTTTATCCCCGAAATCGTCTCGTCTATCCACTTCCCTACGCGAATATTGTTTTTGCGGCAGAACCCGTTGATCTCGAAACGCTGGTTTTCCACGGATTGCCTGTTGGTGCTGACACGGATATAGCCGTAAATCATTGTCCATCCCCCCCCCTAGTTCTATAATGTTATTATATCGGCTATCGTTAACCGTTACCCTATAATTTAACGCAAAAACAGCGGTAATGGCGGTTTTTTTGGGACGACGGGGTGATAGATGGGGGTAGATTGACGTAAGTGGCGCATTTAAAGGATCCTTTTATGCGCCACTATATAAAGTATAGATTGTGTGCGTAAATAAATGCAAATTTCCCATAATTTTTTTTAAAAGGGTGTTCCATAAAAGGATGGTTTTTTTGGAACACGAGGTAGCCAAAAATCGTTAATAGAGTAGGCATGAAAAATATTATTTGGGGAGGTCGCAGAGTGAGTACATCTATTCGTAGCGGGTGGGTCGGCGGTAGGGCGGGCGTGTTTCTAGGCGTGTTGGCGGTAATGGTGATTGCGTGTAGTGATGGCGGCGGTAAAAGCAAAATGGGTTATGATAAAGTTAAATGGGGAGCTTCCGTTGAGGCGGTTAGAAAGGCATACGGTATAGGAGATAATATCGCCTTAAAGGGAAAACATGGTGATGATCCAAATATTGCCTCGCTTACACAAGAAAATGTCTCTGAGAGTATTACGGAGCGAACCTTTCTTTTTAATAGATGGAATTCGGGCCAATATAGATTATATCGTGTATGGGTTGTTTATAAAAACGACGCGTCAGACAGCACGGTGCAAGATTTGAAAAATTTGCTGATAGATAGATTTGGGGATGTTACGGACTATGATTCGACCGGTCAGACGCCCTATTATGACGGCGGGGGTTGGACTCAAAAGGTATCGCTTTTTGGGAAACATTCGCCCGAATTAGTTGTTGAACTTGTTCTTATTGAAAGAACCGGATGTTTTGGTAGGGACGGTACTTTTACGGGTAGAGAAGTGAGAAGAGAGTACTGTGGGTTTGGAGGATCGCGCTGGCGCAAGGGGCGAGAGCTTAAAGTGTCATACACATGGAAAAAATTTCGTGACGAATATATGGCTCGAACACCAGAGGTCGGTTTATAAGGAGGGAAAGGTAATTCTTAGGACGGTCGATTTTTTCAGTCCACAAGCTGACTAGCGGTGCGTGGATTTTCAGTTTGAGTATATAGTCGGGGCGGAAGGATTCTCCTTCGCCCAATCTACCATTAATACCGCGGGATAGGCCGCAGAAAGAGGTAACGATATGAAAGTATCAGTTTGCAAGAAGACGTTAATTGTGTTGACTGTGGCTTTTTCGGCACTGATTTTAGCGGGGTGCGGTAGTGGTGATCCGAAAAAGGCGTTGATAGGGGTATGGGAAACAGTGGAAACCAGTATTGACAGAGATCTGGTTGCCGACAAGATGGAAATCCTTGGCGATGGAACCGGATTGCTGGAAGCCGCTAATATCAGAGGGATCGGCGCATGGGCTGAAAGCTTTACGTGGAGAATAGACGGCGAAGGCCGGTTAGTTATAACATCGCCCAATGGTATCGCACAAATATATTCTATTGCTGAAATATCAAAGTCAACGCTCATTTTGGAGGGAAATGTTCCTATGATTGGCACGGTGCGGTCGACATATTCAAAAAAGAAAAAGTAAAGAAATTGCCGTTAAAACTTATAAACATCCAAAAAACAAAAGGGGTGAAATATGAACGGTTCAAACGAGCTGTTGGTATCAGGTCGCGGTACTGAAAATTCAAATACTTCCACAGTGTGGGTCTATGCGGTAATTAATGCAGTCATAGGTGTTGCAGGCGGTCTGATTATGGCGTTCTTTTTTCGGGATGAAAATATTATTTATAAAACTAATAGCTGGGGTATGAAAGTTGCCGATGGTGTAACTAATGAGTTCGGTGTTGCTTCTTATGTAATGGTTGCTCTTGGTATTGGCTTGGCTATTTCCGCTATATGTATAGGACACGTTGTGACAAAAAGAATTCAAGGCACAGAGGTGAATGTTTATGAAGATAATATTGAAGGTGTAGCAGTTGATAAAGATTTTTCGATAGTTAACCTGGTCTTATTGTTCATGGGCTGGAATAAAGCAAGGCTTACCAACTTTAACCTCGCTTTCAACCAGATAACATCTGTAAGTTTGGAAGGTAATCATTCAATAATAATTAATGTATCCGGCGCAAATTACAGATGTTTTGTTTCGAACGGCCCTGCGATTCAAGATGTTATTAACCAAAAAATCCGAAGCGCGGCGGGGTAATGAATGGTGTAAGCGTTTTCGACCGGCGACATGAGCTTTTGACCATAGATGCAATGCGTCCAAAGAGTTAGCAGTGCGTGAATTTCCGTTCAACGTATACATTCTGGGATGATGGATTGTCCCACGCTCAGTTTACCATTAATACCGTGGGATAGGCCACAGAAAGAGGTAGCAGTATGAAAGTATCTATTTGCAGGAAGACGTTAATTGTGTTGTTGGCGGTGCTTACGGCGCTGGTTTTGGTGGGGTGTGGTGGCGGAGTTAGCGGTGGAGGTGGTGGCGTTAATGATGATTTTACTTACACCGGCCGAACGGTAACAGTCGGAGGCTTGACGTGGATGGCTGAAAATCTCAATCGCCCTACGAAAAACAGTTGGTGTTATGATAACGATGCTTCCAATTGTGAGAAATATGGTAGATTGTATACTTGGAGTGCTGCGATGCGTGCTTGTCCGGTGGGCTGGCGTTTACCTACCCGTCAAGATTGGGACAATTTGGTTTCTGCTGCCGGAGGTCGTGATGTAGCGGGTGAAAAACTTAAATCAATATCTGGCTGTATGGGAGATACAGGTAACGGTGTAGACTCGTTAGGATTTTCGGCCTTGCCCGGCGGCTACCGTGCCGGCATCACCTATCACGGCGGCGGAATTATCGGACACTATTGGGAAGCCGCAGAATTAGACACTAAATTTGCGTACTTTTGGTCGATATGGTGCTCTCATGATGGTATTATGGGTGGAGTTGGAGTGGAGAAGGGCGCCGGGCATTCTGTACGTTGCGTCCAGTAGTAGTGGTATGTGAATTGTCGGTTAGAATATAGATCCGGGGCTGTGATTAACCCCAGCCCTGTTCTTTAATGAGGAGCGTTTTATCATGTTAGAAAGTAAGAGAATGCTTCATATTGTTATGGTTATTACAATGGCGCTATCGCAGTTCGCGTGGTCGCAGGCCGCCCAAAACTGGACTGGGGCGGGCGGCAAAGGAATAGGCATTACTATTCTGGCTCCGCAGGCAACCGGCCTTGCCGAAGATCACAGTTACATCCCCGCGTTGGTACAGGGTGAATTCGTCAACAATTTTTCGACTTATTCCGCCATTTCTGTTTTGGATTGGGAACAGCGTGACGCGCTGCTGGTCCGTCTGATATCAGGCTCTTACAGCGACAGCGTGAGTGCGGAGGCGGCGCGGGAAATCGGAAACGCGATACCTACGACCCATTTTATGCAGGGGAACATAGCCAAAACGTCTACAGGCTACAATCTTCAAATGAATATCATCAAAACCGCAGACAAAACTACTGCGGCCTCGTTTTCTAAGCAGTTTACTTTTGTGGAATTAGATAACCTGACTGGAATACGGCAAGCCTCGCTTGAATTGTTGCAAAAAATGGGCGTAACTCTTACGGCGAAGGCGCAGGAAGAGCTTGCCGGTGCGGCAGCGGAAAACCATGTTACCGCGCAGACTGCACTTGCCCGTGGCGTTACCGCGCAAAGGCAGGGAACCGAGGTTGCGGCGTTGAGTTATTACTTTAAGGCCGTCGCATCCGACCCGTTACTGTTAGAAGCGGTAAACCGTTCTTCGATACTCAGTGCCAATATTTCAAGCGGGAACATGGGCGACAATGTCCGCAACGAAATACAATGGAGGAAGCAATGGATAGACAGGCTTACGGAGACGGAACGTTTTTTTGATAACTTGTTTAAAACGGAGTGCATGCCCTACACCTTGTCTTACTTGGATACGATTCATCAAGGGGAAATCAACTTTCAGAACGAAACCGTAACTTTAAGTATAGAAACGCGTTTGCGGGCTGACGAAAGTTGGCTATTTCCGATAGAACGTACGTTGCGGACGGTATTGGACGGCTTGAACGCTACCGGCAGAAAAAATGCCTGGCAGCTGGATCTTTGGCCTCGGCAGGGCGTAACTAAAGACGGCGCCTTTAGCAATACCTTTGGTGTTTCTGAACAGAATGTTTTCGCTAGCCGTGGCAGTAACTTTTCTGTGTTTTTCGAGTTAGTAAACAGCCAAAATAAAGTAATAGGCAAACAGACTTTTCAGGCAAGTGCTGGTTGGGGATTAGACCGTAACGAGCGTCCCACGATCACTGCTTCCGCACCTGAGAGAAAAACAGTGAGTTTTCAAGATATCAACGTAAATGACATAACCGATAATCTGACTATACGGGTTGCAAGGGTAAATGGAGCAGATGCTGAAACAGCAGCAAGAAATCAGGTTCTGCAAATAGGAGCTATCAGCAGCAGAAATGAAAAAGGCAGCTTTACTGATTTAAGAGACAAAAAAAGTTATCTCACTATAAGAATAGGTTTTTTAACATGGATGGCCGAAAATATCAGCTATCAGACAGACAACAGCGGTTGTTATGGTAATAGCGCACCCAATTGTGTGAAGTACGGCAGGTTATATAATTGGGACGCTGCGATGAGCGCTTGTCCTGCCGGGTGGCGTTTGCCTACGGATTATGATTGGAGAGATTTGATTTTTGCTGCTGGCGGCAATGTCGCCGGTAAAAAGCTAAAATCAAAATCAGGTTGGTGGGACTTTCGTACTGGTACGAGCAGCGGTACGGATGATTTGGGCTTTTCGGCTCTGCCCGGCGGCTACCGTGAAATCAATGGTCGTTTCGTCGACGTCGAATCGCATGGCTACTGGTGGAGCGCCACGGAGCGTGGGGGTAACCATGCGGATGGCCGGATGATGGTCCACGACCGCAGCAATGTAACCGGCGGCAGCAGTTACCCAAAGGTCTCCTGGCTTTCCGTACGTTGCGTACACGACGATTAGTGACGTGCGAGTTCTCAGTTGTATACGTCCTGATCTTCCCCCTATTCCACAGCAGCCCCCCGCAAGTGCCGCGCCTGCGGCGCCTGCTTTTTGTCGTGTCCTGCGGGTGCTATTGATCGGTGGTGAGGCTTTTTGAATTCTGCAGGTGCCGCTTGCAGAATTGGTGTAATTACACGTAAGTCGTTGTTAAATCACATGTTAGCAGTTTTTTCTTCTGTACTTGCGTCTATCGCGCGCATTTTGTATATTTTATCTTATGGGCAGGGGTGGTTCCTGGCCATTGTTTTCCTGTTTGGGAGGTTGCGGCAGATGAAGTTGTATCATGGAAGTTACATTTGTGTTCCGGAGCCTAGAGTAATACCGCCGGGGCGTTTCGTTGATTTTGGTATGGGATTTTATACTACTACGGACAGGGAGCAGGCGGTGGCGTTTGTTGG
>Ga0123356_10004817_pt1 | contig 13882 bp, 15 predicted proteins | sample TergutEmb28metaG_2_FD_92546 | JGI IMG/M metagenome (GOLD analysis project Ga0123356, IMG submission 92546) | Embiratermes neotenicus P3 segment gut microbial communities from Petit-Saut dam, French Guiana - Emb289 P3 | ecosystem: Host-associated > Arthropoda: Insects > Digestive system > Gut ...
TCGGGAAATTTTGATCTTTCAGGCCGTGACTGGATACTCTTTCGCGTAAAATGTCTTGATGAAAAAATAACACCGTCTCTGGATTTGGCTCTGAGAATAATCAGTGAAGCTGATTTTACTGATCAAAGGCGAATAAACGATCTCGTTTGGGAAATGAAAAATGAAATTGATTCCAGTCTTGCGCCAATGGGGCATCTTTATTCCTCCGGCAGAGCAGGCCGCTTTAATTCCCGCTCAAAAATAGTAGAAGAAAAATGGGGCGGTATTTCGCAGATTGAATTTGTTCATCAGCTTGCAAAAATGAAAACAGGCGAAATAATAAAAAAACTGCAGTACATTCAGGAAAAAATTAATACGGCAGGTCTTATTACAAATATTACAGGCAGCGCTCTTGATACTGCTTGCAGGGAAATAACGCAAAGGTTCAGCCGGTTTGGACCGCCGGTGCCAAGGTATCAGGCTGCAAATAGCGATCTTGCACACAACGCACCAAAGGCTGAAGTTTTTGCTTCCAGGTCTTTGCAGGTAGGTTTTGCCGCCCTAACATTCAATGCCGCGCCTTTCGATACTATTGAACAGATTGCAGAAATTGTTTTAGCGCACCAGTTGAGTACCGGAGCATTATGGGAAGAAATCCGCATGAAAGGCGGAGCTTACGGCGCATTTATAAACAGCGACAGTCTTGAAAATTGCGTATCTTTTGCCACATACCGCGATCCCAATCCTCTGCGCTCAATGGATGCTCTTTCTGCAATTTTAAAAAACGACTCGTTAAGTTATCTGCAAAGAAGCGCCAGCGAAAGTTATCTGGAAAAATCAATCATCGGCTGTTACTCGAAAGAGACGCGCCCAAGAACGCCTGCCGAAGACGGTCTTGTTGATTTTTACAGATTCCTCTATGGCATCGAAGACAGTTACCGTAAAAATAAACTTGAAAGGCTGATTTCTGTTTCATCCGCCGATATAAATGCCGCTTTTGCATCTCTCGCTTCAAGAACTTCACTATGTCCTGTTATTATTGCCGGTGTAAAAAAAGCAGAAGAAGCGGCAAAGGTACTGGGTGTGAAGGTGCAGATGCTGCCCATGTGAGAAAATTACAACTACTTATTAAATGCAGGAACTAAAATCCCCATTATACACACATGGCAGGGTTGCATATTCCTGTCGGCTAGGATGGCAGAATTGGATAAAAGACTTTATAGCTCGTCCATCACTTACCTTATGGTTTATTATTGATTACATAATGTTTAATCTATTGACAAATTTTAGAGTGATGGATTGCCTTACAAGACTTCTTTAGTCGCAGCCATAGACGCCGCCAGGTGATATGCGCCCCTGCCTCTATGTATATTATTCCAATAATTGTTATAGCTCAGCTTGATGCATCAGGGAACAATGAGTCGTTCATAACTGCGGATGTTATCTCATCTGCAATCATATTGTGATCGACACCAGGATGCAGCAACCAAGCACTTCCCAGGAACATTTGATTGCCCTCAATAATAACCATAGTCAATGGATTAGCATCCACTCTAACGGTTATCTTGAAGTTTCCGGCTCTGTTCAATATTGGATTAAACTTATCCTTAAAAGTGGAGTCAAACTCTGCGTATCCATCAAACAGCGCAAACGCATCCGTAAGCTTATTCTTCATGGTCGTACGTTCGGATGCGGTAGTTCCGGTAAGAGGGAATATGACGGTTATCTTTTTCCCTGCGTTATCAAGACCAGCAGGTGTACTTGGGACATCAATATTATGGGTTTCTGTGGTGGGTTGTTGCTGTTTACCGTTACCACCGCCGCCGCCTGACTTTGAGCCGCCGCTATCGGGGCAAGCTGTTATAACAAGTACAATTATTATAATAATAGCTATAAATCCGATTCGCTTTATCCAGTTTTTCATAAATTTCCCCTTATATCCATATATAGATAATTACATCATATATCCATATACGGATAGTTGCAAGTCTTAATTATCCAAATCAGGATATTATATTTTTATGGGTTTTAATGAAAATTTAAAAGGAGAATTGGAATATAGAGGGATGCCGGTTAAGGAATTAGCCCATAAAACCGGTATACCAAAACAAACAATCGACAAATATTTGCTTTCTAATAGTAGTATGCCGCCTGCTGACAAAGCAGTAATAATTGCAAAGATACTCGGCGTAACGGTTGAGTATCTGGTAACCGGAAATAAAAACTTTGAAGACAAAACACTTAATGATTTTTTGAGTCCAGAAATACGCTCAATTAAAGATTGTGTCGAACCGCTATCCAGAGAAAATCGAAAAATAATTGAAACTTCAGTAATAGAACTAGCAAAAATATTATCCCAACCATTGAATGATAAACCAGTAAATTTTACTCCATTACAAAAAGTATTCCTGCGCTTATTCCGTAAATAAAAGATCTCATACTATTTACTTTACACAACTAAGTGCATTCAGATTGCACAGCCTGTTAAGAATGTTTGATTGCATAATTATAACTTATGGACTATATTAGTATAAATGAACGAATATATAATAGCACTGTCATTTGATGATGAAGCTAAAAAATGGTATGCACAAAATGATGAAATTCCTATTATTCTTGAGGATTTCTCTCTTGATTCATTGATCAAACGTGTAAAATTAGCAGTGCCGGAAATGTTGGAAATTAATAACCTGCCAAAAACTGATATTTATTTAGCATTTAAAATGGAGCCACAGGCGGTTATGGTGTAATGGCAGAATATGAGAAAAAAGTTCGGCAAATACTGCTGGAAAACGGCTGTTATTTTGTCAGGCATGGCAAAGGCGATCATGATATTTGGTACAGTCCAATAAGTAATCGGAACTTCCCTGTAGACGGTAAAATTGACATACGACATACTGCAAATGGAATTATGAAACAAGCTGGAATCAAATATCACTTTTAAGAGGTAGTTGTACCAGAAATTATTTCATAAAAGTGCAGATGCTGCCCATGTGAGCGCCTAAAACATGTGTTGACAATTGTCCGACAATCGTATATTATTAACTCTGAGGTAATAATATGGAATTCATGACTGTTCGAGAGTTAAGCAAATCCCCAAAAGAAACTTTGACAAGGCTATCTAAAGACGGTAAGGCTGTTTTGACAAATAATGGCAAGCCACAGGCACTTATAATCAAAATTGATGGAGACAGGTTCGAGCAAACCTTATCTCTTCTGCAAAAACTTGAATTTATGCAAAACCTCACTGAAATGAGACTTACTTCACTTCGAAATGGCAACGCCGATATGTCTCTGGATGAAATAAATACAGAAATTGCTGCTGCCAGAAAAAGCCGGAGAAAGAAATCTTCTAAATGAAAATTGTTTTAGATACTAATGTGCTTATATCAGCTATTCTGAGTAATGGTCCTCCTGCTGTTATCGTCGATTTAATGGCAAATGGAAAACTGAAGCCTTTTTATAACGACCTAATCATTGAAGAATATTGGAATGTATTACATCGCCCAAAATTCAATTTTAAAAATATACAAATAGATAGTTTACTGGATACTATTGTAAAAACTGGTGTGGCAGTAAAAATCAATGTATCCAGTAACATCCAAATGCCGCACGAAGATGACAGGAAATTCTACGATGTTGCTAAAACATCGCTGGCTTACCTTATCACTGGTAATATGAAACACTATCCAAAAGAAACTTTTATTGTTACTCCTGCTGATTTTTTGAATAATACCCAAATGCTATATCCGGTCTAAATTAGAAATGCATTCCTGAAGATTCTAAGGGGTTGGGCATGCCTTCCTGCGGTCGGCGGGTATTTTCACCCATGGGTATGAGGAAATCATACTTTATTATCAATAACTTTAGAAATTAAAACTTCTTCAATGTTTCGCCTTGCATCCAAAATAAATAAAATATAAACAAATCTATTGTCTTCTGATATTTTATAATATATTTTCCATGGATTAATTATTATTTCATAGACATCCAAAATACCAATATCTTTTAATTCTTGACATTGCCTGGTTTTTATATTTTCATTCTCTAAATTATCAATTTTTCGCATTATTTTTTTGTAAATACTATCTGCAGTGTTTTCCCCAATATTATCATTATAATATTCTAAAATTTCATTAAATGATTCAACGCCGTCAGTCGTCCATTCAATTTTTCGCATTATTTTTTACCGCGTAACGTTTTTTCAAATATTTTCTTTGCATTTTCATGGGATATTGTTTTCCCATTTTTAATATCTTTTTCTCCAAAGCTTAGCAATTTTGCCAAATTTATTGCATTAATTGTTTTTTGGTAACTGTTAATATCCATAATAACCGCTTTTGCTTCTCCATTCCTGGTAATAATAACAGGAGATTTAGACGTTTCCACATATTTTACAACTTCTGTTGTATGTGCCTTTACATAAGAAATGGGTTTTAAGTTTTGGGCTAAATTTACCATAAGAACTCCTTTATAAGTATTATACCATAAAATATTTATATGGTCAATATTATGTACTAAAAATTGTACCATTTTCATCATATCCTCATTATACGCAAATTTTTTAAGATAATATAAAATACTAGAAAATTTAAGGAATTGTATATTATAATATCTTTAATAATTATTTTTGGAGGAATTTATGTTTAATTTTTTTAACGGGATTGCTGTATTTGGAGGTCTTATTGCATTGATTTATTTTTTTTCTGTGGCATTTTTTACAGCCTGGTTAGCAAGACAAAAACGCCGAAGCGGAATATTATGGTTTTTCCTGGGATTATTTTTTAACGTAATTGCTTTAATTTCTGTTGGTCTTTCCTGACAGAAGATAGCAATAACACAGACGCAGGGGCGAAAAATACTAACCGTTCGCCCTTGCTCAACCCATTTAACTATTAGCTTTCTTCAGAGAATCCCTGAATATTTTATCCGCATCAAGTTTTTCATCTACGCCAAATAATGGGATTACTCCCTCGTTGTTGAGACTTCTGAAAAGCGGCCCCGGACGGGTTCCGTATGCCCAGCTGTTTTCGTTATTTACGATATGATCCAACACAGAAACAATTGACAGAGAAAAGAAAATCAAAGTTGCATTTATCTTTTTTTCGGGAGGAAATATCAAATCCATGCGTTTTGATACTGGATTTGGAACTTGAAAATTATACGCTAACCAGGGGTTGTTGATTCCATTACAGGGAGCCTTGGCCGCCGCTCCTCCGTTACGCAAACCTTGCTCAATGCCCATTGCTACTGCAGTTAAATATTTACGCAGTTTTCTTACTTCACTGTAAACGGCGACAACATCCTTTCTGGGGAAAGGCGGAGGCCCTATTGACTCAAACTTATAATACGGAAAAAAATAAAGACGTTTGATCCAGTGCAGTTCATTCAGGCTTTTTTTTGCGTAAGGCGACATTTTCGAGTCTCTGGAATTTTCCAGCATGCGGCAATATTCGCTCAAGCGCGGGAGATAATCTCTGGAAAAACTATCTTCTATGCACCCGCGCCAATTGTTAATAAGTTCACCCAGTTCTTCAGTCAGCTTTACAGGGTTTCCATCAGGTCCTATAGTAATACCGAAATCCACATACCTAAGTCCGATAAAAAGATCGTCAAGTATGTTCATTAATACAGAAACTTGTTGAACCGGATCAGCAGGAGATATTAATTCATAACCATATCTCATGTTATATATATTTGCAAAATAAGGATGAAGATCCGGAAATTCTTCCAATTTATCCCATCCGGCTTTTGGAAAAAGAAATCCCAAAATTACCCGCCCTTGTTCAAGAGCTTTTTGCTGCGCTTTTTCCGCGTTTTCTCTTGCTTTACGTTCGATTACTTTTGGGTCATTGGGATCTTCCTCTTTTTCTTCTCTTGTTTCGCCTTCTCCCAAATTTTCATCATCCTCGTCTGTATTTTTTTGAAGAGTTTCTACATCAATGCTTTCAATCTGCGTAGGATTCAAATCTACAGCGTTTAGCTGGTCTGCTTCCGTAACATTCAGGAAAGCCATATAACGTCTGCGTCTTTCAATAAAGAAACGCTCATAATCAAGAAAACGGTCGGAGATTAATTTCATTATCAAAGGATACAAGCCAAAAATAACATTCTTGCGGACATCAGCCAACGATGAAATAATGTTGCGGATAATATCCTGATATTTTTCTTTTGCCTCCATGGGGCTTTCTATGTAAAGGATTTTATAAATCAGCTTAAAGGACGATTTAATATTTTCCATATTAAGCTCTTCAAGAATAAACAAAGGTCTTAACATACCGCGCATGACATCAGCAAAATCGGCAACCCTTGACGTACGCGGCTGAGATTGCAGTACGGCAATATTCTGCGAAATAGTTTCAATATCCCAACTGCGAATCGTATCCAGTATTTTATATACAAGCAGAGATGTTCTTCTTAGCTGATTATTGCGTCTTGTATTATTTTTTGGAAAAAGACTTCTGGTTGCATTTACAAGTTTTTCAATCTTGCTGAAATATTCGCTCATACGTACTGTTACAAAACGCGGGTTTACAAAATCCACGGGTTCTCTGAAAAAAGAAAAAAATGAAACAAGAACCTGCATGGATGTTTTTATTTCGAATATGAGCTGACCTGCATATTGATCAATTTTTACCCTCTCTGCATAACTTAATCGTGCGGGAACTGAAGGATCGTCACCGGGATACGGTCCTATACGTTTGGGCTTATTAAACCATCCGCCTGTATTTTCTTCTTCAGTTGAAGCTGAAGCTACATCTACTTTGCGAGAACGTTTTTTGCCGCCAACAAAGGAATTTTTTCTGTTTAAAAATGAATCAACTTCCGCGCTTTTTTCTGTGCCTATTTCTCCGCCAAGGATCTGAGCCATCTTTTTTGCTTCTTCGACATCTTTGACGCCTAAATTATCCCGGACGCGATTAAGTTCACCAGGTTCGTAAATCGCCGTATTTTTCTTTGCCATAGTTACACCCGTAAATAAAGTTTCTCTCCCACTCCCAACAGATTCTTAATCTGTATCTTTTCTCCATCGGAACTGACCAATACTCCGTTATAGTAACCTAATGGAGCATTTAAGTCGGCTCTTGTTACAAGAAGCTTCCCAGCACTTTTGTTCTGTTCTTTTGGAGTAAATGTCAAATCAACCATGCCCTCGACATCCTGAATAACCCACATGGCATCCGGACCGTTTGGCATTGTGATAAGCACCGGCGGCAAGGGGGTTAATTTTCCGTTTACCCAAAATACATTCTCATTATTTTTGTTTGTCTCTCTTGTTTGATTTTCGGCAATATGGAAGCCAAACCGTTGCTTCTTGGCTAAATTTTCTTCATCAAAACCTGCGGCGCTGCAAATCGTTGTATGCATCCGGTATGGAAAAAACCCCTTATAATCGCAAAAAACCCCCGAACAGGTATCCTGTTTTAGACTGATGTGACTTCCGTCGAAAACCATATCTCCGTTGACCGGGGCAAGCGCTTTATAGGCGTACATTATCCGCTGCGGCGAAAAGCCAAGAGAAACTGCCATTGGCGTGACATCCTGGCTGTTAAAGTTATATGCAAGGTGGACTGTTAAAGAAGGCTGGTTCCCCGTTGCTTCTATGTTGATGTCCAGATTTATAGTGTCGGCATCAAGCCAACTGTGAATACGAAAGAAAAAACGCGAAGAGTGGCTGTCTATCGAAGAATTTGCAAGGCTGAGAGGAAGCTTCCAGCCGGTACCGGGTTTTATCTTTCTAAAGATGAATTCTTGCTGATTTTTCTTGTCATAGAGTATTATTTGAGCCATCCGGTACAATTTTAAATTACAAAAAAGCGCATCAAGGAGATAAGAATCATTATGCACGCTAAAACTCTGCCATTCTTTTATCCGGAAATTTCTAACCCAGCGCGGCTGGAGGTACCCGTAAGGGCTGCGTATTTCCAGTAAGTCCACTTTTTCAAAAGCCCTGTTCCATGTCCCAATGACAGGATTTCCGTCTACAATGGGCGACGGAATAGGGGGCAGAATTTCCCTAGTGTACATCTAATGGAAGTCTAACATATTTTATTAGGAATGTGTGTTTAATATCGACATAAAAAAACCGCCGCCTCGAAAGCGAGACGGCGGTAATTTAAAGACTTATTAACGGCTTAACGGAACATGTTAATGTAGCCCATTACAAATATAACGATTATAGCAACCGGAAGAATATAGGTGAAATACCACTTAATATTTGTGGGGAATCTCAATCCATCACCTGTATTAACTTCTGCAATGAAGTTTTCCCAGCCCCATCCCTTTTTAATCATACAGAACAGAATGTATACAAGGGAGCCAAGCGGTAATATGTTATTTGACAGAATAAAGTCATACAGGTCAAGGAAAACCCAGCCTTCCTTGCCAAAGTTAATATGTTCCCAAACATTGAATCCAAGGACGATTGGTAAACCTCCCAATATAACGATTGGAATATTGACAACGGAGGCTTTAATACGCGACCACCCGAACTTGTCCATTAAACATGCTACAAGGTTTTCAAAAACTGCAATAACCGTAGTGAAAGCGGCAAATGATATGAAGAGGAAGAACATACTGCCCCAGAACCGGCCGGCTGGCATATTGGCGAAAACATTGGGCAGAGTAACGAAAACGAGACCCGGACCAGCGGCGGGATTAAGTGTATAAGCAGAAATAGCTGTAAACATCACAATACCGGACAAAATTGATACTGCTAAGTCTAAACTTCCAACATAGACGCTTTCACCAAAAAGCCTGCGTTCCTTACCGATATAACTTCCGAAAATTGCCATTGATCCCATACCTATGGACAATGAAAAGAATGCCTGTCCCATGGCGGCAAAAATTATTGTAAAAATACTATGTTCTTTCAAAACTTCGAAATTTGGCACAAAGAGGAATTTAAGCCCTGCACCGGCGTTTGGCAGTGTAAATCCATGAATTGCCAAAACAATCAAAATGATCATAAGTCCTGACATCATTATTTTTGTAACTCTTTCAACGCTTTTTCGAAGTCCAAGGGCGCAAACAAGCAAGCCCGCTAGTACAATTCCTACGTCCCATCCAATCAATAGGCCCGGATTGCCAAGCAATCCGCCAAAAGACGCGCCAACTTGATCAGGAGTTGCTCCTGCCAAATCTCCCCTGACCATTTTAACAAAATAATAAGCCATCCAGCCAGCAACAACACAATAAAACATCATTAAGATGTAATTACCGATCATTCCGACCCAGCCAAAAATAGACCATTTAGTCCCCTGGGGCTGTAATTCGTTGAAGGACCGGATAATGGATTTTTGACTAGCCCTTCCTACAGAAAATTCCATTGCCATAATAGGCAAGCCTAACAGTAACATACAGGCAATAAATATTACTAAAAATAGCCCTCCACCGTATGTTCCAGCAAGAAAAGGGAATCGCCATATATTTCCAAGTCCGATAGCACAGGATGCTGACATGAAAATAAACCCGATTCTTGTTCCTAGTTGTTCTCTTTGCATAAATATCTCCTAATAAGTTTTATATACACATTGACAAAAAGGGTCAATACTGATCATATATAGTATAGACATTAAATTAACGGGCTTTTAAGTTATATTATCAGAGTCCGAATTGGAGAGAAGATTATGCATAACAAACTGAGTTTTTCGGATGAGATTCTAAATGTACTAAAAAGCTGCAAGGGCGTTACTATCCCAAAAACCAGGGAAGATATTTTAGCCCTGGCTTTGGGCGGTTCTTTAAAAAACGACAGCTTTAATGTTTCTTACGATGTAAACGGTAAACCTTTCACCGAAGCTACAGTGGTTCGCTGTAAAAACGGCGCTGCTGTCAACTACACCGAAGACTATATGCGAAGGCGCGACCCTGACTGCCTTATAGTTGCAGATGACACCGCCTCTGATAAACCCAAATACAAAGATGTATATAAGAAAGATTTTGCCGATCTGCGCAAGGAGACATTGGAATGGCTCACTGAACAGGAGCTTGTTGTTATGCCATTTATGGCAGGCGGAGCCAAGTACGGTTACCAGGCAGCGTACATCGGACCTAAAAACGCTTCCTTCTTTGCAGGTGGCTTGTCGGATCTTCAGCACTTTATAAATATTGATGAGTTCGAAGGTGATAAATTTGTACCCGTAATGATTATCTTTTTAGCGCCGCCCTTCAGACACACTCATTTTGAAGGCAAGCAAATTGTTGTTCATAACCGCCTGGACAATATGTACGAAATGTTTTCGTATAACCTTTATCCTGGCCCCAGCGCAAAAAAGGGCGTGTACGGATTTTTGCTACATATTGGCGAAAAGGAAGGCTGGCTGACCGCCCATACGTCGGCTGTCAAGCTGATAACACCTTATGAAAATGAAATCGTTATCATGCACGAGGGCGCTTCTGGCGGCGGCAAGAGCGAAATGGGAGAAAACATTCACCGTGAACCCAACGGACAAATTCTCTATGCTCAAAATATCCTGAGCAATGAAAAGTTTTTTCTGCGTATCGCCGAGCCGTGTGAATTAAGACCCGTTGCAGACGACATGGCGCTTTGTCACCCAAAAATGCAAAATGACAGTGGCAAGATGGTGATTCAGGATGCAGAAAACGGCTGGTTCCTGCGCCTTGATCATATAAAAGAATACGGCACCGAGCCTTCTCACGAAAAAATTTGCACTCACCCCTCTGAGCCGCTTATCTTTATGAATATTCAGGGGATGCCCGGTTCTACCGCATTAATTTGGGAACATACTATTGATTCGAACGGTATACCATGTCCTAATCCCCGCGTTATTATGCCGCGCCGTATGCTGCCTGGTGTAATCAATGAGCCTACCGAGGTCAATGTGAGAAGTTTTGGCGTACGTACTCCTCCCTGCACAAGAGAACGCCCCACTTACGGTATTATAGGTATGATTCAAATTGTACCTCCCGCGATTGCCTGGCTTTGGAGACTTGTAGCTCCGCGAGGTCATAACAACCCAAGTATAGTAGAAACAGAAGGAATGACCAGCGAGGGAGTAGGTTCGTTCGGACCGTTTTTAACGGGAAGAATAACCAACTTTGCAAACTTGCTGCTTGAACAGATTGTCAACCATCCGGGTGTGCGCTACGTTGTACTGCCCAATCAGCATATCGGTTGTTACAAGGTCGGCTTTATGCCCCAGTGGATTGCGCGTGAGTATATAGCAAGACGCGGCACTGCCAAGTTTAGTCCCGATTATTTAGCGCCGGCGCGTCTGCCGATTTTAGGGTACTGCCTTGAAAGCCTTAAGGTCGATGGTCAGTATGTAAGATCATCACTATTGCGTCCCGAAACGCAAACAGCAGTAGGTACAGAAGGCTACGACAAGGGCGCACAAATGCTCACCGACTTTTTTAAGCGAGAGCTGAAAAAATATGATGAGTCTATGCTTAGTCCAATGGGTAAAAAGATTATTGATCTTTGTCTAAATGACGCAACCCTTGAAGATTATCAAAAAATCATCCCTATTCGGTATTAAGGATTACTTACACAGGATCACACTGACATCATTAACATTGGTGCCGGTGGGACCTGTTTTAACAAGCAAATCGAGAGCGGCAAGCCCGTTGTATGCATCGTTGTTATCGAGAATATCTCGCAGTTTTAATCCTTTTTCTTTTAATTTTCTGGCTGTAGAACCGTCGACTATTCCCCCTGCAGCGTCCGTGGGTCCGTCTGTGCCATCGGAACCGACTGACAAAACAAGAAGATTATCCAGCCCGGCAATACCCTCGGCAGCCGCCAGCACCATTTCCTGGTTACGTCCGCCTTTGCCTTTTCCTTTTAAATTGACAACTGTTTCTCCGCCCAGGATGATAGCGCAAGGCCGTTTGAACATATAAGCACCACCATCAATTTGTTTTGCCATCGCAGAAATAATACGTCCGGCTTCCCGCGCTTCGCAGTTCATTTCGGAACAAAGCAAATGAGGAGTATATCCCAGTTCGGCGGCAACTTCCGCTGCGCTGGTACACAGGATACGTACGCTGCCTGTTATAACTGTTTTTACATTATCAAGTGCTTTTGGGGTTTCTTTTGTTAAGTAACCATTCACTGTATCGCCAAGATCGAGATTATATTTTTTTACAACAGCCATGACATCTTCAACTGTGGACATATCCGGCGCTGCTGGGCCTGAAGCAATAGAATCAAGCCTGTCTCCCAACACATCAGAGAGCACAACAGTAAAGACTTTTGCCGGTGCGCAAATCTGGGCGAATCTGCCTGCTTTGACATTGGAGAGGCGTTTTCTTATCATGTTCATTTCTACAATATCTGCACCGCAGGCAAGCAATTTTTGGTTGACATCTACAATGTCAGCAAGGGTTAGACCCGGCAATGGCTCTTCAAACAATGCTGAACCGCCGCCGGAAATGAGAAATAAAAGTTCGTCCTCTGCGCCAAGGCCTTGCGCCATTTCAACAGCTTTTTTTGTGCCTGTGATTGTATTTTCATCTGATATAGGATGACCGGCTTCAATAATTTCCATGCCGGGAATATCACCCATAGAATGTTCATATTTTGTGACGACAATACCCCGTTTAATTTTGTCACCTAATTCTTCATGTGCAGAATGCGCCATTGTCCACGCAGCTTTGCCGATTGCAACAAGGTAGATATTTCCGCTAAAAGTATGATTTTTTAATGCGTTTCGCACTGCTGCCTGCGGCATATTCGCTTGAATAACCCTGTCAATTAAAATCTTCGCGTCGTTATATAACTTTTCCATAATATCCCCCTTTTTTTATTGTGTTATCTATATTATGATAAAATACACTAATGTTAAAGTCAACGAAAAGGTAAATGAATGGAAACTATTATTGTTGTAATCGGTTTAATAGCCACAGTGATTATTTTATTAATTGTTGTTCGTATTCATGGTTTCTTTTTTCTTCGCGCGGTAAAAAAACTGGAACAACTGAAAAGTGACGGCAAGCTTACAGAGAAAATCTATCTCAGATATGCAAATATTTATCCGGGTTTAAAACGAGAAAATATGATACTGCATTTCTTTGAAGAAGAAGAAAACCCGTCCGACCACTCAAGCGATCAGACGGGTAATAATTAAAATACTGATTAGAATCCTGCTATATCAATAAAAATAATTTTGAGAATAAATACGCCTACGATACCACAGAGACCTTCTATGAGTGTACCCATTGTATGTGCCTTATAACCATTTTGAGGAGTCATTTCACCAAAATTGACTACTACCCAGAAGTAAGAATCATTGGCATGAGACACAGTCATTGAACCTGCTGCAATTGACATAACACAAAGCGCTGCTCCAACAGGCGAAGCGAGGCCAAGAGTGCCGAGCATGGGGGCGACAATTGCTGACGCTGTAATAAGCGCGACAGTTGAAGAACCCTGTGCTGTTTTAAGAATCGCAGAAAGAATGAATGGGAAAAATATACCAATAGCAGAAAGCTGTACTGCATTTTCCCTGATAAAGGGAACAATATCGGTACTCGATATGGTATTTCCCAATACCCCCGCAGTAGCGGTGATAAAAATTATCGGACCTACTACTTTAAGACAGTCGTTACAAAGTGTATAGAATTTATCCAATTTTCCGGTTACGATCATTTGAAGTACACCAAAAAGAACACCCACGCTAAGCGCGATAAAGGGCGTTCCAAAGAAATTGGCTACCATGTGTGAAGTGCCTGTCCATCCACCCATGTTTGCAATTGAACCTAAAGCAATCAACAAGATTGGAATAACGATAGGCGCATACGATAGCCATGCATTCGGTAATTTGCCGTAGCTGGCAACTATCTCTTCGTAAGTTTGCTGGATTGTTTCAAGGTCAGCATCTTCGTTTGATTTTACTTTTTTGCCGATATAATTTGCCCAGATATATGCTCCAATCAAACA
>Ga0123356_10004818_pt1 | contig 13881 bp, 25 predicted proteins | sample TergutEmb28metaG_2_FD_92546 | JGI IMG/M metagenome (GOLD analysis project Ga0123356, IMG submission 92546) | Embiratermes neotenicus P3 segment gut microbial communities from Petit-Saut dam, French Guiana - Emb289 P3 | ecosystem: Host-associated > Arthropoda: Insects > Digestive system > Gut ...
AGCCAAGTCGCCTGAAGCGTCTTTGACAATAGCCATAGCACCAATCTCTGCACTGGTGAAATTAACCAGGTCAGTAAGCATATCGGCATATGTGTCATACAGATAAGTCTTCGCTTTCCCTGCGAGTTCTGCCTTAGTAGCAAATACCTCTGTCGGCAGATCGGGTAATAAACCAGTCAAATCATCAAGAACGAGTTTTTCGTCAGCCGTTTTGTGAAGGTCGCCGTCGCCTGCATGGTTGCCAAGCTCGGTCTTTGTAGCATAAGTCGCATTTGCGTCATTAGCCAAGTTGGCCAATTTAGATGTATCACTGCTAGTCTTATGCATACTTGCATCAACTACGTGAGTCTGAATATCACCTTCAATGTTGGTGATCTTAGTGTTCAATATGGTACCATCGCCTAACGTTATTAAATCGCCTGATGTTGGATTGTAAATCTCAACCCATGTGATACCATTCCAAATTTTTTGTAATCTTTTTTCTACTGCCATTTTTTTTAAAAATTAAATAAGTTCATATTTTCTATAACCAATATCTTGTATATGTCGGGTTCGGTGTGGTAACACCTAACCATATATATTCGTCAATATATTTTTGCAAATTGGTTACGGCTCCGATATTATGCGAGTCAGGGGCCGTCCTCCCGCTAAGCAAATTATGTATTGTAACGCCACTTCCACCTCCTCCACCGCTAGATACATCTTGCCACTCGCCATGGATAAATGCTTTTATTTTTACAGTCCTGGATACATCATCATAGACGCGCCACAAGAGCTTTTTGTTCTTCGGCGGAAACTTACCGGTTGTAATTCTTTGATCCATATTTTTTTTTGTATTATCTTGTTAATTAAATAAATATCCAAGCATCATCTAAAGTCCAAAATCCCATTGAGCCACCTAATGATGCGTTTATTGCATCTATTTGACTATCATTCTATAATTCATGATCAGAAAATGTCGTACTATTGCCCCAAGGATGCGTGAGTTCCATACAATATACATGATCTATTATTAATGGTGCCTCGTGCATTCCAGGCGGCAAGCCAGGGTCGATTGGATATTTATTTATGAACGTCTTTTCATTTGCCAGCCAATCACCAGGGGCATATGTTTTCTATTCATAAAACATCCCATCAAATGCATTGTCCGTGAACAAAAACGGATATCCAAGCATTTGTATAACACTCTATTCTATTGATCCATCCATCCTTCTCGTGCCAGAATATCCCAGAAGTGGTTCACCAAAGAATCCAATTGAAAAGAAATGCCCAATAATAGAATCTCCTCTCAATGGGTGTGCTGGTAACACTTGAGCAAATGACCTCATTGGCTTAGATGAATCAAAGTATAGCGTCTTTCCAGATAAATCCAACCCAACGCGCCACTTACTCATCGGCAATTTTATCTTTGGCTTGCCGTCGCTAATCTCTCCCTTATGCCAAATCTCTGGTGGCAACACCCTTTTGTCGTTAACAATAATCTCCCCTATTCTGGTTTGCTAATTATTGCCGAACATATGCATTGAATCTCTCTGTTCCATTATTTAGAGGTTTGTTTAGATTGTTTATTTATCTGCTTCTCCTTAAGTTGCTGATCGCGTTTAGTTTTAGTTTTGTCGAAAGATAACCTTTCTTTATCAAGCTTATGCTTTTCATTAAACTACCTGATGTTCTCATCTAACTTTTTCTGGTCAGTATCGCTAATCGGAGAGTCAGCGGGTTCATGTCCAGCCATCCTGCTCTATGCTGCTATCTAAGCTATAACAATTTTTGTATCATTATCTCTTTGGTTAATCCTGTCTGCTTGCTACATCTTCATCTGCTCCATCTCGATTTGCATATTGGCTTGTTGCTCCATGGCCTCTCTATCTGCTTCAGCCTGTTGCTATTGCATAGCCTGCATCTCTTCTTCGCTTTGCTGTATAAGTCTTTCCTTTTGTGCTAATGATGTTGTATTATACACCTTCATTATTGTGGACATGCTCACCATCTAGTTTTGCACGGCCAATGCAGCTAGCTGCTCGACCTTACCTTGAACGTCTCTGGATACACTCGCATTCTCAACTACAAGCCCATAATCACATTCGGCAAATTCATCACCAGGGATCTCTACTACCTGCTTACTCATGTCACTAAGCAGGTAGTTGAACTTCATCGTCCGGCCCTTTAGACACGCTTTAGAACACTCTATAAAGGCTTCCAGTACGCGCCTCTTTAAGTCATCGTGAACTGAAAAGAACCATTCTGTAATATGCGAAGACTAGAGTGTCGCACGTTCAATTCCTCCTACAGTTTCTCTGTTCGAGATCTAGCCTTCACGCTATTTTGATATACCAACAATCTCAGACATCTCTTCGCGAATAAATGCCAGGAGCTGATAGTTCTACTCTATAAAATTGCCGGTTTCAAGATCAAGTACACCCTGCTATTGGCCAAAGCCGCCAACTATCTTACCCTTTGCTGCTCCTACGTTACCCTCCTTAAATGAGTCTTCTACGGCCAGATTATTCACTTTAGCAAAGTATAACCACTTATCTATGGACCATCCCTTTGGTATCCTGGCAAGATCCACTCTCGGTATCTTACCATAGTTGTTGGCAATGGCCTTACTTAATTTATGATGAACGACATCATATAAGTAGGAGTAGGGCTTCATCATGTCCACCATAGAATAAGGTCTATTGTCGTTCAAATTATAAATCTAACCTATGATACCGGCATGACACCTTGATGGATTGTCTAATCTATTATATTGTATTACGCATGGTCGCATATTGCAGTATACATCTTTTCCTATCTGCACACCCTCCCATTGCTCATTTATCCAAAAGATTTGTTCTTCTTCTCCCATCTCTTCGTTTGGAATATACGTCTCAGGATAAAATGAGAATGACTCTTCGCCCGATGTGGGATCGTAAGATTTTATCTTCTTAATTTTCCTCCTGGATTTCCAATACACCTGCATCACTCTCATGTTACCATTGTCATCATGATACCTGTGTTGATGTACCGTGCCTAATGTGTAAAGCTCTCCGTCTATAAGGTGCGTCCTAAGGCTATTAGTTCTAACAAAGGCGTCTCTTGGATCAGAGTTGTACATACTGTCGATAGACCCTTGAGATGGAACAGACTCAATCTTTTTTAAATCAGAAATTGAAAGAACATCATAAAAAGCATCAACTATACGACTCTTAGACCAGAAGTCTTGTATAACGATTATGTCAGCATCTTCTATCTTATTAGAGAAACCAGACATATACGTTCTTATCTTTATTGGATTAATCCTTCTCAATGATGGTTCCCCACCAACAATAGACACCTAATATATCTCCTCCCCAACAGTTAAAGCGTCCTGAAATCCAGCGTTGAAAATAAGTGGCATATTGAGTTCCATGTAATAATGGTTCAAAAGAGCATTAGCCCTTATCTCCCTTACATCCTACCATTCATATATTGCAAGCTTATTGACCTCCTGCATCCGCTATTCAAAGAGCTGATCGTCTTCACCAGATTCCTCAATAGCCTCTTGCATTTTCGCCTGTATAGTCTGCTTCTTGTTGGTTTCTATCTCGCTAATCTACTCTGGATTAGTTATTGTCACATGCCAGTTGTATGGTCGCTTCAGTTCTTCCCCGAGTAAAAGATTTATCTTGGAATTTAGGATAGGGAAATGCTGTATGTCACCAATCTGAGTGTATTGAGCCTTTATGTTTTCGGGGTTTAAAACAATCCTTACATCGTCAAGATTTAGAACCCCATTCATTAAGTCATAATTTATGATCTTGTCCCCAACACTTTTACGCACAAGCTCATTAGCAATGGACGCAACCTTGTCTGCCCATTCCACGTGGGACTTGCGCCATGCCTTGGTCTTAGCTTTGTAAGATAATTGCTGTATCGGGAATGTCCCTAGATTTGTTGCCATAAATGTATTTTGCGCCGCAAAGATACTAAAAAAAAATCAATTCTGCAATAGAATTAATTGAATGTTAAAAATATATTAGTCCTCAATTAACTTTTCATCATTATAATTGTCTTTGAAGAACTGGTCATTTCCCAGGTAATCAGAGTCTATATTTCTGTCATAATCTTCACTGAATCCATCCTCTCCTGCAAGTATAAGCTGACTTTCCCTGCCGAGCATCGCCATAATCATAGCATCGTGGCGGTCAGTATTAAGATCGTTATTCCACAAAATAAGCTCCTGTAGCAGTGCCCTTGACTTTATTGTTGTTAAATTCGGCACAGAGACTTCTGTTGGCTCCCCCTCGCTATTCTTCTCTATTATAGTAACAGGCTTAAGTAGCCAGTCTCTAAGGCATCGTCTGCCATAAGATTGTATTGGCACAGTAGCTCGTATTCCTTTTGACGTGTTGCCATATCCTATCTTTGTCACAAGCTATTTGTCTTTCAAAAACTCTGGGGTATCCATGAGTAAATATAACGAATTCATCTTAGAAAAGTATGTATACAAACCTTTCCAGTTATTCTCATAGCATGTCAATCCTGACGCATTATAGAAAATAGCAAGCTTTCTCACTATCTCATAAAACTCATCGGCAAACTATGGTCTTCCAGTATAACATGCGGCGATTCTGTCTGTCCATAAGTCTAAAACATAAGTTGATCCTAACGATAATGTATCTGACTCATCATTGTCATAAACGTCAGCACCTACGATATATCTGTCAGGAAACACTCTCCCAAGGCTGTCTTCTTTCGGCAGCTCAAACACCTCTATGGCTCCATATAGCTTATTATCCCTTGTTGGAAACTGTCTTATTGGTTCATCCTGGAAAGTGGGATTGAATACAACCTTGCCATCAGCAAATCCTAGTCTCCCTGTCATGATAGTAGTGTTCCTGTCTGCGTCTAGAGTGTTTAGTTGTTGCGTTAGATCCGCCACTGGATATATCGTGCCATCCACCCTCATCATACTGTCTTGTATTGTGAACGGCAATTCCGCCTTCAGCTGCGTTAATGCATTTGCATCGGAGGTATTATACTTTACTTTAAATCGCTGCTTACAGAGCTCTAAAAGGGCCTTTGTTACATCGCTATTGCCATCTTTATCCATACACTCCGCGCGATTCATATATGCCCCTATGAAGAAGCATGCCGTCGACTTGTTGTCCTTCCCTTCGTCAAATACATTAGGCAGTGCGTACACATTATATCCCTTTGGATGGTATATTATTTCTTGAGCTCCCTAAAAATCGCTCCCCTAAGTTCCCCCCGTCCCTATACCTACTATTTGTCCCCATGCTACCTCGCCGTCCTGAACATTATATAATGATGTGTTATATGTATCAATAAACCTCGAAAAGCACCCAAACTCCTCATATATGAGACGGTGACTTCGCTTACCCCTTATGGCGTCAGGATTGTCTTTGGCCGAGATGCCTATTGTTGTATTTAAAGTCCCCTTCTTGATGCCACTATCAACATCCTGGTAACCCATCTCCCACTGCATCTCTATCAATGAATTTCTTAATCTGTGCGATGGGAATTCCATGTTGTCTGCAATAAAGTCTATCATAAATTGGAACTTGTTTAGTATCTGGTCCTTGTTGAGATACTCTTTCTAGTAGGCCGTAACCATACCAGAAACCTTACTCTTAACATCACTGCTATCTCCGCAGCAGAATAACCTGGCTAAAATCGCAGCCATACTAAATGATTTCCCGCAACCACGACGCGCTATGATAATAGCATGCTCTCCGCCTTCGTGGTCGTTATAGAGACCACCATTTCTAGCTTGATCAAGATAATGATACAACAAGTATGAGCTGTCCCATACATCAGGAAATGCCGTTAATCTCTATGATTGCTTTTTGCCAGCAACCTTTCTCGCTATCTGTATTGGACAATAATTAAGGTAGAAATACATCTCCCCAGGAATCCACTCCCCATCACTGGGGCGCACATAACCATACCATATCCTGTTAACCTCTTCTTTAAACCAGTGCATAAACTCAGAGTTTGGATTAGGATTTGGCCTTAGCCTGGTATAGCAACCATACTGTTCATAATGGCGTGCTGACGGCCTGAAATATTCCATGTCCTCCAATATGTGAGGCCTACAAAGGTCTACTATGATTCTACCGTCACTCCTCGGCCGGTCTTTTGCCCTGGCCCTGTTTGGGGAGATCATATAGTTGATGAATGGTATATTGTTTATATACTTATTATACTCGTCAACGATCTCATCCTTTAGCCCGGCAAGCGACACTTCTGTGTTTACACTATTATATGGTGAGCCCATCTTCAAATAGTTTTTTTACGCGAGATCCCTGCATCCTGGAGTTGTCCTCAACCTCTTTGTATATCTGTTTCTCTGCCTCACTGAGATCTCGACTTAACTGAGGAATAATCTTAATTGTCTGCATTATCTGAGGAAGAGAATACACAAGCTTCCCCTTGTCGTCTAATAACGTTAAATCTATGTCCTTAAGCTATTGCCTGACCTTTTCTATTGTAGTCCTAGTATCCTATACCAATAATGATGTCGTTGTCTGTGTCATCTGCTTATACAGTCGTATAGCCTCAAGCATAACCCGGTCCTCTTTCCACCCATTAGGTAAACCCTCGGCCTGTACGACCTTCTCTAGGCGTTCCTTATCGTCTACGATATACATAAATTCACTCCTTGGGTCACAATAAAAATATAATAGCGATAGCTCCTTGAGTGCAGTGGACTTATCCTTAGACTTATCACGATCCCATACCGCCTTAAATGCTTTAAGGGTCAAAGCCTCTTCTGAGACAGTGACCCTGTAGTTGTCATACTTAAATAATTTCATCCAATTAGCTTTTTATGCTCCTATATGATATGCTGCAATTCATCATCCACCTCCTCATACTCTTCGACGATGAAATCTACATCTGAGTCAAGAATGAACAAGCATTCTTCTCCATTTATTTCTATGACATTAAAATGATATCGAACAATGTCTTTCCTTAATGTGTCGTCATCCTCCTTCAACGAGTTCGGAGCATATTTCTTTACTTCGTAACGCGCCGGGTTGATACAGACCATGTCGCCAACCTTTATCCTCCTCACGAGGTCGCCAACAGCTATGACCGTCTGGTACTCCTTTACTCCTCGCTTTAGCTTCGAGGCGTCTATTAGAACGGAACCTGAAATTCGGCTCGACGTATCGGTGTACATGTTCATAGTAGTCACGATCTTGTTGTGCATCGGGGTTATCCTCTTTACCTTTACTTCCATAATACTTGTCTCTTCTACTATAATTACTATTTAATACTTTATTTTTCTAATACCCGAACATCCCAATAAATGGAACCTGATACGCAGGCAAATACCTCACATCATTGGGCACTTGACATGTCCTCACGTATGTGTGCTGCAGGTTCTCGTATATGCGCTTAAAATAGCTATTGTATATCCTGTATACTTCACTTGCGCTTATGCCAGTCTCCTCAGATACTTTCCTTGCAATAGTCCTGGAATCCATTTAATTCAAATGTTAACTTTAATACGAATGATCTAGAATCTTCGCTTAAACTAGGAATGAACTTTTTGTTTAATTTGTTGTCTATGATTAATTTCGCCTTCTTCAATTTATGTATGTTTACATTAAAATTGCTATATGATATGCCTAGTTTATTCGCTATCTTATTGCTGATCTCAGTGCTCATTAATATAGTGTCAATCATTTCTTTATCTTGTATATTTCTTGATAATATATAATGGTACCTTAATAGTTCAGCCATAACAGAGAGCGCCCTTCCACTTGTATCGTGGAAGGGTCTCAAGAACTCAAGCCAGTAATAAAAAAATTTCTCTGAGTGCTTCTCCGGTATGCGAATGATACTTAGGTCTGTCATTCGCAACTATCAGCAGCTCCAACATTCTCGGGAATGGTAATCATGCTCTTAATCTCATTAGCACAAGCATCAACAAAGTCAACACTAAATGATCCTCCAAGCTCAACAACCTTAAACAGGTAATCTAATCTCTTGAACAAATTAATATTGTTCATTTGAGATATCTGATTGCGTAACATCTCATTCTGCTCACTCAATCCATGAGCGGCTTTCTCTAAATCCTCATAACTCAACTTTTCAGTTCTGCCTTTAACAACTTCCATTTTCTTTGCCATTTCTTTCGTTTTTAATAAATTCTACCCAATTCTATATACTTACTTTTCCAATATCAGTATTGTTACATTTGTCGCAATAATCCTCTTCATCTATATACAAGATTGCCAATGACCCACATCGCTTGCAATAATATACAGGCTCTTTGTCATACTATTCGTGCTTGCCTAAATTAACGAACATAGTTAAATGTCATTTTACGTACATTTTTACCTAACCACTCAACTAGTGGCTCGTTATCTGATTGAGATATCCATTGCCCTTCAAGTAGGATGGAATGAATAACCTCATGATATATAGTATCAAATATTATACTGGCAGGCAAAACCTTTTCATCACTCAGATGGCTGTCAAACACTGATATGTATAAGTCCATCCTTTCGCGATGTACTATCCCGAAGCAATACTCTGGATAATTTTTGTACCCAGTAACCTGCTCCGCAAATTCCCTTGTTACCCTTGGTACATAATGTATTCTATAAACACATGTCAATAATTGTACCTGATCTGGCAAATTCAACTCTTTAATAATACTTTTTACTTTCTCTTCCATATTTCTTCCCATTTAAACTCGTGGAGCGTCTGGGATTCGAACCCAGGTCCTGAACGCTTCCCGTGTCGGCTCTACGCCCAGTCAAACCCTTCACGCCCCATCTCCCTGCGTATTGCCAACAACTCGATTGTAGCTTTATCACTCGCCAGTAACCATGCGGGACACATTAGCGCCTTACGATGCGCGGTCATCGTTTCAGACCCATTACGTCAGGTTGATCACTCCTGCCTACTTAGACTTTTACTTTATACGACTTGCCACCAACGATCACAATATAATATCCCGAAGCTAATGGCAGATTAACTCCATCAATAAATCCTCCATAAATCTTTTGACCTAACACACTATACACTTCGACAGAAACCGGACTTGAAGTTTTAACAGTTAAGACCTTATTATATACGAAAACAGCAACATCGCCGAAATTCCCATTGGAGAGCACGATGCTGGACTTATCCAATACAAATGTGGCAATTTTAATGCTATCATTATTGTCTTTTATCCAACACTGATAAGTTCCAAGCAAATTGTCACCAAAAGAACATGTAGACCATGATGGCTGATTAAATGAATTAAACAACGGAAGACCGTCCTTAACCCATGTGTAAGACTTCGTGCGACCAGAGGTTGTATTGCCAGATGCATAGACAAACATCCATATGTCGCTTTTATCTATAGCCTGCAAGTTGAACAACTCAGACCCCCTCATCCCCTTCGACAGGACTTCGCCCGACAACTCCGACTTGAATGCTATACTGTCTAAACTTAATGACTTATATATGTACTGGTAAGCCGCTAAGATGGTATCTGCACCGACAGGATTAGAAACTATCACATATGAGTATGTCCTGTATATGTCATTGCCAATATTAACTTTACTCAACCCATGAACATAATCGAATGTGAGATCTTTCCCAACGTAAATAATACTATCGTTTGTTGGATTTGGCCTTGGTGTATCAGATACCCATAGATAGACATTATCAAGATTCATAGTGTCTGCCAGACCCACTTTATAAGAGTAAGCGCTTCCCTGATTATCCCTGTTGATAAAAGTAGCAGGCCTATTAATACTCGTTATCACTGGAGCTTTCCATATGTGATAATATGCAACAGTATCAAATCGCGCAGGCGTGTCATACGAATAACGCAAATGTGCGTTGTGATAGCCTGTGTTCAACTTGAAATACTGCGTACCGTCAGCACGCACAATGTCGCCAGCGGGTATTACGCTGCCACCCCAGTACCACGTTACATTACCAGATCCTATGTTGTGAATCAATGGTATTGTGTCTACTGGTTTAACCCTGATTGTGTCTATAGCAAATAAACTTATACTTGCAATTAATCCTAATAATGTAAATTTCATTTTCTTCATATACTTTGTTTTTTAAATATTTGTTGCGGCCCTGGATTCGAACCAGTCCATGAGATTATGAGACTCATATGCTACCTTTACACTAAGCCGCGGTAAATTGTTTGTAAACCTCCTCTTCTGTTTCACTAAATAGCTGCCTGAAGAATAACCTTTCAAACTCTTCAAGGTACTCCACCTTACCACCAAAGATGAGGTCGCATTCATTATTATCATAAACAACCTCTATCGTCACACTCTTCGTCTTATTCCTAAAATTTACACGCACTAACTTCACTACCGCATCATCTTCTAAATAAGAATGCAACCTCACCCTTTTGTAAAATAAATTATTGTTTGCCCTGTTCTGCACGAAGCCTAACGCCTTAAGCTCCTCATTTGTCAATTCTATACTATCCCCCATAATGTATCAATTAGTCGCCCCCGAAGGATTCGAACCCTCACCAAGTGGGTTAGAGCCACCTGCGCTACCGTTACGCTAGAGGGCAATACATTACTTACATGCCTCCTCCCACCATGATAAAAATAATGGATAGGTCATGGACACCTCGGAGACTGGGTAATTACCAATATAAGCCTTATTCTGAAGGTCGGTAGCACAGTCTATTTCTATACCCTTAGCGCCCAAAAATCCTATCACCTTATTAATACATTCATAACTATAAGTGCCTTCGTAAATTCTTTGCGTTAAAGACAATATGCCAGGAATGCAACTTTCATCTCTAACCATACCCATTATAAATGTCACATTATAATCATCATTTACTCTCCACGTTGAATAGCACTCGCCACGATCAATACACTTAAAGTCGAACCCGCTTTCATATGATCCAGATAAAGACCGTAAGTTCTTAACAATCGCATCCAACAATGGATCTAAAATCTTAAACTTCTTCTCTAAGAATAAAACCCTCTCTTCTAAACTTCTCTCTTTCATTTTCTTCCTATTTAAAATGTTAGTATTCCCCTTTGGACTCGAACCAAAACCCTTCTCGGTATCAGCGAGATGCGCTAACCACTTGCGCTAGAGGAATATGTTGCAAGTTTCATGCCATAGCAGAGGAGCAACTTGCCCATTGATGATTTATTGCGCAGAGATATGTTTCACTCTCACTTTAAATGCGAAGGACCTCGCAACCTCACTTTCCTTGCATACGCAATACGCCGATTACACCTGAACGTCTATCATCAAATCGAGCACAAAGATACGAAAAATATTTGACATATGCAAATTTTTGATGAATATTTAATAAAGTTTAACGTTAATCTTGCGCCCTGGCCGTACCAGAATTCTTCTTATTGCTGTTCATTAGCAAGGGAGCTGCCAACGCTCCTATCGGTCCTATATCAGATAGTTTTTGAGACAGAGCGTTTTTAGACATAAGATGAAGTGTGTCATAGTTGGTGGAGGATTCCTTTATGACATTATTGTATCTTTCAAGATTGTCAAAAGATGCTGGAGAAATCATATCCTTTATAATGTTACGCTCGACCATGCCATGCTTTAAATCTATAAGGAACGATGTCTATTCGTTGCCAAGAAGATCGTGCGGATTCATATCTCCACGATACTTAGCATATTCGTGAAACTCAGGATGGTCGTATACAGCATAAAAATTTTTATTATCAAAATTATCTCTTGCCATGCCAGTTTTGTCCGAATAATATTTTGTGTTAGCCGTTAGCTTTGGATTTGGAATCGCCTCCCATTTGGTCCCGTCTGAAGTTTTTCTGAAATATTCTAGCATATCAAAAGTCCCCCTGTTGTAATTCCCACGTATCGCCCTGGATGCTACGGCATGCTACAACTCATGAGGGATATGATTACTGAATATATATTGCAACGCTGATGATGTCATTGTCCTACTGGGCGGATTCATCACAGCCTGATATTTTCCGGTTGGACCAACCTCGAAGTTTAACCAGGACCTTCCAGCAGCACGCTCGCTCAATATGTCATCTAACACAGCAGTGTAATCAGTCCCGTGCTTTGCGTCTACATTTTGGTAATATTTTCTTACCTATGGAGAAGATAATTGACTATCGACATATCTATTGAATTTTCTTTTAGCAAATTTCTCTGCTATTCCACGAAGAGGCTTGTCAAGAATATTCTGCAAAGTTGGCTGATATTTCTCGCTAGACTTGCCAAGTTCACTAACGAGAGGAACCCACTTTCCGTCTTTGGTAGTGTATATGTTTAAATCGCTTGACCTCAGGGCGCCCACTTGGTTATGCTGTATTGGGTTCTTGGTCTCAAAAAGATACCTTCCTTCCTGAGGATGATAATTTAGTAATGGGTCTCCCTAGCTCCAATGAACTTCGCCAGAACGACCACCTTTTATCTTGCCAACCTTAGGGCGTAAATAACCAGACTACATTAAGTCATCATACTGTGATTTTCCAGCGATCCTATATGCCTAATTGGGATTGGAAGCCCTAAACGCATCTGGATTCGAATACTGCAATGGAGACCCTCCAGTAAAAACCCTATTGATCGCATTAGCCTCCCTCTACGATGGATACTTACTAACGTTCTTCAACATTTTTGTCGTTTGACTTACTGCTTTCCCAATCAGAGGGGTAATAGTGTGTTTTGCTGCACCCATGCTTGCAGTGCCAACAATAGGCACTGGCAATAAGCTAATAGCGAATTGTGTTCTAGGATCCTCCAGAAACCTGCTCATTCCATCCCTTGTGGCTGTAGCGCCAGGATTCTCAATCGGACTGCCATCAGGGTTGACGACTTCCCTAAAATTCTATTGATAGTATTTCATGCGCTTATCATCACGACCAATGGTGAATGTGGACCCGTCACTCCTGTAAAAAGTCCTGGTGTTTTGTTTCAGTTCACCACCGTTATCATAAGTGTTCATTGCCCCGCCACTCCTAATGAATGTTAGTGTGTTCTATTCTTTAGGTACACCTTGATTAAGTGGACCACCTTCTGCATAATAATTGAATTTTAATTTTGGATTTTGTTCTTTCAACCGTTGACGCTATTCATTTATCTTAATTGATATTGAATCGCTTGGAAATCCACGATTACTATATTCCTTTAATACTGGAGCTACAGTTCGATGCGCATCATATTCTAACGTTTCTGGATTGTAATACCTTGATTCCCACCTAGAATTAGCAAATGGATCTTCACCAAATAATATTCTTTTCCATCTTGGCCTAGGACCATATTTAGCCCACTATTCATAAGACCACTTATCAAATCTATTTGTGCCTAATTCGTTAGCCTAATACGCATGAGCTAATTCATCATGATAATCTATATGATTATATTCTTCTGTTGATGGAGCAATATTCCTCCCAGACTCTAATCTCTTATCAAGATGACGTAGATACATCTAATTACTACTTGATACATAATGAGAGCTTTCAATATCGTATATATGATCTCCAGGAGTAAATGAACTAACAACTGGACTTCCAGATATCGCCCTTAGAGTGTCATTCCTTAAATTCATCTCATTCCTTATTCTCATCATGGCTTCCATATCTTCAATATCTTTAGTAGAATAATCACCTGAAGCCTGAATCTAAGATCTGTTGTTCTTTGAATAATATGGCTTTATCTCAAATTGATTATCGCTAAGTGGAATAGCGATAGGAATATTATTATGTTTATCAACCCTGGTATTATCCTGTTGTGCTACGTAATCATAATGGCGCTACATCTCATCCAGTTTTGTAACGCCATTACCTATATATATCTGCACCAACTAAGCCTTCTCGGCTTGCGTCAACTCGCCCCACATATTCATATAACTCTAACAATTGTAAACCCTCGCTTGATAACAGCCGCCTTACAAACGAT
>Ga0123356_10004819_pt1 | contig 13879 bp, 14 predicted proteins | sample TergutEmb28metaG_2_FD_92546 | JGI IMG/M metagenome (GOLD analysis project Ga0123356, IMG submission 92546) | Embiratermes neotenicus P3 segment gut microbial communities from Petit-Saut dam, French Guiana - Emb289 P3 | ecosystem: Host-associated > Arthropoda: Insects > Digestive system > Gut ...
CAGCAGCGTCCGTTGCGTGTTTTGTTTTGAGGATTGGTTCCGCGCGGAACGAATCCTCAAAACAAATCCCCCAACGGAGCCTCGGACAGGTGTGTTCGAGGCCGTGCGCGGGCCGGCCCGGAGCGCCGCCTCCAGGCGCCCACTACACTCCGCGGTCCATGGCGGGGGGAGCACGGGGAGCGGCTTGGAGCGCGTCGGCGTCGGCGTCGGTTTCGGTCGCCGTCGCCGTAACCTTCGCCTGTGCGCTGCTGGTCGGCTGTGGCGGCAGCTCCACGCCGTCCAACGGCGAGGCGTCCAAGCCGGCGGGCGAGATCGTGGCGGATGCCGCGTCGGCGTTGAGGAGCACGCCGAACCTGTGGATGCGGGGCGCGCTGCACATCGAACGGCGCCCCACCCGGGTGGCGCTCGGGATCGAGCGGCCGGGGCGGGTGAGCATCGCGATGACCCGGCCCACCGAAGCCCTCGCGCTCATCGTCGTGGGAGGCGCCGGTTACATGAAGGCCAACGCCTCGTTCTGGCAGCGTCGCGCCGGGGCTCCGAGCGCGGAGGTGGGGCTGGTCGCGGAACGTTGGATCAAGGTCCCGCCACACGAAGGCATCGGCAAGCTCGCCGGCAATTTCGATGTGACCAGGTTGAGCGAGTGTCTCGTGGAAGAACACGGAACGCTCGCGGTGGAGGGCTCGACCACGGTCGACGGCCAGCCGGCGGTGGTCGTCGTCGACCGGGGCGACCGCCCCGGCACGACGCCCAGCAGGCTCTACGTGGCGAGCACGGGTCAGCCCCACCTGCTGCGCCTGCTCGCCACCGGCAGGCAACGGCCGGGCGACACCCACGGCAGATGTCACAAATCCGGTGAAATGAACGAACCGACCGAACCGGGTGACGAGCTCGACTTCAGCTACGACCGCTCGCCGAGCATCGCCGCGCCCGCGGGGGCGCTCAGTGTGAGCGAATTGGCGCGCGGCTGAATGCCGGCGGCCGCGTAGGCGTCGCCGGCGTCCAGCGTCTCGGCGGCCAGCAGAGCCTGGGTGAGGGTGTCGAGCTGCTCGCGGTGCTCCTCGAGCAGCTGTGTGACCTCGCGGTGCGCGTCCTCGACGAGGCGGCGCACCTCCTCGTCCACCAGGCGCTGGGTCTCCTGGGAGGTGTCGCTGATGCCCGGCAGCAGCGGGCCCTGGCCGTCTTCGGGCAGCACCGCGACCGGGCCGATCTTCTCGGTCATGCCCCAGCGGCCCACCATCTGGCGGGCGATCTGGGTGAGCTGCTGGATGTCGGACTCCGCGCCGGTGGTGCTGTTGCCGTAGACGATCTCCTCCGCGACCCGCCCGCCGAGCGCGACCTTGATCTTCGCCTCGAGCTCCTGGGAGGAGTAGGAGACGCGGTCGGAGTCGGGCGTGGAGAGCGTCACGCCCAGCGCCATGCCCCTGGGGATGATCGACACCTTGCGCACCGGGTCGGCGCCGTCGGTGAGCATCCCCACCAGCGCGTGCCCGGACTCGTGGTGGGCGGTGCGCTCCTTGTCGGCGGGCGAGAGCACGATCCCGCGCGGCGAGCCCAGCATGATCTTCTCCAGCGAATCGGTGAAGTCGGCCATCTTCACCTGCGCGTGCCCGCGCCGCGCGGCGAGCAGCGCGGCCTCGTTGGCGAGGTTGGCGAGGTCCGCGCCCACCATGCCCGGTGTGGAGGCGGCGATCGCGTCGAGGTCGGCGTCGCGGTCGAGCGGGATCGAGCGGGTGTGCACCTTCAGGATCGCCGCGCGCCCCGCGCGGTCGGGCGGCTGCACGGCGACGCGGCGGTCGAAGCGCCCGGCGCGCAGCAGCGCGGGGTCCAGCACGTCGGGGCGGTTGGTCGCGGCCAGCACGATCACCGCCTCCGAGGAGTCGAAGCCGTCGATCTCGGTGAGGATCTGGTCGAGCGTCTGCTCGCGCTCGTCGTTGGCGCCGGTGACCGACACCTGTCCCTGGCGCGAGCGGCCGATCGCGTCGAGCTCGTCGATGAAGATGATCGACGGCGCGGCCTCCTTGGCCTTGGCGAAGAGGTCGCGCACGCGCGAGGCGCCCACGCCGACGATCGCCTCGATGAACTCCGAGGCGGAGATCGAGAAGAACGCCGCGTGCGCCTCGCCCGCCACCGCGCGCGCGAGCAGCGTCTTGCCGGTGCCGGGCGCGCCGGAGAGCAGCACCCCGTGCGGCATGCGCCCGCCCAGGCGCCCGTAGCGGTCGGGGTTGCGCAGGAAGTCGACGATCTCCGAGAGCTCGCGCTTGGCCTCGTCGATGCCGGCCACGTCGTCGAAGGTCACGCGGATCCGCTCGGGGTCCACGCGCCGCGCCTGTGAGCGCCCGAACGCGCCGAGGCCGCCCAGCCCGCCGCCGGCGGCGGCGGCGCGCCGCGCGAGCAGGATGAAGAGGCCCACGATCAGCAGGGTGGGGCCGAAGCCGAGCAGCAGCTCGGCCAGCAGCGACTGGCTCGTGGTGGTCGAGGTGGCGTTGACTTCGACGTGCTTTTCGCGCAGCAGCGCGGAGAGCTGGCTGCCGTTCCAGAAGCTCGGCACCTCGGTGGCGAACAGCTTGGAGGGGGTCGCTTTGGTGTCACTCGGCGGGTAGCGCAGCTTGTCGGTGAAGGTGCCCTCGATCGTGTTGCCCTTTGAGGAGATCGACTTCACATGCCCCCCTTCGACCTCCCCCACGAAGAACGGCGTGAACGACACGCGCACGCGCGGTTCCGAGCTCGACGGGGTGAACACCAGCACCGCGATCCAGTTCAGCGCGATCAGCCCCAGCACGAACCACCAGAAGCCGCGCATGCGGTGCGGCGGCCGGCCGGTGGGCGCCTGCTGGGGCATGCCCCGCCCGTCGGGCGCCGGCGAGACGTGCCAGCCGCGCTTGTCGCGCGGCAGCGGCGGGTGGGTTTCGGAGCGCCCCTCGCCGGCGCGGTCCGCTCGGGTGCTCGTCGGCTCCTCGTCGGCCATCGGCCCACATGTTAGGCCGCGCGCGCGGGTCAGGATCGGGCGTGGGCGATGGCCTCGGCGTCCCGGCGCTCGCCCGCGGAGCCCCGCTCGGCGACGCCGCGGGGCAGCACCAACAGCGCGCAGCGCGCGTGGCGCTCCAGGAAGTCGGAGGTGGAGCCCAGCACCAGGCGCTTGACCGGGCCGTAGCCGCGCGAGCCCACGATCAGGAGGTCCACCTCACCGCCGAACGCGGCCAGCTCCTCGCCGGCCAGACCGTAGACGGCGCGGCCCTCCACGCCCTGAAGCGCCTTCATGCGGCCGTTGGCCTCGTCGATCATCACGTTGATCGTGTCCCCGAGCGCCGGCCCCGCCAGCCCGCCGTAGGAGGCGGTCGGGATCGTCACCACTTCGAGCGCGTCGATGCTCGCCCTGGTGGCGGCAGCGAGGCTGCGCGCCATCTCCAGGGCCGCCTCGCTCTCCGGCGTGCCGTTGTATGCGACGCCGATCTTGGCGATCGGGGTTGGATGCTCGGCGTATCCGAGCGGCGCGATCGCCACCGCACAGGGCGCGCCGTTGAGCGCGGCGCGCGTGTGGTCGGCCAGGCGCGCGCGCCCAAACGCGCCCTGGCTGGTGGAGCCGACCACCAGCAGGTCCGCGCGCAGCTGCTCGGCCTGTTCGTGCAGCCCCCGCCCCGGGCTGGGCGCGGCGACGGGGAGCAGCTCCGCCGCCGGGAGCTCCGCGCCGGCGCGCTCGCGCTCGCGCTCGAGCAGCGCACCCGCCGCCTCGCGCTCCTCCTGCGCCAGGCCGGCGGTGATGGGGTGAGTCAGGCGCACACCGCCGCTGTGCACATGGACGAGCGTCAGCTTCCCATCCCGGTCGATCAGGTGTGAGGCGAGCGCGATCGCGTCGCGGCCGCCCGCCCTGCCGTCCACTCCCACGAGCACGTTCTCGAACATCGCTGGCCTCCTCATCCGGGGTCGGTGCAGCTCGATCCGCCCCAGCTTATCTCGCGGCGCGCGGCGCGGCGGGGACGCGCGCGGCGCGCACCCTACGCGCGGCGCTGCGAGCGGTAGTGCTCCCGCCAGATCAAGCGGTGGATCGGAATCCCGCGCGGCAGGTCGCGCACACCGGGCAGGAACGGCACGCACACGAACAGCAGCGACAGCACGCTCATCACGATTATCACCAGCAGGTCCGCGTTGTGGGAGCTCTTGAACGGTTCGATCTGATACCAGAAGGTGTACAGCCACAGCCAGCTCTGCCCCGGAAAGCTGCCGGTCTCGTTCATCATGCCCCACTGCGTACCGAGCAGATGCTGCTCTTCGGCGCGTTTGGCCAGCAGTTCGCCGTCGGCCATGTACAGCAGCGGCTTGGTGTAGTCGGTCTGATAGAACTGGTGGCTGGTGAGCAGCGCCCCGTCCAGGCCGCCGCTCTGCGCGAGGCTCAGGAGTCGGGTCATCATCGTCGGCACCGGCCCGGCGCCACTGGATGTGACACTCACCGAGTCGGTGCTCGGGTCGAGCTTCACCGTGTGCGGCGGGGTCTTGTTTTCTTCGACCGCCGTTTCATATTCTTCGAGCGGCTTGGCATACGCTTCACCCCAGGCCTTGCGCGTCTTTTCCGGCGCCGCCTCATATTCGGCCAGCGCGGCCCGCAGCGCGGTGTCCCCCGGGATCGTCCTCAACGGATCGATCACGTAATCGTTGGCGGTGTCGATCGGGTGGCTCACGCCGAACCATTCCTGTGGGCGAAAGAACGCGGCGTGCTGCACCGACGCGGTGCCGTTGTTGTACGGGGGGCCATATTCGGCGGTGCCGCTCGTGCCGTTGAGCTGCTTGGTGGCGGTGCCCAGAAAGTTGACCGGAAGTTCACGCGACCACTGCCCGAGCGTGCTGGGCTTCTCATCCGGCGAGGAGAACAGCACGGCGAGCGCCACCGCGAGCAGTGTCACCACCACGACCGCCACGCACAGCTCCTTCACCAGGTCGTACGGCGCGTACGCCCCGTGCCACGGCTGGGTGTCGTCGCGGGAGAACAGCTTGCCCAGGCGGCTCATGACGCGGCCTCCCCGGAGGCGCCGGTCGGGGAGGCGCCGGCTCGCGGCTGCGCCACCGCGCGGCCGTCGCCGCTCCCACCACCCCCATCGCCGTCCCCGCCGACATCGCCGAGCGCGGCGGCGCGCCGGCCGATCTCAAACGGAGGCACCACGCCGTGGCGGCGCACCAGCAGCACGTGCGCGACCGCCAGCGCGATCACGGCGGCCGGCAGGATCAGTATGTGGTAGCTGTACATCTGTCCGAAGTTGGTGAGGTTGAAGAACGCGCCCACGCCGACCGAGTTCATCGCGTCCTTGGCCTGCGTGGAGATCCACTGCGCGTCGAAGTTCTGCTGGGAGACGTAGCCGGTCAGCGCGCAGGGGATCGCGACCAGGAAGGTGACCGCCCCCGTGATCCATACACGCGCGCGGCCGCCGCGCCAGGCGGCCATCCAGTACTTGCCCCACAGATGCACGACGATCACGAAGAAGAACAGCTCCACCGCCCACAGGTGAATGCTGTTGAAGAAATGCCCCACGCTGGTGTCGTGCCACCACGCGGGACCCTTCAATGCGAGGATCGTACCGGAGGTGACGATCACCACCAGCGACGCGATCGAGGCGACACCGAACACATATATCCACGACGCCACATAGGTGGGCTGGCCGTCGGGCAGCAGCTTCTCCGGCGGCAGCGCGCTCACGCCGGCTTCGCGAACCCGCACCGTCCACGAGGCGGGCCGCTCGGAGGAGGCGCTCACGACGCGTCCCTGCGGCGCGCGGCACCCGGAAACGGCAGGAGGATCGCCAGCACGAACACCACCAGCATCAGCGCGATCACCACCACATTGGCCACCGAGAGGTGGATGAAATGCCAGTCGACGGTGTGCGCGGGATGGTTGAGATTGAACACCGCGCCCAGCAGAACCGTCATGATCAACCTCCTTGTGTTTGTGTCACCATCCGGCGGAGCCTACAACCGGCCCCCGGGCTGGGGGATCCGTACTTTTCCCGGTCCCGCGAGCCGCAGGCCGAGCAGCGCGATGTCGTCCTGTGGATGCCCATCGGCGCTGTCGACCGCGGCCGCCTCGATCGCGCGGAGCATCTCTCCCAAATCCAGCGCGCGCGCCTGCGCGCCCACGTGCTCCAGCGGCGGCGCGCCCCTGTGGCGGGCGCGCGCGGCGTCGGGCACGCCGTCGGTGTACAGCAGCAGCGTCTCGCCCTCACACAGCTCGATCGGCACCTCCTCGACCGCGATCGGATCGACCGTGCCGAGGATCGTTCCGGGCCGGCCGGCCGCGGTGGTCGTGCCGGCGGGTCCGACGATCAGCGGGCGCGGATGGCCGGCGAGCGCGATCGTGAGCCGCGCGCGCGCTCCCGGCGGCTCCACCACCACCAGGCAGACGGTGCACATCTGGCCTTCCGGCTGCTGCGCCTGGAGCGTGCGGTGCAGCAGCTCGAGCATCCCCGTTGGATGTGTGTCGAGGCGCGCCGCCGCGCGCAGCGTGTGCCGCGCCAGCGCGGTCACGCTGGCGGCCTCCGCGCCCTTGCCGCACACGTCGCCGATCACCAGCATCCAGCCGCGCCGATAGGGGAGCACGTCGTAGAAGTCGCCGCCCACCTCGTTGAGCTCCCCCACCGGGCGATACCGCGCGGCGATCTCGAAGCCCGGCATGCGGGGCAGCGTGCCCGGCAGCAGCGCCCGTTGCAGGACGCGGGCGATACGGCTGCGCTCGGTGTACAACCGCGCGCTTTCCACAACCGCGCCCGCGCGGCGCCCGAGGCGCACGGCGATGTCGAGGTCGGCGCCCACCAGCCGCCGGCCGTCGTGGGAGGAGACGAGCGTGATCGCGCCGAGCGTGCGCCCCGGCGCGGCCAGCGGCACGATGATCACATCGCGCGCGCCGATCTCACTCAGCAATCGCAGATGCCCGGCGTCACGGGCGTACCCCGCCAGCTGCTCGGTGGTGATGTCGGTGTAGATCTGCGGCTCGCCGGTGCGGATCACATCGGGCACGCCCAGCGGCTCATCGAGCGTGGGCCGGTAGTATCGATCGAGCCGTTGGGCGAGCGCGAGCTTGGCGGGGTCGTGGTGGTGCACGGCCACCTGTTCGAGCTGACCGCGCTCTGAGAGCACATCGACCGAGCACCAGTCGGCCAGCTCGCCGGCCGCCAGGCGCGCGAGCCGTTGCAGCGTCTCACCGTAATCCAGCGTGGAGGTGAGCACGCGACTGGCCTGCGCCATGAACGCCTCGGCGAGCTGCGCGCGCTTGACCGGCGTGACGTCCTCGAGCACGTTCGCCGCATAGATCACCTCGCCGCTCTGGGGGTCGAGGATGGGAGAGGTGCGGATGATCAGCCACCGCTCCTCGCCGGAGGCGCGTGCGATCGCTCGCACGAGCAGCGCGTGCGAGGGCTCCCCCCGGAAGAGGCGCGTGGCGGGCATCGAGTCGAGGTCGAGCTCCCTGCCCGACTCGCTCAGCCAGCGAAAGCGCGAGAAGATCTCCCCCGGCTCGGCGCGCGCGAGCTCCTCGGCGGAGCGCAGGCCGAGCAACTCGAGCGCGGCCTGGTTGGCAAACACGGTCCGCCCGCCGCGATCGACCACGGTGATCGCCTCGGCGAGGTTGCTGAGCACCGCGCCGCTCTGCACGAGCAGCGCGATCGCGCCGCCGCGCTCCTCGATCCCGGCATCGGCGCTCGTGGTCATGAGGGCTCCCGGGTCAGCGGCCGCCCGATCGCAGGTGAGTCATGCCCGCGAGCGCTCCCGGTCCCGGGCGTCGAGATAGGGGGCCAGATACCTGGCGGCGATCTTGCTCGGCGGAGACCAGCTGGGGGTGTCGCTCAGCTCCGAGCTGAACCCGTGCCCGCCGGTGATCCGCGCGGTCAGATACAGGGGCTCATCACCGGTCAGCAGCATCCCGTGGATCACGGGGTGAAACGGCTCGGGTGTGAGCGGCGCGCCGGCATCGGCCGCGATCGCCTGCGCCACCGCGTCGGCCTGCTGGGAGGCGACGCCGCCGTGCTTGATCGGGAACTCGGTGCAGTCGCCCGCGGCGTACACGCCGGCGAGGTCGCCGGTGCGGTCGCCCGTGCGGTCGCCGGCGAGGTCGCCCGCGACGCCCGCCACGCGCCCGTGGGGGTCGACCCGCAGAAATCCGTGTTCGGAGAGCGGCACACCGCGCACGGGGGGGCCGTACAGCTCGGGCAGCGCGATCACGCGATCCATGTGCAGGTGCCGCTCGCCGGGCCTGACCACCACCTCGCCCGGCTCGGGGATCTCCGCGAAGGCGGAACAGATCGTGTGAATCTTCGCGCGCTCGAGCAGCTCTTCGACCGCGCTGCTGGCGTTGGCTCCGAAGATCGCCAGCGGCCGCTCCTCCGGAGTGATCAGCGTGACCGCGACCTCGACGCCCGTGTCGTACGCGCGCCCGGCGCTCATCAGCGCGAGCTCATACAGCGGCAACGGCCAGGACATCCTGCCGGGCGCGACGAACGCGAGGCTCCCGATGTACCCGCCCTCGAGATCCTGGATGATGCCGTGCAGGGTCTCGTCCATGCGAGCGGGGTCGATCGTGACCGCGTGCTCGTAGCGCGGGACGGCCTTCGCTCCCACCGCCAGCACCAGCGCGTCGTACCCCAGCGGCCCCTCGGTGCCGGTGTGGGCGATCCGCTCACCGGGCTCGACCCACGCCAGCTCGTCGCAGATCAGGCTCGCGCCGGCGTCGGCGACGATCGGCGCGAGCGGGTAGCGGCGCGCCGCGCCCAGCGCGAACGGCTCGCGCACAGTCATCGGGCGGTAGTGAAAGTCGGCGTTGGGCGCGATCACGGTCACGTCGAGCAGCTCCGGCGCCAGCTCGTGCAGCGCCAGCGCCGTCTCGAGCGCGGCCACGCCGCCGCCGGCGATCAGCACCCGCTGGGGCTCTGCGTGGGGCGGCTCTCTGCTGGGCGGTTCCGTGTAGGGGGCCCCGGCGCTCATGCTCGGGAGCTTATGGTCGAGCGCGGGCTTTGGCAGTCACGTAAATCCGTGCTTGCGAGCGTGGAAAACTACGTACCCGCCAGCGGCCCACGCGCTCGCGGCGGTCCCGTGGGGAGCGGGCGGGGAGCGGCGAGCCACGCGCGGGCGAGCGCGGATGCGTAGTAACCCGCAACGCGCTCCGCAGCACGCACCGATGCCCGGCGCGGAGACCGCGGTCACGATGTGGGGACCCACCGCGTCGATGTGGGGACCCATTGAGCCTTCTGGGAGGATCGGCGATGACGACCCATGATCGAGAGGGCGAGCGAGTCCGGGAGCATGCCCGCCGCGTCGGGCAGCCGGTCGGATCGGATGCCGGTCGGGGCATGCCCATGCAACGCGACTCGGCACGCCGCGCGAGGACCCCTCACCAGTGGCAATGGCGGCGCTCACGGACCCGGGCGTTGCGCGACGAAGTCGAGGACGAGGTGCGCGAGGCGCTCTACGGCTGGCGCTCGGGCTGCGTGGAGTCGGCCGAGCCGGTGTGGCCGGCCGAGCCGGCCAGCTGAGCGCGGCGCCTCAGGCGCACAGCAACCCGCGCCGCAGCGCGTAGCGCACCAGCTCCGCGCGGGTTCGGACCCCGAGCTTGCGCTGGATGTGGGCGCGATGCGTCTCGATCGTGCGCGGCGAGAGGCGCAATTTGCGGGCGATCTCGACACTGGTGTGGCCGAGCGCGATCTGGCGCAGCACCTCGACCTCGCGCAGCGTCAGGTGGGAGCCGGTCCGCGCGCGGTGGAGCGCGGCGAGGCGCGCGGCGACGTGGGGGCTCACATACTCCTCATCGCGCGCCGCGGCGCGCACCGCGTCGAGCAGGTCGGTGTCGGCGCGATCCTTTGCGACGAACCCCAGCGCGCCGGCGGCGAGCGCGCGCTGCGCGAAGGCGGGGCTCTCCTCCATCGTGACCACCACGATCTGTGTGCGCGGCAGGCGCTCCCGCAGCGAGCGCAGGCTGGACGTGGAGGACGGCGCCAGGTCGAGCACCAGCACGCGAGGGCGACGATCGCGCGCGCGGCGCACGGCGCGCGTGAGGTCGTGGGCCTCGGCCACCACCTCGACGTCCCGCTCGCTCTCCAGCAGCAGTCGCAGGCTGCGGCGCATCAACGCGTGGCGGTCGACCACCACGACTCGGATCGGCTCGGCAACCGGCTGCGGCGCGGCATCGGCGGAGACGCCGGCGGCCACCTGCGTGTGGCCGGACATGGCGCAACCCTACGTGCCCGCCGGCGCCGTGTTGAGCGGGGAAAAACCGTTGGGCGTGGTGGGAAAGCACGGACTCGGCGAGTGTCCAGGTGCGCAATTCGCGGGCGCCCGCTGCGGCGGCGCCGGTCGTCGAGCAGCGTCCGTTGCGTGTTTTGTTTTGCGGATTGGTTCCGCGCGGAACGAATCCTTTTTTTGATTCCCCCAACGGCGCCTGCGACAGGTGTGTTCGAGGCCGCGCCGCTGCGCCGCGGGGGCCCCCCAGGGGCCAGCCCGCGGCTGTCTGCGCCCGCTGTCTGCGCCCGCTGTCTGCGTAGCTGTATAGTAGCTGGCTGCGCAATTGTATCGTAGAATTCCGCGAAACTGTATAGTAGTCCGGTGGTGACGGCAAATGAAGGTGCCCGCGGTACTGACGACTCCAAGCGCTACACGCGGCGCGTGGTCGACGACGAGCTCGACGAGCTCATGGCCGGGCTGGCGGCGGTCGCGCTCGAGGGCCCCAAGGCAGTTGGCAAGACTGCCACCGCGCTGCGGCGCGCGGCGACGGTCCACCATCTCGACGACACACTCGAGCGCTCGATCGCGCAGGCCGACCCGGGGCGGCTCCTCGCGGGCCGACCACCGATCCTGATCGATGAGTGGCAACAGGTGCCCGAGTCCTTCGACCGCGTGCGGCGCGCGGTGGATGAAGGTGCTCCGCCCGGCAGCTTCCTGCTGACGGGCTCGGCCTCCCCGACTGTGCCGCCCACTCATTCGGGCGCGGGCAGGATCGTGCAGGTCCGGCTGCGTCCGATGACGCTCATGGAGCGTGGGCTGGACACGCCGACGGTGAGCCTCGGGGAGCTGCTCGAGGGCAGAGAGGCGCCGATCGATGGGCAGACCGGCGTCGGCTTGGAGGACTATGTGAGCGAGGTCCTGGCATCTGGCTTTCCCGGGCTTCGCGGCCTGTCCGATCGCCTCGCGCGTGCGCAGCTGGACGGCTACATCGCGCGCATCATCGAGCGCGACTTCGAGGAGCTCGGCCGCAAGGTGAGACGACCGCGAGCGCTGCGCGGATGGATGGCGGCGTACGCGGCAGCCACCGCGACCACGGCCTCCTACGAGAAGATCCGCGACGCGGCGACGAGCGGTCAGGGAGAGAAGCCGAGCCGTGCCACGACGCAGCCCTACCGCGAACTGCTCGAACGGCTGTGGATTCTCGACCCCGTCCCCGCGTGGCTCCCAACACGCAGTCGAATGGCGCGCGTGGCGGCACCGCCGAAGCACCACCTCACCGACCCCGCGCTCGCGGCGCGCCTGCTCGACGTGGACGCCGCAACGCTGCTCCACCCACGCGGCCGCGCTCGTGCGATGAACCCCGAGGGCACATTGCTGGGAGCCCTCTTCGAGTCACTGATCACGCTGTGCGTTCGCGTGTACGCTCAGGCCACAGAGGCACACACCGCCCACCTGCGCACGTGGAGCGGGGACCGCGAGGTTGACCTGATCGTCGAGCGCGGCTCGAAAGTTCTCGCAATCGAGGTGAAGCTCGGTGGGACGATAGGAGCGCGCGACGTGCGCAACCTGCTTTGGCTGCGCGACGCGCTCGGCGACGGCTTGACCGACGCGGTGATCCTCACAACCGGACCGGCCGCATACAGGCGAACAGACGGGATCGCCGTGGTGCCGGCGACACTGCTCGGACCCTGACGCTCGACAGGCCGCCGTCGTGGGCGGCCCGTCACGCTGCCGCTGCGCGCGAGCGGTCGATACCTCACCGCACTGCGCCACGGTCGCAAAACGGAACGGCTCAGCCGGCGTGGGGCGGGTGCGCGAAGGCGGCCGCGAACAGCTCGTGCGTGGGCAGGCTCCCGAGGCTCACCGAGCGGGCGCTCAGCTCCTCGCCGGAACCGGCGGTGGCGATCTCGCGGTAGGTGTCGCCCGCCGGGTCGCGGTGCACGACCACGCCGCGCGCCTCGAGGTCGACGACCCAGTACTCCTCGACCGCGCACGCGTACAGACCGGGCTTGGTTTGCAGGTCGCGTTCTTTGGAGCTGAGCGCCACCTCGATCACCAGCACCGCACCCGAGGGATGCTGCAAGCGCGGCCCCGAACGCTGAACGATCGCCAGATCGGGCTCGGGCTCGGACGAGCCGATCGTCAGCGGCGCCCCGACCCTCTGCTGATAGCGCGAGTGGTCGAGGTGGCCCACGAGCCAGTCGAGCAGCCAACTCACCGCGTTCTCGTGCTGGGGGGTCTTTGGGCTCATGTCGAGGATCAGTCCATCGATGAGCTCGACTCGAGCGCCTTCATCCCACCCTCCACACTCCACCAGGCGGTGGTATTCCTCGATCGAGAGCCGGTGCAGCTCAGGCGGCGCCTCCAACGTGGACACCCGCCGATTCTACCGAGCCCCGCGACCACGCCGGCGGGCCGGCTCGCAGCACGTCGCCTGGCGCTCGGCGGCGCAGCAGGGATCGGTGGTCGTTTTGGCGGGAGTCAGGTCAGCCACGCCGACAGCTCGTGGAGGGCGTCGGGGATCACGTAGTAATAGGCCCACAGTCCGCGGCGCTCGGAGTCCACGATCTCGGCCGCGCGGAGCTTGTTGAGGTGATGGGAGAGCGTGGGCTGTGAGATGTCGAACAGCGGCACCAACTCGCAGACACAGACCTTGCCGGCGTGCCTGCGCAGCACGTCCACGAGTTGCAGGCGGATTGGATCGCCGAGTGCCTTGGCGACTTCGGCCATGCGGATCGCTCGAGCGCGGTCCACGTCGGGGTAGACGACGGGCTCGCAGCAGCGCTCCCCAGCCGGGCGCTTGGTCTTTGGTGCGAGCTCCAGATCGACGGGCATCTATCTATATATATCAATAACAATCATGCCTGTCAATGCAATACGCTTGACGCGTGGACGTGCCCCCCCTCCCCCGCCGCCTGCTCGCCGAGCTGCTCGGCTCCGCGTTCCTCGCCGCGCTCGTGATCGGGTCGGGCATTGCAGCGCAGACCCTCTCGCCCGGCGACGTGGGCCTGGAGCTGTTCGAGAACGCCGCCGCGACCGCGATGGGACTGGCGGCGATCATCGTCATGTTCGGCCCGGTGTCGGGCGGGCACTTCAACCCCGTTGTCTCGTTGGTGGAGGCGGCCTTCGGCGGCCTGTCGTGGCGCGATGCGCTCGCCTACACTCCCGCGCAGATTGCCGGCTGCGTGCTCGGCGCGATCACCGCCAACGGCATGTTCGCGCTCGCTGCGGTCAGCATCTCAACCCACCATCGCGCCTCGCCCGCGCACCTGTTCAGCGAGGTGATCGCCACGGCCGGGCTGCTGTTGGTGATCTCCGCGCTCACGCGCACCAAACGCCTGAGCGCGGCCCCGGCCGCCGTGGGCGCGTACATCGGGGCTGCGTACTTCTTCACAAGTTCGGCGAGCTTCGCAAACCCCGCGATCACCGTCGGGCGCATGTTCTCGGACACGTTCGCCGGCATCGCGCCCGCGTCGGTGCCCGGCTATGTCGTGGCGCAGCTCGTCGGCGGCGCCTGCGCGATCCTCGCCATCAGAGCGCTCTATCCCGGCGTGACCCCCGCCGACGCCGCCGAGCTGCTGGTGCCCCATCACGAGCGGGCCCCCACCGATGGAGCCGGCGCCGATAGGGCGGTCAGCCAACCGGCGATCGGCGCCTGAATGGCGACCGTTCTGTTCGTCTGCCTGCACAA
>Ga0123356_10004820_pt1 | contig 13878 bp, 14 predicted proteins | sample TergutEmb28metaG_2_FD_92546 | JGI IMG/M metagenome (GOLD analysis project Ga0123356, IMG submission 92546) | Embiratermes neotenicus P3 segment gut microbial communities from Petit-Saut dam, French Guiana - Emb289 P3 | ecosystem: Host-associated > Arthropoda: Insects > Digestive system > Gut ...
CTCGTAATGAAGGGGTCCGGGGTTCGAGTCCCCGCGTCGGCTCTCAAAAAGCCCTGCATATGCCTAGGTTTTGACGATCGTTTTTACGGTAGTTCATTTTGTGATTTTTCAGAATCTGTGCCCAATCAGGGCCACGGTGCGTACTCGCTAGGAGGGCGTGGTCGCTTCGATCAGGCGCTACCCTGCCCGTCATGGCAACGCGAGAGGATCTGCACCGAGCGGTGGACGCGCTGGATGACGAGCGGGTCGCGCGTGCGCGCCTGATTGTCGTGGACGACGACCAGCCCGAGCCTGAGATGGCGCCGCTTCCCGCGACCTGGCAGACGTTCGACGACGGCACCCCGGTGCCGAACTGGGTCGCGCTGCTGGATCGCTCACGGCGCGCGCATTGACGCTCGTCCTCGACGCGAACGTTGCTGTCGCCGCGTGCGCCGAGACGGACGGGTTCGCCGCGTTCGCACCGCACGAGCTCGTCGCGCCGCTGATGTGGTCTGAGTCCTTCTCGTTTGTGCACGAGGGACGGTTCCGCGGCGAGATAGCGCCCGAGCACGCGCGGTTGGTGCTCGAGCGCCTCGAGGCGTCGCCCGTCGAGCCTCGCGAGCCCGACGGTCTGCGCCGCCACGCTTGGGAGATCGCCGACCAGCTCGGCCACGCGCGCACCTACGACGCCGAATACGTCGCCCTCGCGCGGATCCTTGACTGTCGGTTGGTGACGCTCGACCTGCGGCTGCGCCGCGGCGCCGACAAGCTCGGGTTCGTGGTCACCCCGGCCGAGCTGCCCGCCCCGCGCGAGCCCGGCGAGCCGATCGCCGAGCGCGACCTCGTCGAGTTGCTGGACCCGGTCGGCAGGTGGCCGGCCGGGACAGGCGCGACGGTCATCGAAGACCGCGGCGAGGTCAAGATCCTGGAGATTGCGCGCGGCGGGAACCCGGTCCATATGCACGCAACCCGGTTGAAGCTGATCACCAAGCACAACGCATGACCGAGAGCCGACGCGGGGACTCGAACCCCGGACCCCTTCATTAGCAGGCCGCACGGGCACTACCCGCTGCCCACAACGGTGCTGAGAGCCCACAGGCGCCTTTCTCGCTGATTGGTGCCTTCCACTCGGGGCGGGGCGACCTCTCCGAGCGCGCCAGCCGTGACGAGTACGAGCCCGAACCATTCCGCTGATCTTCGACACACCCTGAGGGGTCCCGCGCCAACTCCGGACGAGGCACGCTCGACGCTAGGCTGTCTGCGATGACGGCGAAGGAACGCGTCATTGCAGACGCGCCCGGGTGGACTGAGGAGCAGGCGCAGGCCGCGCTGGTGGCGGCGCAGAGCAGGCTCCCGGGCGACATCGTGGATGAGTGGGGGAACCTCTCGTCGTTCGTGCGCTCGTCGTCGGACCCCGTGTTCAAGCGACTCGACGACCAAGAGCGCGCCGAGTTCGGCGAGACTCTTGCCGAGTCCTGGGAGCGATCGGACCGTGAAGACGGGAAGTGAGGCGCGGCAAGGTCTGGTGGCACGAGCCGCCTAACGCGAAGCGACGGCCTCTCGTCATCCTGACGCGCGACGAGTCGATCGACGTGCTGTACGACCTGGTCGTCTGCCCGAGCGACGGTCGCGCCGCACGCTGGCTGCTCCGCCGGAGCAAGTGGTAAGTGTCGGCTAATGACGCTACCCGCAACGGTGACGGACCCGGATGGGCGGCGCGTGGAGCTCACCGAGGAGCGCTGGGCACACATCGTGGAGCCCGAGCGACACCCGGAGATGGCCGACCACCTGGCGGACGTTCTGCGTACGATCGAGAAGCCCGACAACCAGTTTCCCGGAAACGAGGCGGATGAGGTTTGGTTCTTGGTCGAGAACGTCGGTCCCAGCCGCTGGCTGCAGGTCGTCGTAATCTTTGAGGCGGACCGTGCGTTCGTCGTGACGGCGTTCGCGCGGAGAAGGCTCCCCTCATGAGCATCACCATCGGCCCATATACGTTCACGTTCGTCAGCTACGACGAAGAGGCAGACGTGCTCTACCTCAAGACACGTGTGCCAGATGAAGCCGTCGAGTTCGACGCCACCCCAGAAGGAGACGCGACGCGCTTCAACGCGGCGGGCGAGCTTGTCGGCCTGACGATCGTCCGTCCTAAGACGCGCCTTGAGCGTCACGGGAAGGTGGAGATCACGCTGCCGCCTCAACATGTCGGGCTCAGCGCTGACGCGCTTGACGGCGCACTCGCTGCTGCCTGACCCGCGCTCGGTGGGTTGGCCACAGCTTTCGGAACCTGCGTCCAAATCGACGGGAATCCCCTGGTAACTCCACGGGGATCTGGCCACAGATCCACGGGCGGAGACGCGAAGAAATCCCTGCTAAGAGCCGGTTGTACGAGGCCGGAACCCAGCTTCTCGTGTTGAAGGGGTCCGGGGTTCGAGTCCCCGCGTCGGCTCTCATAAAGCCCTGCATATGGCCAGGTTTTGATGATCATTTTTACAGTGTCTTAGTTTGTGCTTTTCTGAACTTGTTGCCAGTTAGGGTTCCTGCGTCGGCTCGCCGGGCCGGCGCCGGCCGTTACGATCGACGTATGCCGCAGACCGTCAAGGACACAGAGCTGCAGCGGCGACACGACGCGATCGAACGCACTCGCGGACGGCTGGTTCCGTTCAGCAGCGGCCGAAGCCTGGTACACGAGTTGATCGCCGGCCGGCGTGCGGAGGCCCGCGCCGAGGACCAGGCCGAGGACGAGGCCCGGCGCGCGCGTGGCCGACGCTGAACCGCCCGCCGAAGGCGAGCCGTCCGCCGAAACGACACGAGCCGAGCCTGACGAGCCGATCGCCGTTCTCGACGCGTCGGCACTGATGGCGCACCTAAACGACGAGCCGGGTGCGGAATCGGGATCGGGGCGCGAACCCGCCACGAGTCACCAGCTAGTGCCCCTGTGCCCCTTCAGCCCGCAGTTCGGGACCTGAGGACATAGGATGCGGGCGCGCTGATCCAAGCCTCGCGCGGCGACGTATAGCAAGCATGAGAACTTGCAAGTCGGCCCTCGTTGCGTTGCTCGCCCTCGTCGCGCTCCCCGCCGTCGGGCGCGCTGCGACGATCCAGACCTTCCCGATACCGACGCCCGCGGCCGGGGCGGCCCACATCGTTGCCGGCCCGGACGGAGCGCTGTGGTTCACCGAGACCGACGGCTACAAGGTGGGGAGGATCACGACCTCCGGCCAGATCCAGGAGTTCCCCGTCCCCAATGGCACCCCAGGTGTGTCTGGTGGTGAAGGGCCGGCCGCCATCGTCTCAAGCGGCGGCAAGCTGTGGTTCGTGACCAACATCGGCCAGACCTTGTACAGCGTGACGACGGGCGGCGCGCTCTCGGTGGTCGGCAACAACTCGGACCTCGATTTGGTCGCGCTCGCGCCAAGCGACAACGGTGGCGTCTGGGTGATGCCGATCAACGGAGGCCCGGTGGGGCTTATCGGGCCCACCGGAACCGTGACCCCAATCCCGGCGAACTACGACAACCTCCTGTTCGCAGCCGCGGAGGCGCCCAACGGGAGCTTCTGGTTCAACAACAACGGCAGCGACCTGTACCAGTTGACGGACGCTGGAGCCGAGACCGCCATCCCGGTGTCCACGACGGGACTGAATCAGGGGGCAAATCAGGTCTCGTCGATTGCCTTCGATCGAAGCGGTAACGCGTGGTTCACGGCGTACACCCCAAACGAGGACTTGTCCAGAGCCTGCTGCGGAAAGATCGGGGAGGTCACCGGCGGCGTCGCGAAGACCGTGCCGATCGGAAACCAGCACGCCCAGGTCGGGGTCGCCCCGTACTCGATGACGCGCGGACCGGACGGGGACATGTACTTCGCGTTCGCCCGAACCAACCCGAACGACTCGGGAAGCTTCAACGGGGTCGGACGGGTCGACCCCGCCACCGGCAAGATTCAGGTTGTCGACATCAGCCCCTACACCGCCGACGAGATCGCGTTCGGCTCCGACGGCGACCTCTGGTTTGTCGACGACAAGGACAACCTGATCGCGCGCGCGTCGACAGCCGCGCTGTTCGCGTCTGCCCTCACCGTCGGTCCAACCGGAACCACGACCGGTGGCGGTGGGACCGGAGGCGGAACGGGAACCGGCAAGGCCCCGGCGATCACGCTCGAGCTCCCGGCCGTTCGGATCTCCTCGCTGCGCCGCACCGGCATCGCCACGGTCGGCTGCAAGCTGGCCGGCGCCGGTCGCTGCACGGTCACAGCCGCGATGCCCGCCACGGCGGCGCGCAAATTGGGCCTCAAACCCAGTCACGGCGCCAAGACGGTGACTCTCAGTCATGGCTCGGCGGCCGCCAAGCACGCGGCGACGGTCACGGTCAGGCTCAAGTTCGGCGCGACGTTCCTGCAGGCACTGGGGCGCGCCCGCGGGAACGTCAAGCTGACGATCACCGGCCGCTCGAGGGCCGCCGGTCACACCCCGGTGACGGTCGAGCGCACGCTGACCCTGCGGAACTACTGATACGTTCGCTGCACCTCGTCGAGCACGCTCTCAAGAGACGACCGGCTCGTACAGACCGTGATCGAACGCAGTGAGCAAGAAATCGCCTGAGAGGATCGGGACGAGCACGTCCGCGTCGAGCGCGGCGACGGTGCCGGTCATCAGTCGTAGAGACCGGGATTCTCTGCCTGTCGCGTCATCCTCTCAAGCGCGGAACGCCGCCGGGAGGCGGATCCCTGGCGGTAGGCGATGACATCGCCAAGCGTGACACGGCGGTGGGTTCCGACGATCCTTGCTGAGAGCCTGCCGGCGTCGATCACGGGCACGACGGTCGGGCGGGAGACCCCCAGGACCGCGGCTGCCTGGGTGGGTGTCAGGTCCTTTGAGGCGCGCAGCACCAGCGGACGCTCGCCGGCCGCGGCGGCCTCGAGCGCCTGGGGCAAGCGCCTCAGCAACCGCCTGCGGGATCTCAACGAGAGTGCCGTCGCCGGCAGTCAGCCTGGGACGATGGCCGGCGCCGTCGAGCGCGGGGCGGCCAGGTCGCGCTCCTTTGTGGTGATACTGCTCATGGACAACTCCGGTTGTTGTCGTGAGTGATCGAGAGTTGTCTCGATTGTCACGGGAACCGCGGTTTTGCAGGCCTTTACACGACTCTCGCCAACCCTCGACAACAGACTACTTCTCACTCGCAATGAAGGGTCCGGGGTTCGAGCCCCTCGCTGGCTCTCGCTAACTCCCTGCATATGACATGTTCAAGCGACTCGCCGAGGAGAGCGCGCCGAGTTTGGCGAGACTCTCGCCGAGTCCTGGGGCGACGGCACCGTGACGACGGAAAGTGAGGCGCGGCGAGGTCTGGTGGAATGAGCCCGCCTGACGCGAAGCGGCGGCCTTTCGTCATTCTGACCCGCGACGGGTGGATCGACGTGCTGTACGACCTGGACGCGACCATCGAGCTGATCCGTGACACGCGCCGCGCCCGCCTGGCTCATCGGCCGTCTACCCCTACGCTTGGATCCTCGGCGGTCCTCCAGCTCGTCGATCACGTTCCCCAACCGGCCGCCGTGTCCGAGCTGGACATAGCCGCCAGCTATCTGGCGCCGCTACCGCAGGCCGCCACGACCCGCCGCAGTAAACACCCGACGACCTTGGGCGCAGGAAGCCAGCACTCACGGTGTCCGATCACGCATAGATCGACAACCCGTCACCGGGCGGGCAGTAGCTTTGGAACGAATGCACGCCGCACCGGCGGCCAACAGCGGCCACGGCGGACACAAGGATCCCGCACGGCAAGTCCACTGGTTAGAGGAACTCCCCCCACGGTGTGGTGGGCGGCGGCTCCCTGATTGACGCACTGTTAGGCGGAGTATCCAAAGCCCAGGATAGACGTGACCCCAGTGCTGCGCCCTGGGCCGGCCGAGCAGTCGGCCGCCGATGCTCAACGCGTGTTCACGAACCTCTGAAAGTCGGTGCCATGTCCGGGCGCCAGTTATGACACTGATTTCAGTAAATCGCGACACATTGCACCAGTCGCTAGAGCTCGGCCTTGCGCCAGCCGATACAGGGCATGTGGTAACAGAAACACAACAACTGCGGCAGCGTGTCAGAGTAGTTTCGATGCGCATTGCAGCGTACGCTGGGCCAAGGTTGGCTGGGCCGGTAAGGGACTCTTCAACCGGGCGGTGTAAATCGAGCGTCGGCACCGAGTACGCGTAATCTCACTCCAAATCGGTGAATCGATTTACCGATGCCACCAGTTTAGGTGGGCAGACGTGTTTGCCTTGATTTTGGGTGAATGCACGTTCTCCTCTGGGCCACTGCCGCGGAGCACGAGATCCCGTTCATTAACCCTCGTCGTGTCTAGTAAAGGAGAACAGCGATGACAGTAACCGCGCCGGCGATCGGGGCCCAGTCTGAGGTTGGGACGCTGCGTACGGTGATGGTTCACCGCCCCGACGCAGCTCACGAGCGTCTGTCGCCTCACAACTGCCGTGAGCTTCTGTTCGACGACGTGATCTGGGTGCGGCGGGCACAGGAAGAGTTCGACGCGTTCACCCAGGTGATGAAGGAGCGCGGCGTCGAGGTTCTGCTGTTCCATGACCTACTGACCGAGACGCTGGAGCGCACCGACGCGCGCGAGTGGGTCCTTGAGCGGAGGCTGCGCCCGGAGTATGTGACGACGATCTTCGCGGACGAGATGGCCGAGTGGATGAAGGGCATGCCGGCGGACGAGCTCGCCACCCACCTGACGGCCGGGATCATGATCAAGGAGCTGCCGGAGCACATGGTCTCGGCGATCGGGCGCGCGCGGAACGGCACTGACTTCATCCTCCCGCCGCTCCCCAACCAGCTGTTCACGCGCGACAGCAGCGCTTGGATCTACGGCGGCGTGTCGCTCAACAATATGTACTGGCCCGCACGTAAGCATGAGACATTGAACGTGGAGGCGGTCTACCGCTTCCATCCGCGCTTCCGCGAGGCGGACTTCGAGATCTGGTTCGGCGGTGTCGACCACGACTGGGCCCTGGCGACGCTGGAGGGCGGCGACATTATGCCCGTCGGTGATGGGGTGGTCCTGGTCGGCCAGGGCGAACGGAGCAGCGTCACGGCGGTCAGCATCCTGGCCAAGAACCTGTTCAACCGCGGTGCCGCGCGACTCGTGATCGGTGCCCAGATGCCGCGGGAGCGGTCGGCGATGCACCTGGACACCGTGTTCACCTTCTGCGACCGCCACCTCGTGACCATCTTCGAGCCGGTGGTGTCGGAGATCATCCCGATCCTCTACGAGCCTGACGGAAATGGCGGTGTGCATGGCGCGCTGTCAGACAGGTCGTTCCTGGACGCGGTACGTGAGCACCTTGGGATCACCGACCTGAAGGTCGTCACCACGGGCGGAGACGAGTTCGAGGCGGAGCGCAACCAGTGGGACGACGGCAACAACGTGGTCGCACTGGGACCCGGAGAAGTCATCGGCTACGAGCGCAACGAGGCGACCAACGCCAAGCTCTCGGAAGCGGGGATCGAAGTCCACCCCATCGCCGGCCAGGAGCTGGGTCGCGGCCGCGGCGGCGGCCACTGCATGACCTGTCCCATCCTTCGCGACGCCTAAGGAGATCCTAGATGAGCACCACACAAGTGCATCCGGGCACGACGACCGTTGACCTGCATGGGCGCGATTTTCTCGCGCTCAAGGATTTCTCCCGCGAGGAGATCCTCTATCTGCTCAAACTCGCCGGCGACCTCAAGGCAGCCAAGCGGGAACACCGCGAGGAGCAGAGGCTGGTCGGCAAGAACATCGCCCTGATCTTCGAGAAGGACTCGACGCGGACACGTTGCGCCTTCGAGGTGGCGTCGTTCGACCAGGGCGCGAACGTCACCTTCATCGGCCCGAGCGGTTCGCACATGGGCCATAAGGAGACCGTCAAGGATACGGCCCGCGTCCTCGGGCGTATGTACGACGGGATCGAGTACCGCGGGTTCGCGGAGGCCATCGCCGACGAGCTTGCGGAATGGTCGCCGGTACCGGTGTTCAATGGGCTGACCGACGAGTGGCATCCCACGCAGATCCTGGCGGACTTCCTCACCTTCGAGGAGCACATCCCCAAACCGCTCGAGGACGTCAGCTTCTGCTACCTCGGCGACGCCCGCTTCAACATGGCCGACAGCTATCTCGTCGGTGGCACCAAGCTCGGGATGGACGTTCGCATCGCGAGTCCGCAGAAGCTGTGGCCGCGGCAGGAGATCGTCGATCTGGCGCACGGCTTCGCGCAGCACAGTGGAGCCCACGTCAACATCACGGAGAACGTCGAAGAGGCCGTCAAGGGCGCGGACGTGCTGCTCACCGACGTGTGGGTCTCGATGGGCGAACCCGCCGAGGTGTGGAAGGAGCGGATCGACCTGCTCCTTCCCTACCAGGTCAACTCCCGGACGATGGAGCTGACTGGCAACCCCGACGTGAAGTTCATGCACTGCCTGCCCGCGTTCCACAACACGGACACGAGTGTCGGCAAGGACCTCTACGACAAGTTCGGGCTAGAGGCGCTCGAAGTGACCGAGGAAGTGTTCGAGTCGCCGGCTTCGCTCGTGTTCGACGAAGCCGAGAACCGGATGCACACGATCAAGGCCGTGCTGGTCGCGACGCTCGGGAGCTGATCGGATGCGTGTCGTCGCTGCACTCGGAGGAAACGCGCTGCTCGAGCGGGGGCAGCCGATGACGGCGGAGAACCAGCGCGGCAACGTGGAGCGCGCAGCCGGCGGACTGGCACCGCTCGCGCTCGAGCACGAGCTGGTCGTCTCGCACGGAAATGGCCCGCAGGTCGGTCTGCTCGCGCTCCAGGGGGCCGCCTACAGAGAGGTCGAGACCTATCCGCTCGACGTCCTTGATGCCGAAACCGAGGGGATGATCGGGTATCTGATCATGCAGGAGCTCGGCAACGTGCTGCCGTTCGAGAAGCCCCTCGTCACGCTGCTGACGATGATCGAGGTTGATCCTGACGATCCAGCGTTCCAGAACCCGACCAAGCCGATCGGCCCCGTGTACAACGAGCAGGAGGCGCAGGCGCTCGCCACCGAGAAGGGCTGGGCGTTCAAGCCCGACGGCCAGCACATGCGCCGCGTTGTGCCCTCCCCGAAGCCTAAGCAGATCTTCGGGATCGACCCGGTGCGGTGGCTGCTAGAGCGCGGCGCGGTGGTGATCTGCGCGGGCGGCGGCGGGATCCCGACCATCTACAGCGAGGAGGCTGTACCAGCCGGAAGGCGGCTCACGGGCGTCGAGGCGGTGATCGACAAGGACCTCGCCAGCGCGGTGCTAGCGGCCGATCTGGAAGCTGATGCGCTGCTGATCATTACTGACGTGGATGCGGTCTACGCGGACTGGGGCACCCCAGACCAGCATGCAATCACGCGCGCGACCGCGCCCGAGCTGATGACATCCGAGTTCGCCGAGGGATCGATGGGTCCGAAGGTCCGGGCAGCGTGCCAGTTCGTCGAGCATGGCGGCAAGTTCGCCGCGATCGGGTCGATCGAGAATGCGGCGGCTCTGCTGACCGGTGAATCCGGCACCACAGTGGTGCCGGGCGAGCCGGCACACCTTGCGGCGGCCAGAGCCGGCGGCGAGGCGGAGACACCCTAACCCGAAGAAGAGGGGCCGAATCAATGGCAGAGCGGGTCAAAGAAAGGCAGCGCGCAGACAAGCGAGCCGCTAACGGTAGTCAAGCCACTGCGCAGGCGGCGTCGACCGGCACGGTGCCCGCCGACCAAGCTGCGAGCCCACAGGTAGACGGGGGCGGGCAGTTCGGTCTCGGGACGGCGACCGCGCTGATCATCGGAAGCATCATCGGGGTCGGGATCTTCAACCTCCCGAGCTCGCTGGCTCCGCTTGGGCCGATCACGCTCGTCTCGCTGGGCCTGACCACAATCGGAGCGCTTGCCCTAGCGATCCTGTTCGCGACGCTCTCGAGGCGGCTGCCTGCCGACGGTGGGCCCTACGCGTATGCGCGTGCCGCCTACGGGAACTTCTGGGGGTTCGCCAACGCGTGGTCCTATTGGATCACTGCGTGGGCGGGCAACGCGGCAATCGCCGTCGGCTGGGTCCTGTACGTCGAGGAGTTCGTCAACACCGGTCATACGAAGATCTACTCGATTCTGCTGGTGCTTGTCGGCCTGTGGGTACCCGCCATGGTCAACCTCTCGGGCGTCAAGAACATGGGGACCATCCAGGTGGTGACTACGATCCTCAAGTTCTTCGCGGTCGGGTTCCTCGCGATCGTCGGCCTGTTCTTCATCAAGAGCGGCAATTACACGCCGTTCAACGTCAGCGGCGGTAGCGCCAGCGGCGCGATCGGCAGCGGCATGGCGATCGCCCTGTTCAGCTACCTCGGAGTCGAGACGGCCTCGGTCGCGGCCGGAAAGGTGCGCGACCCGGACCGCAACGTCTCCAGGGCGACGATCTTTGGCACGCTGGCCACCGCCGTCGTGTACATGCTCTCGCTGTTCGCGGTGTTCGGGATTCTGTCCAATGGGGTGCTCCAGCATTCCACGGCGCCATTCTCGGACGCGGTCAACGCAATGCTGGGAGGTAGCGCGGGCGGCAAGGTCATGTCGGTGTTCGTGATCATCTCCGGGATCGGGGCGCTGACCGGCTGGACGATGATCTGCGCCGAGATGCCGTTGGCTGCGGCCAACGACGGGCTGTTCCCGAAGCCGTTCAAGAAGCTGAACAAGGCCGGTGTGCCAGCCTTCGGGATCATCAGCTCGACCGCCCTCGCCTCGGTCGCGATGGCCGTCAGTTACATCGGCTCCGGCGGCGCCGACGCCTTTACCACACTGGTGCTGATGACCGGCATCACCTCGGCAATCCCGTACGGCTTCTCCGCGCTGGCGCAGATCAAGTGGCGCGCGGCCGACCAGAAACTGATGAAGTCGCCGCGGTTCCTGCGGGACATGTCCGTCGCGATCCTGGCGCTGGCGTTCTCGATCGCCTTCATCTACTACTCGCGGAACACGGACAAGAGCGGCTTCTTGTACTGGGCGCCGTTCCTCCTAGCGATCACGGCGTTCGTCATCGGCATTCCGGTCTACCTGCGCCAGCGCGGCCAGATGACCGAGCCGGAGCCGGTGCCTCCGAACCCAGACGACGCGGCTGCGCTGCGGTCGAACGGATCCGATCGCGTCTGACCGATCCGTAGGCCGTTAGTGCTGGTCCGGCTGCCCCTGTGAGGGCGGCCGGACCGGCGGAATAATCTGATGGCAGCGGCTCCGCTGCGAGTGATTGCCAGCGCGGCTCCGCTGTGAGCGAGGCTGAGGAAGATGAGCGAGACGGAGGGGCGCGGTACGCGTCCAACGACGTCAGGCACGCCCGGCGTTGACGCAGCAAGGCAGGAAGACACGCCGTACGCGGACGCCCTCGTCGCCTATGCCCGGAGATCGCCTGGGCGTTACAACGTGCCCGGACACAAGGCGGCTGCGTCGATCAACCCCGCGCTGGCCGAGGTGTTCGGCGAACGTGCATTGATCATGGACATCCCGCCGATCATCGACGGCATCGACGCGGGAGAGGAGCCTTCCCCGTTCGAGCTCAGCCAACAGCTCGCCGCCGAGGCTTGGGGGGCGAGGCGGACGTGGTTCCTGTTCAACGGGGCGTCGGCGGCCAATCATGCGATCTGCATGGCGCTGCGACACTTCGGTCGAGACGTCGTCGTCCAACGCAACGTTCACACGAGCACCATCGATGGGCTGATCGCCTCCGGCCTGCGTCCGACGTTCGCGTTTCCGGAAGTCGATGCGCGTGTTGGAATCGCGCACTGTCTGCGCCCCGAGGAACTCGACCGTGCGCTCCGAGAAGCGCAGACGGCGCATGCGGCGATCGTCGTCTCACCAACCTACTACGGGTTCAGCGCCGACCTGGCGGGACTGCGCGAGGTGGCCAGATCTCACGGGGTCACCCTCGTCGTCGACGAGGCGTGGGGAGCACACTTTGCGTTCAGCCCGCGCCTGCCCCAGGACGCGCTGTCCGCTGGGGCCGATCTGGTCGTCTCCAGCACCCACAAGATGCTCGGGTCGCTGACCCAATCGGCGATGCTGCACTCCGGTAGGGACGGCGAAATCGACGACGCGACGATCGATCGGGCGGTGTCGCTGCTTGAGTCGACCAGTCCAAGTGCGATCCTCGCCGGGTCCCTGGACCTCGCTCGCCGGCGCGCAGCCGTGGAAGGCGAGGCGCTGTTGAGGGCGACGATCGACGCGGCGGCTGTCATCCGTCAGTCGATCGAGGCGATTCCGGGGCTCGCAACGCTCGATGACCGGCAGATCGGCTCGTTCGGCATCGCCGGCTTTGACCCACTGCGGGTGACGATCGACCTGTCCGGCTCGGGCCGCGACGCGCGCCTGGTCAACCGTCGCCTCAACGACAAACACGCCGTGTTCCTGGAGTTGATCAGCGAGCGCGCGCTCGTCGCGATCCTTGGCATCGGCGAAGGTGTCGGCGACGCACAGCGGCTCGTCGCGGGACTCCGGGAATCGCTTAGCGTGCTTGAACCGTCGCCGTCTGGGCGATCGTTCGCGCTACCACATCCCGGCCTTCTACGGGTGACGCCGCGAGCAGCATACTTCTCGCCGACGACCGCTATCGATGCGTCGCATGCCGAGGGACGGATCGCCGCTGAGACGCTCGCCGTCTACCCGCCGGGCGTCCCCAACGTACTGCCAGGTGAGGTGATCACGGCGCAGAATCTCGAGCACGTTCTCCGCGCCCACGCCGGCGGCCTCACGGTCCGCGGCCCAGCGGATCGGTCCCTGCGAACGATCCGCGTCATAGCCACTCCGCATCCCGACGCCGCCTAGCCCGACCGCTCAGCGGCGCCCTAAAAATGCATTAGTGGAGCCAACGACCAGAGAGCTTCCGTGGGAGGGCTGTGTCAACGCCCGAGATCTCGGCGGGCTTTGGGCAGATCAGAGCTGGTGCGGTGGTCGGTATGGAGGCACCGAGGCGGCTGACCGAGGCGGGCTGGACGGCTGCATGGGCGTACGGGGTTCGCGCCAAACGTTGATCTGCGCGATGCGAGCGACCGGGAGCCCGACGGCTCGCCGAGACCGGCGGGCATGACTACCGTGCAGGCGCGCTGGACCCAGTCGGCACCCCGTTCTACAAGCGCTGGGCGAAGATCGATAACCTGGCCTCGCCGCTGTACGTCCCGGCGATGCTCGCCGAGCATCCCGAGCGGGTGTCGCGGCTGTATCCGCGATCGCTAAGGCCGCGCCGGGGGGCGTGGTGTTCCACTGCGGCAACGACGGCACTGGGCTGCTGGTCCTGGTGCTACTCACCCTGGCCGGAGCCGACGACGAGATCATCGCCGGCTACCTGCTGAGCTACCGCCGCATGAAGCCGCGGTACGACGAGATCGGTGTTCCCGATCAACTCACTGCCGTTACCGAGTTGCTCGCGAGCCGCAACACCACCATCGAAGAATCGCTGGCTTCGACGATCGCGTCGCTGACGATGCCCGACTTTCTCCTCGAGAACGGCCTGTCCGATTAGCGAACTCACAGCGCGCCTGACTACCTGAAGAACAAACCGCGCAGCGGCTCCCCTTTCATGGAGCCAGAGAAGCGTCGTCGGCGCCGAACGACCGCGCTCGTACTTCTGCTTCGGATCGCCGGTTCGGAAAGCGGCAGCTGTCCGCAGGCGACCGCTCGGCGACCGAGCAGAAGTGGTGCTGTCTTCTGCGCCGCGTTCGCGGCGATCGGACTGGAGGGACGTTGATCGCGTTCGTGGGGGGACAGTCGTCCCGTAGCGGCGACATCAGTTGCGTCCGAGCCGCGTCAGTAGCGTGATCAGCTGTTCACGCTCATGTGCGTCGAGCGGCGCGAGGATCTGTTCCTGGGCGGATTCGATCTTTTGTTGGAGCCGCTTCAGGGTGC
>Ga0123356_10004821_pt1 | contig 13878 bp, 12 predicted proteins | sample TergutEmb28metaG_2_FD_92546 | JGI IMG/M metagenome (GOLD analysis project Ga0123356, IMG submission 92546) | Embiratermes neotenicus P3 segment gut microbial communities from Petit-Saut dam, French Guiana - Emb289 P3 | ecosystem: Host-associated > Arthropoda: Insects > Digestive system > Gut ...
CCGCCGTACGTTAAAACTTTTAAATCATCTTGGAATCCGGGTAAAAATGCTTTCATGCCGTTCTCAAAACGAAGAATTTGCCGCAGAAAAAGTGATAAACGCCCTTAACCAGGGACAAACTGTGGCATATGCAAGCGATGCCGGCACTCCTGCCTTAAGCGATCCCGGAGCAGTACTGGCAAGAGCAGCAGCGCAGGCAGGACATGATGTTATCCCAATTCCGGGACCTTCGGCTTTTACTGCACTTTTAAGCGTTGCAGGCGGCAGGGATAAAACAGTTATTTTTGAAGGTTTTCTTTCGCCGAAACCGGGCAGAAGAAAAAGCCGCTTGCGGGAACTTATGAAAATGGATGCAGCATTCATACTCTATGAATCGCCTTTCAGAATATTAAAGCTGCTGAGCGACATTACCGAAATTGAGAGTGAACTCGGACAAGGTCCGCTCGGACAAAATCCGCCCGAACAAAGTTCGCGTTATGTGTGTCTTGGCCGTGAAATGACCAAAATTCACGAAGAATATATACGGGGTACTGCAGCGGAAGTATTGGAGCATATAAGTGAAAAAAATGAACAAATCGGCGAATTTTCCTTATATATCTCTGGTAAAAATTTAAAATAGCTGGTAAACTTATGGTATATAGTTGCCGATAATAGGGTATAGGTAGGATAAGAGTATGACAGTAAACAGGATAGGTCATGTAGAACCCATTCCGCCCGGGAAAAAGCCAGGCAGGAGTGAACAAGTGGGAGGGAACGACAGGACTGATACTATAAGCCTTTCTGTGCAAGCAAAGGAACAGGCTGAAAGGTATCAGGTTTTGGAATTAATTAGATCCGCCCCGGAACTTGACGAAGCCCGGATTGCTGAACTCAGGCAAAAAATTGATGATCCTTCATATATAAATGACAGAATCGTTAATGCAACGGCGGACAGGATTCTTAGCGCATGGTTTGCGTAAGATTTAACTAATAATGATTTAAGCGTCTGGCACAGGTCAGGCGCTTTTTTTTGTATTAATATTTATGAGTATTTAATTGAGAAATTGAAGCAAAAATTATACCAGAAATTATTACATAAGCTCCGAATTTTAATTCATATTCATTTCTAATCAATAAAGTAATTCCAAATATAATACAATAAAGTACAATTAACTCATCGATTAAAAACGGAACTCTTTTTTTCATAAATAATAAAACACCAATAATAATTCCAATAAAAGAAATTATAAAAATTCCAAAAAATAATGCCATATTTGTAAAATCAAAATTACCAGAAACAATTGGCATAGAAAACCCAAAAATTGCCAATAAAAAACCAAATTTTCCAACTAACCTAAAATCTTTATCATATGTAAATGGTGGTTTATAAGAATAAGTAGCATAAAAATTAAAAATCGTACAAATTGATAATCCTATTATAATTATAAATAATCCAAATTAAAGTATAGAATTAGTATTAATAGTTATAGGTTCCAGGCTAAGAAAACGTAGAAATTGATTAATAGATTCTAATCCTGTTGTTATTGTTGATAAATGATTAATTATTTGAAATCCATTTTGCCCAAACACAATTGGCATAAAAAATCCAATTATAACAAATAAGAATCCTGCCTTACTAATAATTCTATAAGTAGATATAAGACACATTTTAGCTACAAATATACGGAATCACAGGCAATTATTAGGTTTTTCGCAAGCAAAACTTGCAGAAATAGCAAAAATTGCACCAGCCTATGTAGCAATGATAGAATTGGAAAAAAAATTCCCATCAGATGAAGTATTAGAACGTATTGCTAATGCTTTAAAAATTGATCCAACAGAATTATTTTCAAAAACTTGTATTCCAATAGAGGAATTAAGAAAATTACAAAAATCTGTTTTAGATGGAATAACCCAGGTAGTAAATACACAAATTGCTAAATTTGAAGCGAAAAAACATGATAAATAATTTTTTTACAAAGCAGAAGTGGCAGCAGCGGCTTTTTCTCGTACTATTTCGCTAATAATTTCAGTGGGTGTTTTATGGCTTCCAGTAGAAACAGACATAATATAGTCAGCAGTAAAATCATCAATTGTTATCATTCGAGATATATGGCGAGCTTTTGAAGGATCTACACGAGGAGGATTTTTTGTTACTTCTTCATCAAGAGCCCAGGCTTCTTCTTCGGTCATTCTCGGCATTAAATAATCTCCTACAAATTCAATAAATGAAAATATATATTTCTACATTTCATAACATGAAAAATATTTATTGTATGTTCATCTATTTCATTATACATAATCTCCAACAAATTGCCAGATTGATTAAAACCAATACGAAGATATTTATTTTCCATACCTTCTACCGGACCATCATAACGATAATGAGTATAAGCCCAATTAATATCCTCTATACTGAAACCATGCTTAAAGGCAGACCTGTTATATTCTATTTTTTCTAACATATATAAAAACTAACCATCAAGCATTAATATCCGTCTGACATTGAACGGTTTACATCGCGCTGATAAAGTTCCTGATAAACAAAGTTGCGGTTTTTGAGTTTTTCTTTTACTTCTCTGGTAAAAGGCATATGCCGCCAGAAAGTGCCGCGTACATCTTTATCGAGTTTTTGAATACCTTCTGCTTCCTTGGTCATCCATAAAATATAGTCACGAATAAAATATTCTTTGATATCGCCTTTTAACTTGAGAGATTGAAACCACTGGTAATAATGACCTGTAAGTCCTTCTTCCATCCAGTAAAAAGATGCTTTTTCCTTGGCAACCTGCCAGCGAAGATCAGCAACGGCTGTCAGAAGAGCCAAATACAAATTTCTGGGATACATCGGAACAATAATACGTCCGCGGCTTGTTGCACGGTTAAAACGATCAAACGGTTCCCAGCAGAAACCCATATCGCCGTAAGTTGGTATCAGTAAGACAAAAGGAGCAATGCGGTTTAGTCTGTTTTTATAAACGCGGCAGAAAGCCTCGGCATCAATACTTTCAATCCTGGCAAGCATTGCGATAATGTTTTCCCGTGTGGCTATTTCGTTCGGAACACTGTGAAAATATTCGCCGTAAAGCACAGGAAAGTGATTCCCCTGACGGCCTATTGTCATTTTTGCCATTTGGCGGATGGTATCACATTCGGTATCTATTGCTCCCATATCCACCGTAGATGCTCCGCCTTCTGCCTGAAGTTTTTCCTGCAGAGTCTGAACATCGGCTTCTGCGTTGACAAAATCCCTTATGCTTAATCCAAGGTCATAATCGTTTTTTACAAGCTGCTTGAGCAGATTTTGAATTTCGTTAATTACCATTTTCTGACCTTCAGTAAGGTTATCGCTTACATCGGGCAGTTCACGTAAAGGAATTCGTTCAAAAACCGAATTGATTCTGTCGCGTAATATCCTTTCAATATCGTTCCGTTCCCTGTCTTTTGCCTTTAGTATTGATCTTGAACCATCAAGTTTTCCCTGCGCTTTTTCAAGCAGCTGCTGAATTTTTGAATGCGTATTACCCTTGGAAATTTTAACCTCATCAGTGCTGGAGGGACGCATCTTGCCTGTTCCGACAGCATTGAACCATTCATCCATGTAGTAAACCGGCTGATCCAGCGTGTTTTCTTCCACAACCTTGCTGAAAAAATCCTTTGCTTCGGCAGGAATAAAAGACGGATGCAAAAGTGAAAAACGAAGAAGATATTTTTTGGGCGGAGGCAGTCTTCCTGTGGACTTTCTGGCAATATTAAAAAGAAATTCCCAGTACGGCGAAATGAATTGCTGCCTGAAAACGCTGCGATCCTTGGGATCTTTGGAGGTCAGGAATTTTTGTAAAATACTATGCACTCTCTGGGCAATGTCGCCTTCGTTTGATAGAGCTGTTTTATAGTAATTTGGATCATTAAAAAAATTATGACCTTTTTCTTCGAGACGTTTGGTTATTTGCGGAAATCCTGAAGCACCAAGATCGACTTCTCCGCCTGAAGCGCTCGATATATCCGCAAAATCATCTTTGTTTTTTTCGCCGAATATGTCGCTGAAATCCGGCAGCGATGCGCCTCCGGTTCCTGCGGTTCCCAACAAAGCAGCAAGTTCGGGATCCATGTCCCCATTTAAAGCATTTCCAGCCATAAATTCATGATAAAATGTTTCTTGTTTGTTGTCAATTATTTATGGTATTTTTAAGATTGCATTGAGGAAAAAAATGTTATATCCGGGAATTAATCCATCGGGAAATGTTTTTATGATTATTTCCAAAAATCAATTTATCAGAATATCCAAATCCAGTTCACCGGCAGTACAGGGAACAGTTACGCCGCAGTTTTCCAGTAATTCCGGGTGAAGTTCGCCGAAAACGCCGACAGTTTTTCCGCCGCAGACAATGGCAGCCGCCCGCCCCGGGATAAATCTTTCGTCAGATGATTCTTCTACATTGTATTCGCGGGAAAGGTAGTAAAAAAGCGTTTGCAGTTCTGCGGCGGTTATGTTAAAGTTTGCGTCTGTTCCTGCATGGAGAAATCCGGCGAATTGCCTTGTAACGCTGCGGTTGTTTTCCGAATTATCGAGCCATGCTACCTTACCAACTTCGAAAATTTTATGCGGGTATACAGATCTGGCAGATATTGATTCGCTGATCATGAGTGATGCAATTATTGAATCGCGTACATATTCATAATTTTCCGTCATTGGATTAAAAATACGGATTATTCTGTCTTTGTTTTTACGCATGTTGTCGGCAAGGTCTTTTCCGGAACCAAGGTAATTATAGATCATTTCCTGATAACCCATTCCGACAAGAAGTTCCTTGACTTGTCTGCTGAACAGAGTGATGGGTAAAAGCCGTCCGATAGTTGCATCAGATGGGCGCTCCGGTTTGAATGATTTTAACCCCCTGCCAATCATCACATCTTCGACAACATCAGCAGCATGAAGGAAATCGTTACGGTATTCCGGCGGATATACGCGGACTCCTTCTTCTCCAGTCTCCTGGTAAGAATTACTGCTTGTTCTTTGTCCCCGTTCTGTATCGATGGTTTTTTCTGCTTTTACGCCCATCCTGGCAAGGGCTTCCAAACATTCATCTGCGCTCAGTTTTTCGCCCAAAAATTTCTCTATTCTTGATAATGAACAAAAAACAGGTTCCTGGAAGTAATACGGGATTACAATATTTTTGCCGAAAGGCGTATCAAATTCATATTCTATTTCCACAGGTTCGATTGAAAAACCGTTATCTGCAAGATCGCAGGCGACAATCGAAGCTGCTAGTGTGATTAAAGGCAGATCTGTTCCCGTAATTTCAACAAAAACTTCATCATCGCCGACCTGTACAGCGCCCAAATCATTGGAATTGATTATCGGAGGATAAGAAAGTATTTTTCCGTCTGAATCTGTTAACAGGGGATGGATCGGTTCATGTTCCTGAATAAAGGCAAATTCCCTGCCTTTCGGGTGATGTTTGAGGATTTCACTTAATGTCATGGGTTTACCGGAAGACGGCAATTCATCCCTGCCTTGAGATTCCTTGCCTGGCGGCAGATTATGTTCTGCTTGGAGAGGGACAAATGATACAGAATCGGGATCAACTCCCCTGTAAATGACCGGCCATTTAATTAAAGGCATTTTACCGCCGGTTTGCCCCTGCTCATTTGTCTGCCGGGCTGTCAGGCGGTAAATGCCCATCGACATACTGCGGCGTTTGCGTCCGAAGTTCCATGCAAGTTTTTCCTGGGTTTGAATTATATCGCGTAACAACGGATCTGTTATAGTTTTGCCTGCTGCAATAAAACCAGTAATATACGGTCTTACCTGCCTGACGCTTGTATCAACTTTTACTTTGCGGGTAAAATCTTTTTTATTACCAGAATATGAAAAAAAATCATATTCCGGTTTTTTTTCGCTGTTATATACGCGCAATTGACGCGCACATCCGGCTGTTCCCCAAAGATCGGGGCGGTTTGTATCGTTTAATTCGATTTTTAAAATTCTTTCTTCTTGTGAAGGATCAGGTTCTGCAGACCAGTTTTCGGAATCAAGTTCTGCCTTGGCGCAGGTCAGCGCTTCTTCAAATTCATCTCTGGTGCTCCACTGGCTTTTTCCGTCAGGAAACCCAACAAGCGTATAAAAATGATGTTCATTTACTTCGATTTTTGGCATATTCCGATTATATGTGACAGTCGTATTTCTTGTCTATACGATTAAGTAAATTACGCAGAAGCAGTATTTACAAATATCCCGGAAAAAGACTATAAATTTCTATTGCATATAATTAATAATTCTGTGATAATAAATCATCAATTAATTTTTTATTTATGGAGGAAAAATTATGAAAAAACTGTTTGCAGTATCTTTGATGATTCTGCTTGTTGCAGGTGCAATCTTTGCTAATCCGGCGAGTGATTCTGCTCCAGCCAGAAGAACCGTAATTGGTATCGCAATGCCCGAAACCCACGTTGAACGCTGGGTAAAAGACGGTAATTCACTCAGAGAAGAAGCAGAAAAACGCGGTTATACCGGTTTAGTACAGTGGGCAAATGCAGATCAGCCGACACAGAACATGCAGATTGAAGGCTTCTTAACTCAGGGAGCAAGAGCTCTGATTATTGGTAACATTAACGACGGTGTCGGAGCTGCAGTAAGAAGCGCAAGACGTGAAGGCGCTCTTGTTATAGCTTATGACCGTATTATCCAGGGAACTCACGATTATGAGTATTACATCACTTTTAACAACTACAAAGTCGGTACACTTCAGGGTGAAAGTATTGTAGAAGGATTGAACTTAGGCGCCGCAACAGCCGCAGCCCCCAAATACATCACATTATTTGCCGGTTCACCGACAGATGCCAATGCAAACTTCTTCTTCCAGGGTGCAATGGATGTTCTTCTGCCATATATTGACAGAGGTGTATTACAGGTAGTTGGTCCCTTCCCGAGACATTATTCAGAAGCTGCTTTCCAGCAGATTGCAACTGAAAACTGGCAGGCTCCTATCGCCAAAGCACGCATGGAAGCACTCTTAATCGGCGCAGCAGCAGACGTTACCCTTGATGCAGTACTTGCACCCAATGATACATTAGCCCGCGCAATCCTTGAAGCATGCAAAGCAGATGCAAAATATCAAACAAGACTCCCGATAACTTCAGGACAGGATGCAGAATTTGATTCAATGATGTCCATCAGAGCCGGTGAACAGTACAGCACAGTATTCAAAGATACAGCAAAATTAGCCGAAGCAGCTATGTTATTGGCAGATCAGCTTCTTAGAGGAGTTCCTGTTAATATTCCTGGCGCAGTTATTGCCGGCGGCGATCTTGTAGAAATTGGATATACCGGTACTGGTTATGTCAGAACATTCCTTTTGGATCCAGTTCTTGTAACAAGAAACAACAACTTCCTGGCTCCTGTAAATGCAGGTTTCTTTACTCCTGCTCAGGCCAGCCAGTTAAGGTAGTTATGGTTAATTCAGCCGGAGATGATTAAAAAGATTTTATCCGGTTGGATCATGGGTTTTTAATTTATAAACCTGACTATTTATCTTATCATGGGTAAGTGGTCAGGTTTTTTTTGGCGATAAGTTATGCGCACTTTTATGTGTGACAGAAGGTCTTATGAGTGAATACATTTTAAATATTGAAAATCTGACTAAAGATTTCCCCGGAGTAAGGGCTATTGAAAACGTAAGTTTAAAAATTAAAAAAGGTGAAATTCATTCCATTTGCGGAGAAAACGGCGCAGGAAAATCTACACTTATGAGCTGCATTTCAGGCGTTTATCCAAGCGGCAGTTACGAAGGTAAAGTTACATTTAAGGGACGTGAAACAAAGTATAATAGCGTTAAGGACAGTGAAAAAGAAGGACTTGCAATTATTCATCAGGAATTGGCTTTAAGTCCGTATTTATCCATATATGAAAATATTTTCCTGGGTCATATGGATACCAGGTTTGGAATTATAAATTGGAACAAATATTTAAAGGAATCAAAAAAATATTTGGATATTGTAGGTTTAAATGAACCACCTGAAACAAAAGTCAGCAAACTGGGAGTTGGGAAACAGCAGCTGGTAGAAATTGCACGCGCTCTTTCAAAAAAAACGGAGCTGCTTATACTGGATGAACCTACATCATCATTAAACGACGACGAAAGCGAAAAACTCCTTAACCTTATGCTGGAATTAAAAAAACAAGGCATCACTCTGGTTATGATTTCACATAAACTAAACGAAGTTTTAAAAGTAGCAGATACTGTTACAATTTTGCGTGACGGAAAATCAATCAGTACCTACGATGTAAAAAAAGATAATCTGACAGAAGAAATGATTATAAAGGATATGGTAGGACGTAATTTAACACACCGTTTTCCAGAGCGAAAATCTACACCGGGAGATATCGTAATGGAAGTTAAAGATTGGACAGTTTATCACCCTGATTACCACACAATTAAAGTTGTGGATAATGTTTCTTTCTACCTGCGCAAAGGTGAGATTCTGGCTTTCTGCGGACCAATGGGTGCAGGGCGTACAGAATTAATGATGAGCCTTTTTGGCAGGTCTTACGGATTCAAAAGTACCGGAGAACTAAATGTAAAAGGAAAAAACTACGTTCTAAAAAGTCCCCGTATGGCTCTGGATTCCGGCCTTGGTTATATTTCCGAAGACCGCAAAAACCTTGGCTTGATTTTAATTCAGGATGTAAAAACAAATATTACCCATTCCAGTCTTGGTAAAATTTCAAAATTCGGAATCATCAATAAACAAAATGAAATAAGAGAAGCTGAACGTTACCGCAAAGATCTGAACATAAGAACTCCTTCCATAAACCAGTATGTAAGAAACCTCTCCGGCGGTAATCAGCAAAAAGTTGTAGTAAGCAAAGCCCTGATGTCGGATCCGGATATCTTTATTGTTGATGAACCTACAAGGGGTATTGATGTCGGCGCAAAAACAGAAATATACGGAATACTGAACAAAATGATTGCCGCAGGCAAAAGTGTAATTATGGTCACATCTGAGCTTCCGGAAGCTATTGGAATGGCAGATAGAATTTATGTAATGAACGAAGGAAACATTAAGGGTGAACTTTTAAAAGAAGAAGCAACCCAGGAAAAAATAATGCATCTGGCGCTGGTCGGATAATAATAAAGTATTAGGAGAAATAAAATGAGTAATAAGGCTATTCATACTTCTGATGTTAAAACATTAATCAAAAATAACCTCAGAAATTATTCAATGTTCATCATGCTGGTTTTAATAATGATAATCTTTGCAGTAATTACAAACGGTGTAAACTTTGTACCGCGCAATTTTGTCAATATTTTTTTCCAGAACAGTTATGTATTGATCCTCGCTGTCGGCATGGTAATGATTATCATCACGCAGAATATTGATCTTTCTGTAGGTTCTGTCTGCGCATTTGTCGGAGCATTAAGCGCAATGCTTTACAATTCCGGATTGGGAATGCCCTTAACAGTTATACTTTCAATTTTAATCGGCGTTGGAATCGGCGCTTATCAGGGAGCATGGGTTGCCTTTGCAAAACTACCTGCGTTTATAGTCACACTGTCTGGCATGCTTCTTTTCCGCGGTTTGACATACCTTGTTACCAATGTAAGCCCTGTCAGTCTTAATGACATCGGTTATTCATTGTTTGCTACCGGAATTGTAGACGAAATTCTCGGGACAAGCAGGATAGGTCCTTATTTTCCAATGTCTTTTGTATTGGCTTTTTTACTGATAGCAGCTTTCTTTATAGCTGAGTTTGTCAGCCGCCGGAAGAAAATTGCCAATGATTTTGAAGTAACGCCTCTGCCTTTATTTATTGTAAAACTGGTTATATTAAGCGCACTAATCATTGGCATTGCCGACAGGTTTGCGCGATCCAGAGGTCTTCCTGTTGTAGTACTGGTTTTAGGCGTAACGGTTTTTGTTTTCCACTTTATTTTAAATAACACTGTTCTTGGAAGATATATTTATGCAGTAGGAGGCAATCCCCGTTCTGCAAAATTGTCCGGTATCAATTCTGAGATGGTAACATTTATTGTGTTCTGTTTCATGGGCGGACTTGCAGGACTTGCTGCTGTAGTTTCTACCGGTTACATGAACAGCGCTCTTCCGCAGGCAGGCAATCTTTTTGAACTTGATACAATTGCAGCTTGTTATATCGGCGGCGTTTCAGCAGGCGGCGGTATAGGCACTGTAATCGGCGTAATTATCGGCGGTCTTGTTATGGCAGCCATAAATAACGGAATGATTCTGATGAACCTTGGTACACATTATCAGTATGTTGTAAAAGCGCTGGTCCTGGTTCTTGCAGTATTCTACGATGTTTACAACCGCCGCAAAGCAGGATTGGGCTGATAAAAGCAGCCTTTTCAAAACTAAAAGGTAGCTACTGATACAAGAAGTGATGTAAGGAACAATGTAACGAGATCAATTTTTCCGCCAACATAGTAATTGCTTGTTCCATTGATGTTACGGTATCCGGCTTCGATTGAAAATATATTATATCCGACTCTGCCAAAGTTTGCCCGCAGTCCCATATGAAAACCTGCTGTAAAAATATACTTATCCCAATGAAAATTTTCATCGAAAAATATATAATTAACTGATGCAAACGGACCCAAATAAAAATTACCGCCGCCTTTCATGTATAAATTTAAAAAATTCCAATACATATTCACATTTAAAAGGCTTGCCATCAGAAAACCATCAAACATAAATTCATCGTATAATAAACTTGTAACCACTAAAGGACTAAAGCCAATTCCTAAATTATTGCTTCTGCTTTCTATTCCGACATTCGCCAATGAAAGATGCATATCTAAATTTAAATAGCTGCTGGTATCGCCCAATGGGAAAAGTCCGCCAAGGCCAATATTTCCAATGTTAAAATTTAAAACCAAACCTTCATCCGGTTGAACCTGCTGAGGAGGTTGAGGCGGCGGCGGCGGTGATGGCGGATGAGTTTCATTATTACCGCCGGCAAATACAGGAATCGTTAATGCAGCAATAAATAGTAATAAAAAGAATTTTTTCATATCATTCCTCCTGAAAAAACGGTAAAATTTATTATGTTTCTTTTATAATTTAAATTCTGTCCAATATATAATGTATAACATTTTTCCTGTTTTTTCCATATAAATTTGTATTAATTATCCAGCCGCGTCTTTATATTTTTTATCATATCATTAAAAATTTTAGTTTCATTTTTTATTATTTTTAGAAAAGCGTTGTCATCTATTTTTCCGATTACCTGTTCCATTTCTGTTTCATTACGGAATGTTGCTTTTTTAAATGTATTGTGATAATCTTTTGATCTGCTTATATAAATTTGTTTTTCCATCCAGTTGCGGATATCCATTACTGCGGTGAGTTCTTTTTTAAAATCTGATATGTTTAACGCAGACTTGTTTTCTGTTTCCTGAAGAATCAATAAAACCGCCCAGGCATGACGGCATTTATCAAATAGATATTCCTTGTCCCATTGATCATAAACATTATGAATTTCATCCCAATTTCTTAATTTACCTTCGCCGATATTTTTTCTTAGTTGATCTGCACGAAAAGCCGGAACAATTTGTCCGCCGAGATTAACCCAGTCTTTTATTCGGGTGCCAGGTTCGAGTAAATTGCACAAGTCATTGTAACTCATTTCTGGATGATCATAAAAAAATGACGCTATCGTTTTTACTGCGTAATATCGAAGCATTTGCCGGTAGGCGGCAGCAGCTTCAAGCGGTTTTACAATCATTTGTCCGCGTTTGCTGTTTTCAAACTGGTTTGTAAAAATTATCTGTATACTTTCATTTTCTGTTTCGATATTGCCATCCTGCGAAAATATTGCTTCTCCCAGCCGTTCGTTAAGAAATGACAGTGCGTTTATAATTTCTTCCACTGTATCCGGTGCAAGATAATCGGTTTCTATACATTGAATTTTATTTTTTCGTCTGTCGCGGTTTTTGGTTTTCCATGAATTGCGTTCAAGAGCATAAAGGTTATGCATCCAAAAATATGCAGGCATTACCTCCAGTCTGTTTTTATATACATTGTTATTGACAAGTGAAAACGGCAATGGAATATTCAGTTCTGCCGGATATTCGCCTTTGGCAATTATTACAAAAGAAGCAAAAACACTGGAATGTTTAAGGCTTACCGCAAGCCCGGGCCAAAAACCGCGTTTTGCAATTATTTCTCCGTCATTTGCGCGGCTGTTGTGATTGCTGCCGATTGTGGCTGCCGCCGCCATGTTTGACATTCCCTGGATAAGGCTTGCAATTAAAAACGAATTGTTATGATGCTGTTCATGTACCGGGAATATCAGGTTATTGAGAATTTCGCAGCATGATACTGTTGAGTTGTCACCTAACACTGAATGAATCAGCCTTGCTCCGTATTTTAAATTGCTGTTTTTACCCATTACAAACCGCACTGCTTTGGAACCGTAAAAAACATTGCAGGCGTATCCCACAATACCGTTTACCATCTCTACACCTTCGCCTATCTGCGTCGGCTCTTCTGCCGAAGACAAAATGGTTATGTTTTTTAACTTGTTCGCGCCTTTAATGTATGCGCTTTCTCCTATTGCAGTATCTTTAATTATCATGCAGCTTTTTATTACTGCATTGTTTCCAATTACTCCGTAGCTGCCGCGGAATCCGCCGTATTGTTTTTGCGTAATCTCTTCCAGTTTTTTTATCAATGCAGTATCATCGCGGTATGCCGCCCAAAGATATGCATCTGCTGTAATCATTTTATCAAACGGAAGGATTGATCTTCCTCCGGCTTCATTTATTACATCGATCCAAACCCGCACATCTTCTGTCTCGCCGTCTTTGAGCGCGCCATTGCCGAATTTTGAATGATTTGTTGTCTGCAATTCGCTGACTTCGGAAAGTATGCAATTATTGCCGATGATATAATGCGAAATATATGTGCAGTTCTGAATCGATGTATTATCGCCTATGTCGCAGGAAATTATTGTACTGCTGCGTATTCCTGCTGGAACGCAAAAATCATGATGTTTAAGCAGAACATTTTTCATCGAACCAATACGAACCAGTCCGTAAAAATTACAATCGCGTATCAGCAGCGGTTCAAACGGATCGCAGACAAGAACATTATCCCACTTTGGGCAATAGTTTCTGTTTTGATTTAATATTTCAATTTCTTCAGGTTTTAATTTCCGCCAGTTTCCGGGTTTTTTGGAAAATAATTCTGCCTGTTGCGCATTCCTCAGCCAATATTCATCAGCGCCCGGCGGAAGATATTCTGCAGGGATAAAATCATATCCGTATTTTTCGAACGGCAGGATTTCGTTGGACTTCATGAGAAAAATTATACAACAGAGATTTGATGTTACTCAATTGCTTTGAAAAAATTCATTTTTGAAAATCTTGTATTTCTAAAAATCCGGTATTTACTGGTATTTAACCGGCTCTTCTTAACCGTACATTTTCAATGTCGTAACTGAAAAGTTCCCTAAGATCGTTAAGTCCCAGTGCCATCAGCGCCATGCGATCTATTCCTATTCCCCAGGCAGCGACTGGCACATCAGCGCTAAGCTTCCCTGGAAGAAGGCTTGCTGTTACTTCCGGACGGAAAATACCGGAGCCGCCAAGTTCAAACCAGCCAAGGACAGGATGTTTTATATGCACTTCGATAGACGGTTCAGTAAACGGAAAGTAACCCGGAACATATTTTACTTCTTTTGCTCCGGCTACTTCGCATGCAAATATTTCAAGCATTCCAAGGAGCGTGCGCAGGTTTACATTTTCGCCTAACACAATGCCTTCGGTCTGGTAAAAATCCGGCAGATGCGTTGCGTCTACGCGATCATAGCGGAAGCAGCGCGCAATGCCGAAATATTTGCCCGGGATTTTTGCATCCGGCAGCTGTTTTGCA
>Ga0123356_10004822_pt1 | contig 13876 bp, 13 predicted proteins | sample TergutEmb28metaG_2_FD_92546 | JGI IMG/M metagenome (GOLD analysis project Ga0123356, IMG submission 92546) | Embiratermes neotenicus P3 segment gut microbial communities from Petit-Saut dam, French Guiana - Emb289 P3 | ecosystem: Host-associated > Arthropoda: Insects > Digestive system > Gut ...
AGGACCCCCGGCAGCCAAACTATGGACTCAAGCGAGTTTCCCTAACCCACGACCCCTACCCACCCCCGCCGTCATCCTGCCGCCAGGCAGGACCCCCGGCAGCCAAACTATGGACTATAGCGAGTTTTCCTCACCCAAGACCCTACGTCGGCTGCCGGGGGTCCTGCCTGGCGGCAGCATGACCTGGGGGCAGGCTAGAGCGAGGACACAACCAACGAAGCAGCAATCCCCCACATGACGACGGCAATAATGATGTCGAGGATTCGCCATGCCCGCGCTGAGGCAAAGAAGGGACGTAGCAGACGTGCACCGTACCCTAAGACAGGGAACCACAAGCAAGAAGCAACCATCGCCCCCACAGCAAACCACCACTGGTTGGGTTGATGCCCCACAGCGAGGGACCCTAGAAGAACAACGGTGTCTAGGTAGACGTGCGGATTAAGCCATGTCAGTGCACACGCTGTGAGAAGAACCGGCCACAGAGTTGCCCCAGGGGATTGCGTGTCATCACTGACCAGAGTCTTCGGATGCAGCGCTCGGCGCAGAGCCAGGAATCCGTACACCACTAAGAACCCAATACCAATCCCAGTTATCACCGGCAGGGCCCACGACCCAAGTCCAGAAATCAGATCGATACCGAGAGTCCCGGCAGTGATGAGCACGATATCCGATCCGGCACAAATAGCAACGACCCCAAAAACATGTTCCCCACGCAAACCCTGCCGCAACACATAAGCATTCTGCGCACCGATGGCGATAATGAGTGACAGCCCTGCACCCACACCAGCCAGAACAGCCGCGAGAATCACACCCATGCTAGAACAGGGCGGTAGCTAAGTTACGCCGGGCTGATAGTACGACCTTATCCGACGGATCTTGGGTATCAAACAATTCAAGCAAGCGTACGCGAAGCCGCTCGCGATCCTCCCCGACAGTCTCGCGGATAGCTGCGATCAGACGTGAGAATCCTTGTTCAGTTGCGCCCAGTGCAATATCGACATCCGCAGCATTGAGAATGTCATCGATACTCGGATTTTCTGCTTCAATAGCGGCAGCAACCTTCACCGGATCGATCCCCGAGGCTCTCACCAGCAGAGCAGCCTGAGCCCGCCCAATCTTCGCTAACGGATCCGAAGGAGCCTGGGCAAGCAGCTTCTCAAACTCAGCTTGAGCGCCAGCATAGTCTTCGCGTTCCATCGCCTCGTACGCAGGTGTATAGCGCGGATCTTCTTGGGGATCTTCGTCGGCTTCGACGGCAACGCCCACCGGTTCAGCCTTACCAAGAATCCCGTTCCCGGCAGCCATCTTCAGCAACTCCGCGATGACCTTCTCTGCATCTTCTTTTGCCATCGAACCCTGCCATAGAGGTACGAGCTGACCGCCGATCACACCGACAACCATCGGCACCGCTCGGATTTGAAGAGCCTGAACGATCTGCGGTGAGGTGTCAACATTCATCCGTGCGAGCAGCCATGCACCGTTAGCTGCATTCGCTAACCCTGACAGGGTCTCCCCCATCTTCGCCGACTCGGGGGCCGCTGATGAATAGAACTCCACCACAATGGGGTACTGGATGGACTTACGGATGGTGGCCTCAAAGGTCTCCTGAGTCAACTCTGTAACATACAACCCGCCTGCTGGTTGAGCGGTTGTGTCAGCCATCGCGGACAAGTCAAATGCGCCTGATTGTTGTGCCATGGACTCATTCTCTCATGATTTCTGAAAAAGGCTTGCTGACTTGCCCTTCGTTGGGCAAGGATGATTTCATGACTGATCCCCGCGCCGGCCAACTGGCATCACCGGCAGACCTCATTGACACACAGGCAGTACTGGCTGCCTACTATGACATCGTCCCTGATCCGCAGAACCCCGATCAGAAGGTAGTTTTCGGCACCTCTGGCCATCGCGGTTCGAGTTTGGATGGAGCCTTCAACGAGGCCCACATCGCATGCATCACCCAAGCCATCATCGAGTACCGCGCATCGCTGTCGATCACAGGACCCCTCTATATCGCCAAGGACCCCCACCTGCTGAGCGGACCTGCCTGGAAAACCGCTCTGGAAGTCCTGGCAGCCAACGACATCCCAACTCTGTCGGATGCAGAAGGCGACTACACTCCCACTCCTGCGCTGTCCAGGGCCATCATCGCCCACAATGCAGGAAGGGACCGCGACCTCGCCGACGGGATTGTAGTGACTCCCTCGCACAACCCTCCCCGAGACGGAGGTTTCAAATACAACCCACCCAACGGAGGTCCCGCTGACACCGATGCAACATCGTGGATTGCCGGGCGGGCTAATGAACTGATGAGAAACCCTGGGCAGGTTAGACGCAGTCCCGCGCTCGATTGCGTGAGTTGGTTCGACTTCCGCACTCCCTACTGCGAAGCCCTCAACACCGTCATAGACATGGACGCCATCCGATCAGCAGGAGTACGCATCGGAGCTAACCCGCTGGGTGGAGCGTCCTTGCAGTATTGGCAATACATCGCCGAGAACCTCGGATTGAACCTTACTGTGACCGACACCCGCCTCGACCCTCGCTGGGACTTCATGACTCTGGATCATGACGGGAAGATACGCATGGACTGCTCCTCACCGTACTGCATGGTTAATGTCGTGGCGGATAAAGACTCCTATGACATCTCCACAGGAAATGACGCCGACGCTGACCGCCATGGCATTGTCACACCTGATGCTGGTCTACTGAATCCCAACCATTATTTGGCTGTGGCAATCTCTTACCTCTACACCAACCGTCCTGGTTGGTCTGGTGACGCCGGAATCGGCAAGACCCTGGTCTCCAGTTCCATCATCGACCGTGTGGCTGCCTCTATTGGCCGCGAACTTGTGGAAGTCCCGGTGGGCTTCAAGTGGTTCGTTCCTGGGCTGATCACAGGCTCCATCGGGTTCGGCGGAGAAGAGTCCGCTGGAGCATCCTTCCTCACCAGACAAGGGACTACCTGGACAACAGACAAGGATGGGCTCATCCTCAATCTCTTAGCATCGGAGATCCTTGCTGTGACGGGTAAGAATCCTTCTGCACACTACCGTGATTTGGAAGAACGTTTCGGCGCTTCCACCTATGCCCGTGTGGATGCACCAGCAACCAGGGAACAGAAGGCTCGGCTGTCGAAGCTGTCTCCTGAGGATGTCAGCGCTACAGAACTGGCTGGTGAACCTATCCTGGCAAAGCTCACCTCTGCCCCGGGCAATGGGGCTGCTATTGGGGGTCTTAAGGTCGTCACCGAGAATGCATGGTTTGCAGCACGGCCCTCCGGAACAGAAGATGTCTACAAGATCTACGCTGAGTCTTTCTTAGGGCCCGACCACCTCGCCCAGGTTCAAAGCGAAGCCCGCGCAGTCGTTGGCACAGCCCTCGGCTGATAACTAGGCAAAAATCTTGAGTCTTCCCTCGACACCATAGGTCTCGGGATCGTTGTCGGTGAAGTATTCGAGCAGTACGTCCTGTTCATCGGTTGCGATCACAACCTCTGCTCCGTTTTCGAGTACTTCCTGGTAGGACACCCCGAAAGAGGTGTCGAAGTTATCGCGGTGGAAATTCTGGATTGCCATCGTGAACTTCTGGTTATCGCCAACGGGTTCACCCATGTAGGTAAAGCGCAGGAAGTCCTGTTTGGAACGTGACCATTCAATTTTGAGTCCTCGGGAGAACTGGAAGAACTCGGTGTGATCGCCAACGAAAGCTTCCTCGCGCAGAATGTGAGTCCACATCGTCTTGAGTTGCCCGCCAGTGACTCTCACCATAAACACCTTGGCATGGTACGGAACTGTCTCAAGCAGAGTGCCCAGGGTTACCACGGGGCCCATCTCTTCCCTCCTGATCGACCCGGAACCAAACATCACCAGATCCACCCCAAGACAGGTCCTCATAGCATCAGCAAAGAGATTTCCTAGTTCTGTCTCCTGGGTACGGCTGGGGTGTGTCATCCTATGCGGAAGCCGACACAGGATTCGCCCGTACTTCTTATCAGTCTGCTCCTTGTACGCCTCGACGATGGATGCCAGGGCATCATCATTGGGGCAGGTCTTCTCATTGATCGGAACAAGCTGCCAGGTATAGCTATGGACGGTGTTTAAGTCGGTGTCAACAACTAGATCGAAACGCCCGATCTGATCGGTTCCTTTGCCCGCTTGAACGATAAGAATGTCATTGACGACTGCGGGTTCTTCGAGGTAGGTGTGAGTATGGGCTCCGATGATGATGTCTACACCCCAGGCTGGATCCAGCATCGCTGCGAGTTTCTTGTCCTCTTCGAAACCAATGTGGGTCAGCAAGACTGTGAGATCGACATCTGTTCTGTGATAGGCATTGCAGATTCTTCCCACTTCCTGAGCAGCATCAGCAACATCAATGAGCGTACTGACCAGTGAGTCTCCCTTAATCGCACTCATCACCTCCTCGGTGATGATCCCGATGAACATGATTCTCATCCCATGTCTCTTCAGGAAGGCATGGGACTGGAAGAGGCGGGTGTAGGGATTCTTGATGAAAATGTTGGCATTCACGATGGGGAATCGGGCACAACGCTCCAAGAAGAGCAGATGAGTCAGACCATAGTCAGTCTCATGGTTGCCCAGGGAGGCAACATCAGGGCCCAGCATGTTCATGATCTCAATGGTGGACAACCCCTTGTATTCCGCATCAATCAGAGACCCCTGGAGCATGTCTCCAGGGATGCAGTAGATCACGTAGGGCTCCTCGTTGCGTACTTGTTGTATATAGCTTGATAGCCGTGCAACCCCTCCGATCAGTTCGCCGTCAATCTCTTCGGGCAGGAAATCTCCGTGAAGATCATTGGAATGCAGTAGTACGAGTTTTCTGTAGCGGTCGTCGTCCATGGTCGCCCCTTGTTCCGGTCATCCCCTGGGTGGGGTGGGGTGGCATCCATGCTACGCTCAAGAATTCGCTTTGAGAAGATCGATTTCTATGTCCCGTCAGCGACCACAACTGCGCTAGCAGCACGGCGCACACCGGAGCGATGAATAACACCTTGAATGATGAGATCCCGAGACTTGGGGTTTGCCACGAATGTGATTTTGCGCATCCCCTGAGAAGCAGCAGATTCAAAGGTGAGGTGGCCGTAATTGAAGATCATGCCCGTCAGGGTCTGGTGAACAGTGATGTCAAGAATCCTCATGAGCGGAATGGTTGCAATATCTCGTTTCAGAACTCCATGGACGCGAAACACGCGCATATTTGTTACTACGAAGCGATCCATATTGAGCGCATGGTATTTCCACAACCCGACGCAGGAGATTACGAAGCCAAGTAAGCAGACTAACGCCCAAAACGGCCCGCCACTCGGCGATATTAGAATAACTATAACGCCCGTAATAACGAGTGCGGCTGGATAAACCATACAAATGGGATGTTTGACGATCTCCTCAACAATCTGTTCCTCCTCTAGGTCCAGCAAATACTGCGAGACATTAGGTGAAAAGAGAGAAGGGCGGGACCCCATTTATGGTTCCGAATGAGTCAGAGTATCCAGAAACTTTAGAATGGCATCCCCTAGTGAAGTGAAGAACGTCTTAATGGCAACGGCTGTCTCTTCTGGGCTGGTAAACACCCAGAAAATGGCAAAGGCAACCGCTACTAGGACTACAAGTCCAACAGCAAGCTTTCCGATCTGCTTAAACAACGCTCCTCCTGGTTCCAGCTTCCACTCTCTATGATGCACTACTGGTATGACACCCCTGGTGATTTCTATAGTGCGTGTCGAGAGATACGGGGTGGCTATGACAACAATAAATATGAAACACTAAGGGCATGGAGAATTCAGATCTATTTACGTGCGTCGATCACGTCGGTTATGCCGTCTTGAACCTCGACGATGCCATCAAGTTCCACACTGAAGTCCTTGGATGGCGCGTCCTTCACCGCGAAACCAATGAAGAGCAAGGTGTCGAGGAAGCAATGCTGGGCACTGGTGACCAGCCAGAATTGGCTGCTCAGATTCAATTACTCGCTCCGCTCTCCCCAGAATCCACCATTGGCAAGTACATTGCGAACAATGGTGGCCGCGGCGGAATCCAGCAGGTGGCATATCGCGTTAACGACATGGATCGCGTATGCGAGGTCCTAGCAGCACGCGGAGTACGCCTTCTGTACCCAGCGCCAAAAATCGGCACAGGCGGCTCCCGCATTCAATTCGTACACCCCAAAGACACTGGCGGCATCCTTCTGGAGATCGTAGAACCAGCAGTCGGTTCACACTAAGCGCCTGAATCAAGTAGACTGACCGGGTCCTGGCAACAAGGCCAGGACCTCTTCCGGAATTGCTTCAGGAGCACATGATGTCTACTACTGCAGGACTCGAAATGTCCGACGATGCTGCCACAGCGGCAGGTTCTTTCCAACGGCAAATACAGGGATATGACAGGGCACAAGTAGATGCCTATATCCGTGGGTTGGAAGAGAAGATCGTCGATCTTCGCCACCAGGTCACCGAAGCTGCAGCGGTCCCCAAAGATGTACCACCGCAGACCGTGGAGATCGATGTCGACCGCCTCTCAGGCCATGCAGCGCAGATTCTGCATGCCTCCCAGGGCAAGGCTGACGAAATCATCTCGACTGCTATGCGTGAAGCCCAGCGCATCACTGCTGAGGCAACCACAGCTTCCCAGGAAATCAGGAATGCCGGACAACGTGAGGCCGACATCCTGCGTACTTCTGCTGTCGATGAGATGACCCAAAACCGTGAACGACAGATGAAAGAAATCCAGGGAATCCTTGATCGTGCGAAGGCCGACTCGGAAGCTTCACTGACCGCCGCTCAGGGTCATGCCGAGGCTCTTGTTGCCCAGGCAACCCAAGAAGCCAAAGCCATCGTCGACAGTGCACAGCGTCAGGCTTCCCAGCTCCACAATGAAGCAGAACTGTCCATCACCCAGGCTCTGGCTACCGCACAAGCCTCCCGGGACACCCTTGTCTCTGATGCCCATAAGTCTCTTGAAGAGGCTCAGGCGGCCAAGACAGCCGCTTTGGCTGACATCACAGCCCGTCAGGAAGCCGCCTCCAATAAGCTTGCTGAAGAAACCCAGCTTGCGACCAACATCCGCCAGACAGCCGTTGCTGAGGCTGAGCAGATTCGCAACGAGGCCTCTGCCCATGCGCAGGGACTCATCACATCAGCCCGACGCGAAATCGCAGATCTGCAGCAGCAGGTCACCTTAGAGGCATCCAACCGTCGCTCCAAGCTTCAAGCTGACATTTCTGCTCTCCAGCAGCGCAAGCGCTCGCTCACCCAGCAGTTGGGTAATCTCTTTGGCTTGGGTAATGCTGCTGCCACCCAGTTCAGTGACGATGAGTGGACTGACCTTCCTGAGATCTCCTTCTCGGGGGCAGAAACACCGGCACCTGTCAAAGAAGAGGAACCCGTCAAGGCTGATGAACCCGCCAAGAAAGATGTGGCGAAAGACGAGCCTGCCGCAGTTGAGGCGCCCAAGGATGAGGAATCGAAAGACGAGGAGTCTGTCGAAGACACCCTTAGCTCCAAGAGGGAGTTCGACTTCTAAAAGAGTCGGTTCTCGTCTGGGGTGAGTCCTCGCAGTTCATTGAGATCGACACAAACAGGTTCGATTCCTCTGTCGTGTGCCAGGGTACGGGCTTGGGGCCTGATCATCTGGGCAGCAAGAATCCCCTCGACATTTCCCAGTAGAGGATCTCTGCGCAGGAGTTCAAGATAACGTGTCAATTGCTCGACTGAGTCGATCTCTGCCCGCCTCTTAATCTCGACAGCGACGTACCCTCCTGCGGTCGTACGGCACAGAAGATCGACCGGACCGATGGCTGTTGGGTATTCACGCTGAACTAAGGTGAGATCGCCGCGCAGAGTGGAAGGATTGGCCGCCAGTAGCTCTTGGAGGTCTTTCTCGACTCCATCTTTGGCTAGACCTGGGTCAACTCCGAGATCAACCTGCGTGTCGGATTCGATGTCTGCGAAAGAGATCTTTAGGACATCTGAACCCTTATTGGTCACTGTCCAAATCTGCGTCAGTGTTGTCTGTACTGCGGGCTGTTCAACAGAAATCGAACAGGGAGCCCCCATCCAATTCAGAGGTTTGTAGGCACCGCCGTCGCAGTGGATAGATACTGAGCCATCAGATTTAACCATGACCAAACGTTTTGCCATGGGCAGATGGGCAGACAAACGCCCTGTGTAATGAACCTCGCAGGTAGCGATCAGCAGGCGCATCAGATGATGGACATCGAGGCGATGTATCCACCTTCAGCAGGCCTAATGCCATTGGGATCGTTGGGGTCAACTCCCTGGGCAGCAATAGAGTCGATGACTGCCATGGAGTTAGGATCGACATGACCCAAGATTGTGTAGTTCGGATCAAGATTGACCCCGTTGGAGATGATAATAAAGAACTGGGATCCGTTGGTGTTCGGTCCGGCATTGGCCATTGCGAGGGTTCCATAGGTGTAGTCCTCAGCGCCGGTCAACTCGTCAGCGAAACGATACCCTGGTCCGCCGCGGCCCGTACCCGTAGGATCGCCGCACTGGAGAACGAAACCTGGAACCAAACGGTGGCAGTTTGTGTCATTGTAGTAGCCCTGCTCAACCAAGGACTCAATAGCATGTACCGCACACGGCGCATTCTTGCGATCCAAGACTAGCCTTACCTCGCCAGCACTCATGTTCATACTCACGATGCGCTCACCCTGATCAGAGATACCCGTTTCGCTTGGTGGTTCCACCTCCTTTTCAGAGGTACCAGAGGGCAGGTATTCACATGTCCCGGTGAAAGGTGCCCTAGTCGGCACTACATCTGTCGGAGTCACGTCGCCTGCTGGAGTATCCTGGGCGCATCCCACAAGGGCTAAAGCCATGACTACCATCACAGAACCAAGAACCTTCTTGAACATGAATAACCTTCCTATCTTGCTAGGCTTGTACACATGGTGAACCTCACTCGGATATACACCCGAACTGGAGACAAGGGTATCACACGGCTAACAAACAACGAGCCTGTGCCTAAGTCTGACCTTCGTTTGGAGGCCTATGGAACTGTCGATGAAGCCAACTGTGCAATCGGTATCGCCTTGAGTCTGGATGGAGTTGGATCCGATATCGCAGATGTGCTTCTGGCAATCCAGAATGATCTGTTTGATGTGGGAGCCGACCTGTCTACACCCATCGATCCCGAGGTTGTTGCCCTTCGTGTGGAACCAGCATGGATTCAACGCCTGGAGGATTGGTGCGACCAGTTCTCTGCCGATCTTCCCAATCTGCGCTCCTTCGTTCTGCCGGGACCAACCCCTCTATGCGCCCACCTCAATCTCGCACGAGTGATCGTACGCCGCGCAGAGCGTACGGCATGGAAAGCCGCAGAAGAAGTCGAGATCAATGATTCCGCCATCCGCTACCTCAACCGCCTCTCAGACCTGCTGTTCATCCTTGGGCGTTATGCGAATGTTTCTGTTGGGGTCGAGGAGAGATTGTGGGTTCCCGCTCAAGGTAAAGCGGTGGAAGGGTGACAAGACGGATTTCCAAGCACACCCAACCGCCGCGCCCGCTGTCATCGAGTCATGCCCAGGCACAGATCAAGACCGATGGTCGATGGATCGTACGAACCCTCGCCGGTGCTTCAGCCTCGAAGACCTATCGATGCCCGGGTTGCCAAGCAGCGATCCCAGTCGGCATAGCCCACGTCGTCGCTTGGCCTGATACCCCAGCTATGGGATCGCTGCGCGCGGTGGATGATCGCCGGCACTGGCACAGTTCCTGCTGGGAACGGAAACCTTAATCCTTCAAGCGCAGAACCGGATTACGGTCTCCATAGGCTTGGTCGATGCGCCCTACAGGCGGCCAATACTTGTCCGGTCCACCGGCTAGTACCGGACCCTCCTGGTGTCCACCGGGATAGGCGGCGATGTTGCGTGAGTAGGGGTGATTCCACTCACCCAGCAATCGATGCGCCGGATGAGGGGCATGACACAGAGGATTATCACCGGCTGGCCATTCTCCGGCCGCCACGGCATCAATTTCTGCGCGAATGGAGATCATGGCATCGCAGAAGCGGTCGAGTTCCATCAACGATTCTGATTCGGTGGGTTCGACCATGAGCGTACCGGAAACAGGGAAACTCATCGTGGGGGCATGGAATCCGTAGTCAATGAGTCTCTTCGCGACATCGTCGATGCTCACACCAGTGTCGTGACTGAGTGCTCGAAGGTCCAAGATACATTCATGTGCCACCCGCGAGTGAGCTCCAACGTACAAGGTTGGGACTGCGTCCTTCAGCCGTGTCGAGATGTAGTTGGCTGCGATGATGGCATCTGCCGTAGCTTCTTTGAGTCCTGACTCCCCCATCATTGCGATATAGGCGTACGCGATAGGCAAAATACCCGCCGAACCGTATGGCGCCGAGGAGACTGCGCCCGTGGCATCACCAAGGAGTTCATGACCGGGCAGATAGTCGGCGAGGTGAGCCTTCACCACAACTGGTCCCACCCCTGGTCCCCCGCCTCCGTGGGGCATCGCAAAGGTTTTGTGGAGGTTCAGATGGGAGGCATCGGCACCCAGGTCACCCAAGCGCGACCACCCCACCAGGGCATTGAAGTTTGCCCCATCGACATAGACCTGTCCCCCGCCATCATGAACAATCTGGCAGACCTGCAGGATCGTATCTTCATAGACTCCGTGAGTGGATGGATAGGTCACCATGATTGCTGCCAGGGTTGGACCGTAATGGTCCACCTTGGCTTGAAGATCCTTGATGTCAATGGAGCCATCCTGATCCACCGATACTGTTGCCACACTCAGTCCTGCCATCGCAGCCGAGGCAGCATTCGTACCATGAGCAGAGGTCGGAATCAGGCAGATTCTGCGCTGATAATCTTCGCGTGCTTGATGGTAACGGCGTATAGCAAGCAATCCGGCTAGTTCACCCTGGGAGCCTGCGTTGGGTTGGAAACTGATGCTATCAAAACCTGTGATCTCGCACAGCCATGAGCCCAACTCCCCCATCATCTCCTGATAGCCGGCTGCATCCTCAACTGGAGCATAGGGGTGCATATTTGCGAACCCTTCACGGCTAATCCCTTCCATGGCGACAGCGGGATTCAGTTTCATCGTGCATGAACCCAGCGGAATCATCCCGCGATCCAACGCATAGTCGCGATCTGCCAGGGTACGCATGTACCTCATCATTGATGTCTCAGACTGATAAGCCGAAAAAACTGGGTGTGTGAGGTAGTCCATGTCGCGGCCGTGGTCACCAAGGTGGTGCTCAGCGAAACCTAGCTCCACATCGAAGATTGTTTCGAGGCGATCCATGACATCGTCATCGATCCCTTCCCCGAAGGTCAGGGACACAGTGTTGTCGTCGACGGTGCGGATACCAATCCCGGCGTTTCGGGCTTTGGCTGCTAGTTGGGCGCCAGCACCTTGTCTGGTGACGGTGACGGTGTCGAAGAAGCTCTGCGAACTCAGAGAATACCCTGCCCTGCCCGCAGCTTCAGCGAATATGGCTGTGCGGGTGTGGATTTCTGCAGCGATACGGCGTAATCCCTGCGGACCGTGATAGAGCCCATAGAAGGCGGCTCCGACAGCGAGGAGTACTTGGGCTGTACAGATATTTGAGGTGGCTTTCTCCCTGCGGATGTGCTGCTCTCTGGTTTGTAGGGCCAGACGATAGGCCAGTACGCCGTTAGCATCCACTGATTCTCCGACGAGGCGTCCTGGGAGTTGACGCTCCAGACCGGCACGTACTGCAAGGAAACCAGCGGCAGGACCGCCGTACCACAGGGGAATGCCGAATCGTTGAGCGGACCCGACTGCGACATCGGCACCCCATTGCCCAGGAGGGGTGATCATGGTGGCGGCCAGCAGATCCGAGGCAGCGATAAGCAGGGCCCCTGCCTCATGGGCAGCCTGGGTGATGGACCTCGATTGTGCAACCGAGCGCAGGTGTCCGTCTGCACCGAGTTGAGCCATTACCACACAGAAAGGATCATGAATACCGATGTCTGTGAGCAGGTCCGTACTGACATGGACAGTGATGCCCATGGCTTGCGCCCTGGTTTTTACGACATCGATGCTGGCAGTGAACAGATTTGCATCCACTATTGCTGTGCTTCCGCGCTTCGTGGCGCGCCTCGCCAGGGCGACGGCCTCGGCTACAGCCGTACCCTCATCCAAGAGCGAGGCACTGGCTAGCGGGAGTCCCATCAGATCAGCGACAAGGGTTTGGAAGATCATCAGTATCTCTAGGCGTCCCTGGGAAATCTCGGGTTGGTAGGGTGTGTACGCGGTATACCACGCAGGATTCTCCAGAACATTACGCCTGATCACCGCCGGTGTGAGGGTCGGCCAGAAGCCTTGCCCGTACATTGGAACCATAGTGGTGTTTTTCGCTGCTAGTTCGCCCAGTCGTGCAGTGATCTCCTGTTCCGTGAGCGGAGCTGGAAGACGCAAGGGCGCCTTCGCACGTATCTCCACCGGCATTGCTGAGTTCATTAACTCCTCAATGCTGGCTGCTCCTACGACGGCCAAAGCCTGTGCTCTGTGCTCTGCGTTGAAACCACAATGCCGACCTAGATAAGACATAACAACCTCTCGATAAACTCCTCACATCCTACCGCTGATGTCTTGCTCAGGTTCAGAGGATTATGTCATCGAGAGTCTCAATAGAATGCGGCACAGTGCAGCCATCGCGCTGTACGAGGATCGCGTGCAGCCCAGCATCTAAAGCTCCCTGATAATCCCTGGTGATGTTGTCTCCGATCATCACTGCACGATTGCCGCAGGTCCCCATAGCGCGACAGGCTGCGCGGTAAATCTCTGGATTAGGCTTTGCAACACCAAGGCTCCCGGAAGCAAACACCTGATCATCATCAACAGATATCCCGATGTGACGTAACTTCCTCACTTGCATCCCCGGATCACCGTTGGTGATAATCCCCACCCGAAGGTCAGCCGATAGACATCGTTGAATAAAGGGCTCAGCATCGGAGAATGCCTGCCAATGGCTCTGGTACAGATCGCGGAAGGTTTGAAATGCTTCACGCAGGGCAGGTTCTTGGGATTCATCGATCCCCAAAAAGAGTGCTATCCGGACAAAGAACTGATCACGCCAACTCAAGTGCCCCAACTCGAACTGATGAAAATACTCTTCCTCAAGCTCGTACCACCTCCGAAGAATCTCCGTGGGATCACCTTCGACTGCGTACATCTGAGCAAAGTCAATCACAGCCAACCGAGAAGAAGTCTGGTAATCAAATAGAGTGTCATCAAGATCAAGGAACACCGTATCAATGCCCTGCGGAAGGCGAATACTCATGCCCTCACCCTACTGGAGACGAGCCCGATAATGGGGACGAGTGCGGATAACCAACCGTGCTTTTTGTATCGGGCCGGATACTAGTTATTGGATAGTATGGCTGACTACGCGTACGTTTACATGGCATGTATGCCAGGTAAACGTACGCGTAGTCGCCTGTGGACTGGTGATCGCGGTAAGCAGTGGAACTATCCCCCGGCCCCACCCCCCTCGGTCATCCTGCGCAGAGCGTAGTGGAGTCGCAGGATGACCGGCGCCCATCGTAGGGTCTTCGGTCGAAACCTCTCTCCTGTCCCCTTTGTTACGTTCGTGTCGGTGCCGTTGTGGTGGTGGGCCTTTTTCCCCCCCAGCTCCCGCGAACCCCCCCAGGGGGGTTCTTGGGTTTGAGTAGGTGCTCAGCTTTTTGCTGCTGTTGCGCTCGTGGCTAAGGTTCGCTTGGATGCTGCTACTTCACTGGGTGACTGGGTTGGTGGTTGGGTTTGCTGCACCTCGGGTGGGGATGGGTTGATCAGTTCGGCTTCTGCGGTCTCCTGGGGTGGGTGGTGAATCTGCTGGTGTTG
>Ga0123356_10004823_pt1 | contig 13876 bp, 13 predicted proteins | sample TergutEmb28metaG_2_FD_92546 | JGI IMG/M metagenome (GOLD analysis project Ga0123356, IMG submission 92546) | Embiratermes neotenicus P3 segment gut microbial communities from Petit-Saut dam, French Guiana - Emb289 P3 | ecosystem: Host-associated > Arthropoda: Insects > Digestive system > Gut ...
CAGGCCGATCTTATGATTACAGCCGGCACACTGACTTGGAAAATGGCCCCCCAGATACGCCGTTTGTACGACCAGATGGCCGAGCCTAAATGGGTAATCGGCATGGGCGCCTGCGGCATCTCGGGCGGGATCTTCCGCGGTTCGTACTCCGTCGTCCCGGGCTACAACCACATCATCCCCGTTGACGTCTATCTTCCGGGTTGCCCCCCACGCCCCGAGTCTTTGCTTAACGCCGTTGAAATGCTGCGTAAAAAGATCAAGCGTTCCAGCGCCCAGGTGAACCCGTAATGACAACCCCCGCCAACTTAGATGAGCTGGTGCACACCTTGGGGACGGGAACAGCCTCCCCTGACGGCTTCCTCATTGTCAGCCCAGACAATCTGCTCGCCGCGGCCAGGTGCCTGCACAACCCCAAGGGGTTGGATTACGAGTATCTGGATATGATTACGGCCGTTGATTACCCCGACTTTTTTGAACTGGTTTACCGCATCCAGTCCCTGAAGAAAAACGAGGTCGTCACCATAAAAACGCTGTTGAAGAAAGAGAACCCCGCCGTGCCTTCGCTGACGGCACTCTGGCCGGGGGCTAACTACCAAGAGCGCGAGGTTTACGATCTATTTGGTATCACCTTTACGGGACATCCCAATCTCACGCGTATGATGCTCTGGGAGGGTTTCCAGGGGTATCCCCTGCGCAAGGACTACGTAGTTGACGCTTAAGACCGAACCCTTCATCCTCAATATCGGCCCCCAACACCCCTCAACCCACGGCGTGTTCCGCCTGCGGGCCACCTTGGATGGCGAGGTTATGACCGACGTCGAGCCCGTGTTTGGTTACCTGCACCGCGGGCTGGAAAAGCTCATGGAGGGACGCACCTATAAGGAGAACATCCCCCTTACCGACCGCTTGGATTACGTCTCAGCCATCAATAACAACTGGCCGTATGTTTTAGCCCTAGAGAAGCTGGCGGGGATCAATGTGCCGGCGCGGGCAGAGTATATCCGGGTCATTATGGGCGAGCTCCAGCGCATCGCCAGCCACCTTTTAGCCGTAGGTTCCCTGATGAATGATATGGGGGCATTCTATACCCCTTTCATGTATATGTTCCGCGAACGCGAGCGGATTTTGGACCTCTTTAGCATGGTTACCGGCCAGCGCCTGCTTTATAATTTCATGCGCTTCGGCGGAGTAAGTTGCGACCTGCCCGCAGAGTTCCAGCCAGCTCTCAACTCCCTGCTGATCACCCTGCCCGGTTATCTTGATGAGTACGATCGCTTGCTGTCCGGAAACGAGATCCTGCTCGCCCGCACCAAAGGTGTGGGACGACTTACCCCGGAGATGGCCATCGCCGTCTCCGCAAGCGGACCGGTACTGCGCGGTAGCACTATTCCCTGGGATATCCGGAAGGTCGACCCCTACTCTGTTTATGACAAGATGGAGTTTAGCGTACCCGTGGGCACTGTCGGCGACACCTATGATCGCTATCGGGTGCGCGTGGCCGAGATGAGGGAAAGTCTGCGCATTATCCGCCAAGCCGTTGAGGCCCTCCCGGCAGGCAAAATCATTAACCCCGTTCCCCTCCGTTTCCGCCCCCCGCGGGGTGAGGCTTATGCCCAAATAGAGGCCCCGCGCGGCACCTTGGGGTGTTACCTTGTATCTGACGGCAGCGAGACCCCTTATCGTTGCCATTTCCGCGCTCCCGCCCTCATCAACCTCACCGCCATCCGGGAGATGCTCATCGGACAAAAGCTCTCCGATGCCATTATTATCTTCGGCAGTATTGATATTTCAATGGGCGAGGTGGACCGCTAATGCCAACCTATCCCGTCGTCTCCCCGGATTGGCCGGGTAACGTCTGGCTACACGCCCTCATTTTGAGTGTCGTTCTTATCGCTTTCCTGTTATGTACCGTAATGCTTTATATTTGGATTGAACGGCGGGGCGTCGGTCGCTTCCAGGCCCGGCGCGGCCCCAATCGTGTCGGTCCCCTGGGCCTGCTACAGGCCATTGCCGACATGGTCAAAATCCTCACCAAGGAAGATATTATCCCCACCCGGGCCGACAAGGTTCTGTTCTGGCTCGCCCCCATGGCCGCCTTCGTACCCGTGGTCTTGGTGCTGGCCGTCATCCCTGTCTGGCCCGGCTTTCAGTTGGCCGACCTTAATACGGGGGTGCTCTTTGTCCTGGCCGTAAGCGGCATCGGCACTATAGGCATCTTTCTGTCAGGTTATGCCGGCAATAACAAATACGGGCTCATCGGGGCCATGCGCGAGACTGCCCAGCTTATGAGTTATGAGATCCCCTTAATGCTGGCCTTGGCCGGGGTGGTAATACTGACCGGCTCCCTTTCGGTGGTAGATCTCGTGGCGGCCCAGGACGTGCCCTTTATTCTTCTCCAACCCTTGGGTTTCGTAGTCTTCTTCCTGGCCACCCTCGCCGAAATTAATCGCAGCCCTTTCGATCTTGTCGAGGCCGACTCGGAGCTGGCCTCCGGTTTTAACATTGAATACTCGGGCATGAAATTCGCCCTGCTATACGTTGTGGAATACAGCGAGGCCGTGGTGGCCTCGGCCCTGGTGGCCACCTTCTTCTTGGGCGGCTGGCGCGGTCCGTTCCTTCCCCCTGTGTTATGGCTTATAATCAAGATGATTGCCGTCTTTTTTGTCATTATTTGGATCAGGTCCACCCTCCCTCGCCTGCGCATTGATCAAGCGTTGGGTTTTGCCTGGAAATATCTGCTCCCGTTGGCCCTACTTAACCTTGTCCTAACCGCCATAACCGTGGTATTTTTACCGGACCTGCCCGTCTGGGTGGCCTCACCGGTCTGTTTTATTATCGCCGTGGCGGCCATTGTCTTGGGGGCTAGGCAATTTAAGCCCGGGCGCATAGCCTACGAGGGACGGGATTCATGAGGGAAGAACGATAAATGGCTAATTATTTCGGCGGCGGTATCGCCCGGGGTATGGCCATAACGCTGAAAACCTTCTTTCGGCGTCCGGTAACCGTGGGTTACCCTGAGGAGAAACTCACCTTGTCCCGGCGCGAGCGCGGGCACGTCTTAGCCTGGTCCGAAAAGGACTGTACCGGCTGTTATACCTGCGAGCGTAACTGCCCGCACGGATGCCTTACTGTTAAAACAGCTGTTAATTGCCGCAAATGGGCTCCGGCCGCCCCTTGTTCCCAGCGTTGCCCCGCGGGGGTTGATGCTGCGCGTTATATCCGCGCCATTATTGCTGGTTATCCCGGCGAGGCCGTAGCCGTGGTGCGCGAACGCATCCCCTTCCCGGCGGTCTGTGCCTATATCTGCGCCCATCCCTGCGAGAACGCTTGTACCCGGGGTGATATTGACGAAGCCATCTCTATCCGCATGCTTAAGCGCTATGCCGTGGATAACGACAACGGCATTTGGAAGATGAACGTCAAGAAAGCGCCTCCCTCCGGTAAGCGCGTTGCTGTCATCGGGGCAGGCCCGGCCGGGCTTACGACAGCCTACTACCTTGCCCGCAAGGGGCATGCCGTTACCGTCTTTGAGGCCCTGCCCGTAGCCGGAGGCATGGTTAAGGTTGGTATCCCCGACTACCGCTTACCCAAAGAAATCCTTAAGAATGATATTCAAGAGATTGTGAGTGCCGGGGTTGAGATTAAACTTGATAGCCCGGTGACCTCGGTGAGCTTCTTGTTTGAGCAAGGCTTCAATGCCGTCCTTGTGGCCATAGGGGCCCATCAGGCCCAGGCCCTAGGGGTGCCGGGGGACGATGACCCGCGTGTCTTGGGCGGGGTAAGTTTCCTGCGCGAGGTAAGTTTGGGCCAAGAGGTCAAACTCGGTGAGCGGGTAGCCGTTATCGGCGGGGGTAATACGGCCATGGATTGTGCCCGCACCGCCGTAAGACTTGGCTCCCAGGTAAGCGTCATCTATCGGCGCACCCGGGCCGAGATGCCCGCCGCCCCGGAAGAGGTGGAGGAGGCCGTTGATGAGGGAGTAGAATTCGACTTCCTCGCCGCCCCCACCCGGGTAATCGTCCAGGACGGGAAGTTGTTACTGGAAAACATTAAAATGAGACTGGGGGCTGAAGATGCCTCCGGCAGGCGTCGCCCCGAACCCGTCCCCGGGAGCGAATATACCGTTGAGCTTGATAATATTATCGCCGCCATATCGCAGACCCCTATCGTTCCCGAGGGCTTCGCCCTCCCCCTTGATAAGTGGGGATGTGTCTCCGTTGATAAGGCCACCCTGGCCACTTCAGTCCCGGGGGTTTATGCCGCCGGGGACACCGTACTGGGACCGGCCACAGTCATTGAGGGCATTGCCCAAGGTCGGACGGCGGCCTCGTCTATAGATGTCTTCTTGGGCGGCGACGGTGACATCACCGAGAAGTTGGCCGTGGTCAACGAGACCCCGGACCGCGAAGGGGCACCCTTAACAGGCGTCCGCCCCGCGCGAACGATGATTGATCACCACTCTCGTCGTGAGACTTTTGAGGGCGTCGAGGTCGGCTGGACCAAAGAAGAGGCCCTGAGTGAGGCCGGGCGCTGTTTGCGTTGCGACCTGCGTTATCAGGTAACCCAATACCAATTAGACGGGGGCAAGTGCATTTACTGCGGGCTTTGCGTCGAGTCCTGTCCTTTTAACGCCCTTTATATGGGAACCGATTACGAACGCTGGAGCTACCGCTACGAGGAGCAGGTATTACAGAAAGAGGACCTCAGCCAGCGCTCACGCTCAGCCTATGCCCATCCCGAGCTAGAAAAAGACCTACCCGTCCAGACCCTTATGTCGGACGGCAAGAGCCGGGGGAAGAGAAAGAAATGACGGTAGAAGTCGTAGCCTTTTGGGTTTTGGCCGGCCTCGCCGTTGCCGCGGCCTTGGGCGTTATTCTGTTACGGAACATTTTCCGCACAGCAGCGTCACTGGTGATTTGTTTCCTGGCTATCGCCGGTCTTTTTGCCACATTGTCGGCCGATTTCCTGGCTGTTACCCAAGTGCTCATCTACGTGGGGGCTATCGCCGTACTCATTATTATGGCGGTCATGCTGACCAGGGGGGCTGAGCGCGGCAACCGCCCCGGACGCTTTACATGGGGGGCTTTGGGAGCCGCCGTACTTCTCACCGCAGTCTTTATTTGGGCTATCCTTACGACCAGTTGGCCTGCATCACAGGCAACCCCGCCCGAAACAACAACGGCCGGCTTAGGGGATCTTCTCTTTAGCGGCAACTATTTGGTATTAGTGGTGGAAATGTCGGCCCTGCTTATTTTGGCGGCCGTCTTGGGAGCTATTAGCATTACCCGGGATAAATAAGGGATACGGACTGATATATGACAATCGGCTTAGAACACTACCTTGTCCTGGCGGCCTTACTCTTCGGGGTTGGCCTATACGGGGCGTTCTCGCGCCGTAGTGCCGTCGTCACCTTGATGTGTATTGAGATTATGCTAAATGCCGCCAACCTCACCCTTGTGGCCTTTGCCCGCTTTTCGGCCCAGGAGGCCCTTACGGGACAAGCATTCGCTATCTTCGGTATTATTGTTGCCGCTGCCGAGGTAACGGTGGGCCTCGCTATTATCATCGCCTTGTTCCGCCATTACGATCATATCGACTTGGATAAAACCAATCTATTAAAGTGGTAATATGACAATAACGCCTATGCCCGCCAATATGGCCTGGATCATCTGGCTTCTGCCGCTCGCCGCCTTTGTTGCGGTCACTGTTAGACGGCTGTGGCCCGGGAGATCGGGGGGCGACTTTATAGCCATCGCGGCTATGACCGGCTCGTTCGGGTTGTCCGTCTGGGCCCTTCTTACCGTTCTGGGCGACACCCACGAGCTAACTATCCCGCCCTTGACCTGGCTTAGTGCCGGGGTCATAAACATCAGCTTTGGTCTTTGCATCGACCCGCTGGCATCGGTTATGCTCGTTGTCGTAACCGGGGTCGCCCTTCTGGTACAGATTTACTCCCGCGGCTATATGAAAGACGATCCGGGCATTCTGCGCTATTACGCCTTCCTGTCACTCTTCGCCTGCGCCATGCTAGGGTTAATCCTAGCCGATAACCTTCTTCTTCTCTTTATGTGCTGGGAGTTGGTTGGATTATGCTCCTACCTCTTAATCGGCTTTTGGTTCCACCGCCCCGCTGCCGCCACCGCAGCTAAAAAGGCCTTTTTGATTACGCGTATTGGCGACGTCGGTTTCCTCGCCGCCATATTGGCCCTTTATACTAACGCCCATACCCTGGACATCGGGTCACTGCATGCCCTCGCCGCCGCCGGGGCTATCGGCGGAACAGTGCTTACCTGGGCCGCCATCGGGCTCTTCTTGGGGGCTATGGGTAAATCAGCCCAATTCCCCCTCCATATCTGGCTTCCCGATGCCATGGAAGGCCCAACCCCCGTTTCGGCCCTTATCCACGCCGCCACAATGGTTGCCGCCGGGGTTTATCTTGTGGCCCGTATGTTTCCGTTGTTTGAGGCCGCCCCGGGGGTCCTCACAGGTATGGCCATTATCGGGGTGATTACGGCCCTCTTTGCCGCCACGATGGCCCTTGTGGCCTCCGATATCAAAAAGGTGCTAGCCTACTCCACTATCTCCCAACTGGGTTACATGATGGCCGGGTTGGCGCTGGGCGGTGTGGCCGTGGGCATTTTCCACCTGTTTAACCACGCCTTCTTTAAGGCCTTGCTCTTTATGGGAGCGGGCAGTATCAGTCATGCCGTCGGCACCTTTGATATGCGCGAGATGGGCGGGCTGAGACGTAAGCAACCCTTGACCTTTGTCTTATTCCTCATCGGAGCCCTCTCCCTAGCCGGGGTTTGGCCTTTGGCAGGCTTTTTCAGCAAGGAAGAGGTGCTGGGTAGCGTCTTGGATAGCAACCCTATCCTCTTTGCCCTCCTTCTGCTCACCGCCTTTATGACGGCCTTCTATATCTTCCGCGCCATCTTCCTAACCTTTACAGGGCGCTACCGGGGCACGGCCCATCCCCACGAGTCCCCGGCGATCATGCTGGTCCCAATGATAATACTGGCCTTCCTCGCTATAGGTTCAGGTTATTTCAATATGAACGGCGGCTTTGGTGCCTTCCTGGGCCACGGCGAGACGCACGGAGTCTGGGAGGGGCTGGTAGGCATCCTAACCCACCCCCTGGCTTGGGGTTCACTGGCAGCCGCTTTCTTGGGTATTTTCTTGGCCTACGCTTTCTACGGAGCTAAGTGGTTTTCCGCCAAACGTTTCATGGAGCGGATGCGCTTGCCACATGAGATCTTGGTCCGCAAATACGGCATGGATGCCCTCTATGAGGAGGCCTTGGCCCGTGACTTCTTCCACCGCGGGATCTTTTACGCTTTCGCTTGGTTTGATAGCCACGTAGTGGACGGGGCCGTGTCCGGCTTGGCCAAGCTGGGTTTGGATGGGGGACGAATCGGGCGGCGAAGCGCCAGCGGGCACTTCCAGCTGTACGGCATCGCCATCTTGGCCGGGATAATTATCATAACTGTGGCGTTACTGCTGGTGAGGATCTCATGACAGGCATGTTATCCATAATCATCTTTGCCCCCCTGCTTGGTGCAGCTGTTATCGGGCTGTGGCCGCGCCTCAGTACCCGTAGCATCAGATGGACGGCCTTAGCCTTTACCCTGCTATCCCTGGGTTTAAGCTTGATCTTGTTTGCCCGCTTTGATCGTAGCGGGGGTGTCCAATTTGAGGAGATCTTGTCTTGGATTCCCGCCCTCAACGCCCATTACCACTTAGGGGTAGACGGCCTCAACCTCCCCCTCGTTCTCCTCACCACTTTGCTGGGAGTCGTGGCCATCCTGATATCGTTTAAGATTACAGAGCGCATACGTCAGTATTTTATCTGGCTCTTAATCCTGGAAACCTCAATCTTGGGGGTCTTCTGTTCCCTCGATCTCCTGCTGTTCTTTGTCTTTTGGGAAATCGAGGTTATCCCCATGTACTTCCTAATCTCCATCTGGGGAAGCGGGCGCAAGGATTACTCCGCCACCAAGTATGTGCTTTATACCCTCTTTGGCAGCGCCCTCATGTTGGCCGGTATCCTCGGGGTCTATTTTACGACCGGTAATCTGGATATTATGGCCCTGTCCCAAAGCGGACAGCTTATTACCCAGGTGGCCCTGCCTGCCGCCCCCATCTTTTTGTTACTCCTTGCGGGTTTTGCCGTCAAGCTCCCCGTAGTCCCCCTGCATACCTGGCTCCCCGATGCCCATACCGATGCCCCCACCGCAGCCTCGGTGATGCTGGCCGGTTCCCTTATTAAAATGGGTGGTTACGGCATTATCCGGGTCTGCGTAGGATTGTTCCCGTCGATAGCCCATGATTTTGCCCCCTTCCTCATTGTTCTAGCCATGGTGAGCATTATTTACGGCGGGGCTATTGTTCTCAGGCAAACCGACATAAAGCGTCTTATTGCCTATAGCAGCGTAAGCCATATGGGCTTTGTCCTCTTGGGCGTCTTCGCCCTTAGCCCCGCCAGCCTCACGGGGGCCTCCCTGCAAATGGTAAGTCACGGTCTCATCACGGGGCTCCTTTTTGCCACGGCCGGCATCGTCATGCATAACACCCATGAGCGGGTTATCGACCGCCTGGGCGGTCTGGCCCACCAGATGCCCCGTACCGCCGTCATTTTTATTATCGGCGGCCTGGGGGCTTTGGGTTTGCCTGCAACCTCGGGCTTTGTGGCCGAGTTCACCACCTTCCTGGGGGCTTTCTCCAGTACCGAAGTGGCGGGGGTTAAGGCCGTTGTCCTTATTTCCCTACTGGGGGTATTACTCGCCGCCGCCTATATGCTGTGGCTTATCCAGCGGGTGTTCTTCGGGCCGGCCCAGACCAGTTTTGACGGGGTCAAAGACGCCTCCCGTCTTGAGGTGTTTTACTGCGGGCTCTTAATCGTTGCTATTTTTGTCATCGGCCTTTGCCCGGTTATCCTCACCGGGGCCGTCCAAAACGTCTTCGAGAACATTTTGAGGACCTTGGGGTAAGATGGAGCTTAAATTACTTCTTCCGGAAATTATACTTGCCGGCACCGTTCTGGTGGTGGTGTTAGGCGATCTATTCCTTGAGCGCAAGGGTTGGCTCACTATTTTCAGTATAGTCGGCATTGTCGCCGCCCTGGGGGCCACAATTGCCCTCACTGGGCAAGACCCACAGGCTATGTGGCAAGGCCTGTTGGCCCTTGATCCCCTGGCCATATTTATGAAACTCATCTTCTTGGGCCTCGCCGCCTTTGTTATCCTCGCATCCTCAGATTATGTCAAAAAGATGCGCGATTTCCACGGCGAATACTACGCCCTCATCCTTATTTCCACCTTGGGTATGATGCTCCTCTGTTCATCAACTAACCTGATATCTATCTTTGTCTCACTTGAACTTACCTCGGTGCCCCTCTACGCCCTAACCGGCTTTTTGAAAAACCAACGCGGTACCGAATCAGCCTTAAAATATGTCTTACTCTCCGCCGTCAACTCCGCTCTCCTGCTTTACGGCCTAGCCCTTATCTTTGGCTTTACTGGCACAGTCTCCCTTGGTGAAATTGCTCAGACCATAAGCGCCCTGCCCCCGAGTGAGTTCTGGGCTCAACCGGGGTTGGTGTTGGGGTTGGTTCTGGTTTTGGCCGGGTTTGGGTTTAAGATTGCCGCCGTTCCTTTCCATATGTGGGCCCCCGATGTGTACGAGGGTTCGCCCACCCCTATCGCCCTTCTCCTTTCAGCGGGCAGTAAACTCGCGGGGCTTGCCATCATTCTGCGCGTATTGATCTCGGTCTTTGCCGCCCCCGTTGCCCTTTCTCACAGCTGGGGTATTGTTGTGGCCATCCTTGCCGCCTTGGGTATGTGTCTCGGCAACCTATTGGCCATCCCCCAAAGCAATATTAAACGCCTCTTGGCCTATTCCGGCATTGCCCACTCCGGCTACATGCTAATCGCCGTAGCTACGGCGGGGGTTATCGGCGGAAGTGCCCCTATCAGCACCTTGCTCTTCTACATGCTGGCTTTCGTGGCCGCCGAAGTCGTTGTCTTCACCGCCATCATTATCGCCTCCGAGCGTGTGGGTGACCAGATTGCGAATTTTGCCGGCCTGGGCAAGCGCGCACCTTGGTTAGCCCTGGCCCTCACCGTGGGACTTATCTCGCTTACGGGCATCCCCCCAGCGGCAGGCTTTATCGCCAAGTTCTACATCTTTAGCCAAGCCGCCGAAGGTGGGTTGTGGTGGCTCGTCATCATCGCCGTACTTAACACCGTCATCTCGGCCTACTACTACCTGCGAATAGCACGCCTTATGTGGCAAGGCCATCCTCTCGAGAGCACCTCTCCGGCACCCGGAATAGCCCCCAAAGCCGTTCTCCTACTCGCCACCTTGGCCGTCCTGGCCCTCGGCCTCATCCCCATCTGGGGCATGAAGCTGGCTGAGTTCGGGGCAACAGTTTTCCTGCCGTGAGCACCCCCAGCGGGCTTATCGACGCCCATGCCCATCTCGACATGGCCCGTTTTGAGGCCGACTTGGGAGAGGTTCTGGAACGCGCCCAAAATGCCGGGGTATCACGTATTATTACCGCCGGTATCGACCTCCCCTCCAGTCACAAGGCCATTGAGCTCGCCCAACAATACCCCTCGGTTTTTGCTGTTGTGGGCATCCACCCCGAAGAGGCACGCAACGCCACCCTCCGGGATATTGAAACCCTATCCGTCCTGGCCCAAAATCCTTGCGTCGTCGGCATCGGTGAGATCGGCTTAGATTACTACCGAGACTACGGACCACGCGAGAAGCAGATTGAGGTTTTCCGCTGGCAGCTTGATCTTGCCTTGCGCCTCGGTCTGCCGGTCGTCATCCACGCCCGAGCAGCAGACGACGATTTGGTAGATCTTTTATGTCACTGGCACCAAGAGCATCCCCAGATGCGCCCCGGCGTCATTCATTGCTTTAACACCAGCCTTAAAAACGCCCGGTCTTATCTTGAACTGGGATATTACCTTTCGCTCGCAGGTTATATCGGTTATCCCTCCGCTAAGGAACTGCGCACTGTTATTGCCCAGCTACCTCCGGAAAGGCTCCTTGTGGAAACAGACAGCCCCTTCCTGCCAACGCAACCCCATCGGGGCGAGCGATGCGAGCCGGCCTATGTAGCCGAAACGGCCGCCGAGCTGGCGCGTCTTATGGGGCTTAGTTTGGAGGACACAATACGGAAAACGACCCAAAATACCACTCAGGTGTTCGACTTAAGCTAACCTATCAGCCTTTCCCTGGGCACCCCAAGGCGGCTCGCCGGGCGCAACACAAAGTTGTTGTATCGTTTACGAGGTACAGCCACAAAATGAACCCCAAATATGTCATTGACCGCATTAATGTTGAGGATTTGGAAGAAGCCTTACGCCTTGTATGGAAAGAGTTTCTTACATTTGAGGCCCCGGATTATTCTGATGAGGGAGTTCGGGAGTTTAAGCAGTTCATTGATTACGGGGCAATCAAACAAAAGCTCGCGGATAACCAACTGCGTATGTGGGTGTGTAAAAACAAGGGTAAAATAATTGGCACCCTAGCAGCCAGGCCGCCTTGTCATATCAGTTTATTGTTTGTGGACCAAGAACACCATAATAAGGGAATTGCCCGCGCTATGCTGCATGCTATGACTAGTTATTATAAATCAGTCAATACTACAGGCGAGATTACGGTTAACTCATCCCCTTACGCAACCGAGGCCTATCATAGACTGGGCTTTATTGACACCGGACCCGAGCAAGTGGTTAACGGCATTCGCTTTATCCCCATGAAGCGCCCGCTAGAGGAAAGCGGCTAGTTATGGATATTATTGATGTGCTGAGCTACAATTATCCAGAAAGTTAAAATGCCCAAGATCCAGCCCTAGTCAGAAAACAATCACAGCAAAACGGAGAATGCCATGCGGAATATTCTCGGCTTTTTTTACGGCCTGGTATACGGAGTGGCCCATGTTATTCCCGGGCTAAGCGGGGGAACATTCTTGGTAATCTTCGGCTGTTACGATATGATGTGCGAGGCCTTCGCCCTTAACATAGCCCGGATAAAGAAAGACTTCCTCTTTTATTTATTCTTTGGCGTAGGTACGGTTTCGGGTATTGTCGGGTTTGTGCACATTATTACCTTCCTACTTGATGGTTTTGCTATTCCCACCAACTTGTTCTTTATGGGGTTAATTCTAGGCGGACTTCCACTAATTACAAACATCGCCACGAGAGAGGAAAAGTTCAGACCAATCTGCCTGCTACCATTTGCCCTGGGCCTGGCCCTAGTAATCTCGCTGTTCCTGATGGAAAAACTTGGCGTTTTTACATCAAGTGCCGCCACAACCGTCGATTTCATGTTTATGGCCAGAATCGCGCTTTACGCTTTCATTGCGGCCATTGCCATGGTAATGCCGGGAATTTCCGGCGCCTTCGTTCTCGTGGCCTTCGGCGTTTACGATTTATTCCTGGAAGGACTTAAGGGGTTTGATTTCGCCATTCTGATTCCCGCAGTAATCGGCATTCTGCTCGGCATTGTCGTTGGTGCCAAGCTAATATTGCTCCTTATGAAGAGGTGGAAGCTAATGGTTTACAGCGCCATAATCGGTATGGTCATAGGATCGGTGGCGCCGTTGTTCCCCATTGGCTTCGGACTCAACTTTGCAACCTTTGCGGGGATTGTGTGCCTGGCCCTAGGGGCGCTGATTGCCATAATACTGGGCAAAAGGGAAAGCCAGCAAAACAACGAAAAGCCGTCAGGGAACAATAGTAATGCATAAACTCTGCGCCCTAACTACAGTGATATTACTTTTTGCCATACTCATTGGCGGCAATATTGCCTGTACTTCCCAAATCCCCCGTGCAACCACTAGCGACTTACCAAGTGAAATGCCCAAGGACTTCTCTTTCAGTATCGACTATGGCATTCTCGGCCGCAACAACATCAACACCAAACGCCATACCTTTACAAAGGATTTGGTCACTGCCGGAAGTAAAACAATTAGCTTCGTAATACCTGACGACAAGATGCGAGAGGTATACGATGCATTCAGAGAGTACCAGATCTCTGATCTGCCCGCTAATATTAATGCCGAAGCCCAATCCCTTTTTCGTGAAAATGCTACAGTGACGATTCAGGAACCTGCAAACAGATGCTCCATAACCTATACCTGCAACAAGCAGACAAGAACAATCGTATGCGATGACGGCGGCCCTTGGGACGCCTTATCCGGTCCACCGAATTCCCGTAATAGTCTAGTGGCTTTCGTTTCCCTGATAACCGATTACATCTATAGCACGGAGGCATATCAAAAAATGCCTCCTGCCGTGGGCGGTTACGAATAAGGAAGAAAGGTAGCCCGCAAATATGGCGGCCTGGTTATGTCACACACTCTTTAGTTGTGCCGAGAATCGTTCTAACTAATGGTCAGCTCGAAATACCGCGCCTGTTCCCGCAACATAGCTATTTTACAGATCGAGACACCAGCTTTTTCGGTGCGCCTTGGCTCGGAATTTGCATCAGCAATACCAATACTATGGCAACAGCACAAGTTGCCGCCGCCAAAATAAAGGAGCCGGTATAACTTCCCCCCTCGGTTAGTTTGTTGGAAATTATGGGGAAAACCAATGCTGATATACCGAATCCAAGCATGACAAGCCCAAAGTTCATGCCTCCGAATTTGGTGCCAAAGCTATCTGCTGTTATGGCAGAGTAAATACTGATCGTACCGCCAAATCCAAACGCAATACACATAATGCAAACGAGGAATAACACGCCCTCGCTTGTTATCATAACCAGAGCCGCAATCAAAATCATCGCTGCGGCAGTTATCGTGGCAACCTTTCTGCCTATTTTGTCAGAAGCCCAAGGCACGACCAGTCTGCCAGTGGCACTA
>Ga0123356_10004824_pt1 | contig 13876 bp, 10 predicted proteins | sample TergutEmb28metaG_2_FD_92546 | JGI IMG/M metagenome (GOLD analysis project Ga0123356, IMG submission 92546) | Embiratermes neotenicus P3 segment gut microbial communities from Petit-Saut dam, French Guiana - Emb289 P3 | ecosystem: Host-associated > Arthropoda: Insects > Digestive system > Gut ...
ATACAAAAAATTACATTAGAATATTTGAAGAAGGCAGCAGGAGAAAGATAGATTTTGGTTTTATTATGTTTATTTCTTTTATTAAAATATTTACGAATAATAGTAGAATATTTTTATTTGCGATGTCATTGATATTTCTCATTCCACTATGTTTATTTTTTTGTAGTTATAAGAGTAAAAATAAATTTATATTCTTTTTTTTATTTGTAAGTATGTTATTTTTTAAAAATCTCGGGGTCAATATTATCAGGCAGGGCATCGCTATATCATTTTTTTTATTGGCTTTAGTATATATAGAGAATAGAAAGGCTATACGTGGAAACATACTATTGTTATTATCTTTTTCATTTCAATTTACAATAATAATTCCAATAATTATATATTTATTTTCAAATAAAATAAAAACAATAAAATTCCCAGTAATTTGTTTTATTATTGCAACGATATTATCAATAGGTGCATTTAATATTATTAATATGTATAAATCTATACCAGTATTTAATATTTTTTCATTTTTAACTGATAGAGTAGATAGTTTAGAGAGTGCTGGTAGATGGAAAGATTATAGAACTGGTTTTAGAATAGATTTTTATATATTTAATCTTTTTTTCGCTATATTAGGATTATTAACATATAGAAAAGTAAAACATGATTTTGTAAAATACAAGAGTTATTTATCAATGTATTTACTGACTAGCTCTGTGTTTTTTATAATGTTTCCTTTCCCTCATTCAGATCGTTTTGGGCTTTTGTCATGGATTTTTATACCTTTTATTTTATATCCATTTTTTAATCAAATAAATTTCTTCAAGAAATATGGGTTATTGTTTTCCTGTTTTTTTGCATTATTTAATTATATTGTTTTTTCGATATTATAAAATTAGGATAATTTATATGAAAATACTTATTGCTGCTAATACCTCTTGGTACATATTTAATTTTAGGAGTAATTTAATCATTAATTTGATTAAACTTGGATATACAGTTGAAACACTTGCTCCCAGCGATATGTATACAGAGAAATTAATTAATATAGGTGTAAAACAACATCATTCATTAAAAATGGATATGTGTGGAATGAATCCGTTCAAAGAATCTATGGCATTACTAGAAATAGCCAAAATGATTCGTAGAATCAGGCCGGATATAATATTTTGTTATACTCCTAAAATTAATATTTATACATCATTAGTTGCTCGTTTTTTTCGTATTAAGACGGTAGTTAATATATCTGGAATAGGAAATAGTTTTTCCTCTGGTAGACTGGTTAAAAATATTACATTGATATTATATCGTATTGCATTAAGAAAATCATTTAGAGTATTTTTTCAAAATTTTGATAATCAGACATTATTTTTAGAGAAAGGATTAGTTGAGAAAACAAATTCAGAACGACTTCCAGGTTCTGGAGTAGATTTAAATAAATTTCGATGCGATGAAAATATAATTTATCATAAGAAAAAATTCGTATTTTTTCTAGCATCCCGTTTGTATTTGGAAAAAGGAATAAAAGAGTACATCGAAGCAGCTCGTATTATTAAGAAAAAATACCCAGAGACGGAATTTCAAATTGTTGGGTTTATAGGTTATAATAATGCTTCTGCAATAACAAAGGCTGAAATTAATCAATGGGTTACAGAAGGAATAATTAAATATTTTGGTGCGACAGATGATATAAAATCATTCTATTCTAACGCAGATTGTGTTGTTCTTCCGTCATACTATAATGAAGGCGTACCTCGTACACTATTAGAAGCTGCTAGTATGTCGTTGCCAATTATCACAACAGATTCAGTTGGTTGTCGTGATACTGTTGATGATGGTGTAACCGGGTTACTTTGTAAAATAAAGGATGAGATTGATTTGGCAAGTAAAATGGAAAGAATGATAAATATGCCTTTTGAGAAACGAATTGAAATGGGAAAAGCTGGACGTCTAAAGATGGAAAATGAATTTGATGAAAGTATTATTATTTCAAAGTATTTATCTTTGTTGCTGTAGATAAGAGTACAGTCACCAGAATAAACTATTGATTAGGATTGTTATGAATAAGACCGAGCTTTTACAAAAATTAAAAGAAAATAAAATATGGGAAATATTAGAATAAGGAATAAACCATGGCAAAAATAGCTATAATTGGAACAGGATATGTGGGGTCTGTTTCCGGCGCATGCCTTGCGGATTTTGGCAATCAGGTTATTTGTGTAGATACCGATGTCAGGAAAATTGAATCATTAAAAAAAGGAATAATTCCCATCTATGAACCGGGTCTTGATGCAGTAATTGAAAGAAATAGTCGCTGCGGCAGGCTTTGTTTTACAACGGATTTAGCGGACGCGCTTAAAGAAAGCAATGTTGTTTTTATCGCGGTAGGCACTCCGCCTGCGGATGACGGCAGTGCAGATCTTGTTTATATGGAAGCTGCAGCCCGGCAGATCGGTTCCATTATTGATAAATACACCGTTATTGTAGATAAAAGCACAGTCCCCATCGGAACAGGCCGTAAAGTTATGCAATGGGTCAGCGAAGAGCTTGCCAAACGCGGACAACAAATTGAATTTGATGTTGTTTCCAATCCGGAATTTCTGCGGGAAGGTTCTGCGGTTTATGATTTTACCCATCCTGATCGCGTAGTCATCGGTAGTGACAGTAAATGTGCGCGCGATATTATGAAAGATGTGTATCGTTCCCTCTATCTGAATGAAATCCCCTATATCGAAACCAATCTTGAATCAGCAGAAATGATCAAATATGCGTCTAACGCTTTTCTTGCGGTAAAAATTACGTTTATTAATGAAATTGCTAATCTATGCGAAAAAGTCGGAGCCGATGTACGCGATGTTGCAAAAGCTATGGGTAAGGATGGAAGAATTGGTTCCAAGTTTTTGCATCCTGGACCCGGTTATGGCGGCTCCTGTTTTCCCAAGGACACAAGAGCGCTTGCGAAAATTGGAAGAGATCATAATGAAATACAGCATATTGTAGAAACAACTATTGAAACAAACGAACGGCAGAAATTGCGAGCTGGAAAAAAAATAGAAACCGTTTTTGGCTCTCTTAAAGGTAAAACCATTTCAATGCTTGGTCTTGCGTTTAAACCAAACACCAACGATATGCGCGAGTCTCCGGCAATTGCCATCTGCGAATACCTTGCCGGTCTGGGCGCAAAATTACGTCTGTACGATCCCGCTTCCATGAAGGAAGCAAAGTGGCGATTGGAAACAATAAAAGATTCTGTTTATTTTGCTGCGGATGAATATGACGCTATTCGAGGATCGGACGCTCTTGTAATTGCGACCGAATGGAATCAATTTAGAAACATTGACCTTGTAAAAGTAAAAGAATTACTCTCCTCACCGTATTTCTTCGACTTGCGTAATATATACAAACCGGAAGAAGTAACGTTAGCAGGAATGCAGTATTTCGGAGTTGGTAAATGAAAATTCTTGTTACCGGTGCTGCTGGGTTTATTGGATTCTATCTTGTAGAAAAATTGATTTCCATTGGACATTCCATTGTTGGCATAGACAATATCAATGATTATTATGATACTAATTTAAAGTACTCGCGTCTTTCTCATTCCGGTGTAAAACAGACTGAGATTCAGTATGGAAAAAAAGTTAATAGTTCTGCCATTTCCGGTTATATATTTATCAAACTTGATTTAACGGATCGTGAAGGGTTATTTTCTCTTTTTGCTGAAGAACATTTTGACTGTGTATGTAATCTTGCAGCTCAGGCCGGTGTACGTTATAGTCTGGAAAATCCTTACACTTATATCGACAGTAACATCAATGGTTTTCTGAATGTACTTGAAGCGTGCAAGTTACATGGTATACAGCACCTTGTGTATGCATCAAGTTCGTCTGTTTATGGGATAAATGAAAAAGTTCCATTTGCGGTTACAGATACAGTTGATCATCCGGTAAGCCTGTACGCCGCAACTAAAAGATCCAACGAGCTGATGGCGTATACTTATTCCCATCTTTTTGGTATACCCTGTACGGGTTTGCGGTTTTTTACCGTATATGGACCTTGGGGCAGACCGGACATGGCATATTATAAATTTGCTTATGCGATTTTTAATAATAAACCAATTGAGATTTACAACAACGGCGATATGTTGCGTGATTTTACCTATATTGATGATATTGTAGAGGGAATTACAGCGGCAATTAATCACATCCCATCAAACAAATTCGCAATTTACAATCTAGGTAATAATCGGCCTGAAAAATTAACTGACTTTATTGATGTTCTGGAAAATGCACTGGTGCGGAAGGCCGAAAAAGTCTACCTTGGGATGCAGGCCGGTGATGTCCCTGTCACAATGGCAGATATTGAAATAACACAGCGGGAATTGGGTTGGCAGCCAAAAACATCCATAGCCGATGGATTAAAATTATTTGCAGATTGGTTTATATCCTACTATAAATCTCCTTGAATAAGCATTAAAAATATCCTATAATTAAGGGTGGAGCCCTATTTATGGAAGAAGAAGCCAAAAAAGAAGAAAGCGAAATCAGTCTCATCGATCTTTTTGCCGTACTTTGGCAGCGGAAAAAGATGATAATAACCGTTACTTTGGCTGCGGCGATAGGCGTGGTGATTTTTTCCATTATTTCCATTGTGCTGCCGCCGACAATTTCTCCTTTGCCCAATCGATATACGTCCAGGGCATTAATGCTTATCGACAATAAATCATCGGGGGGCGGCGTTTCGTCGATGTTTGGCGGAATGGGAGGGCTGGCTTCTCTTGCCGGGGTAAATCTGCCGGTAAGCGCCAGCTTTAGCGAGCTTGCCGTATTTCTGGTCGGCACCAATTCCTTGCTTGATTCTGTGGTAGACGAATTTGACCTTATTACGCGATATAAGATAAAAAAACATCCCAGGGCGGAAAGCCGGAAAGAACTTAAAAAGTATTTGCAGGCATCCTATGATGATAGAAGCGGTGTTATGGCCGTGAGTTTTACCGACATTGATCCCGTTTTTGCGCGGGATGTTGTTGATTTTTGTGTTATATTTCTGACAAAGCGTTTTGACGAGCTTGGACTTGATAAAAATAAAATTGCCAGAGAAAATCTGGAAGTAAATATTGCAAATACCTATAAAGAAATATTGCAGTTGGAAGAAGAGAGCCGAAGGCTGGAACGTTCGGTTGCTTTTGGCGCTGCTTCCGGAGGATTTCCGCCTATTACTACAGAGGTAAACAGGATTTCCATGGAACTGACGACCAAACGGCAAGTCCATACTCAGCTTACGGTGCAAAATGAGATGCTCAAAGTAGAAATGACCAGTGAATCCCCGATGTTCCAGGTTCTGGAAATGGCGGAAGTACCGGATAAAAAATCGAAGCCAAGCCGGGGTATACTCTGTATAGCGGTTACTTTTGCCGCTGGTTTTTTTGCGGTATTTTTGGCCTTTGCCTTAAATGCCATCGCAAATATCAAAAACGATCCGGAAGCGATGGCAAAATTGAGGAAAAAAAGTGCAGTATAAATATATACTTTGTATTGTTTTTATTCTTGGTTTGCTGTTTCCGGTATTTGCCCAGGAGGATCCGGCTGCTATCCAACAGGCTTCCAATGACGGCGCGGATTTGGAAGCCTCCTCTGTGGATGCAAGCAGAAATATTATGCTTGCCCGATCCAGCGATAATTATCTGGTAACTCCGGGGGATGTCTATACGCTGGCTTATTCGGCAGGCGCTATTCCGGTTTCGTATACCATTACAGTGGATTCTTCGTATCGCATTCGTGTTTCAAATTTGGGAATTGTCAATGGTGCGGGAAAGACCTTTATGCAGGTCAAAAGAGAAGTCGAAAATATTGTTATCAATAATATTCCGTTAAGCGGAGTGCAGTTGGTGTTGACCCAGCCTGCGATTTTCAATGTCTTTGTCAAGGGTGAGGTATATGCGGCGCGGGAAGTTTCTGCGTGGGGCTTAAGCAGGCTATCGTCTTTGACCAGCGGCAATTTAACACCTCGCGCGTCTATTCGTGATATTGCAATTAAATCTTCCAATGGACAGGTACGGGTATACGATCTTTTCAAGGCGCGGCGTTTCGGCGATTTAAGCCAGAATCCCTACCTAAGGCCCGGTGATGAGATTACTTTTAACCGGATTGACCGTGTTGTTACCATTAACGGGGCAGTGGAAAGGTCGGGGCGGTATCAAATTCTGGAAGGGGAAAACCTGAAAAACCTGATAGAAGTATACGCGAACGGTTTTACTCCTTTGGTGGACAAGACCAGAATAACATTAACGCGATATATAGACAGCGCTGAGATTTCAGGAGATATAATCTATTTATCCGAAAAAGATCTTGCCGAAGATTATGATTTGCAGCATCTGGATGTTATATCGGTACCAGCCATAACCGATTCGAGGCCTGCGGTTCATGTTACTCATATTGAACGCCGTATCACCATCAATGGATTGGTGAGGCGGCCTGGCACTTATAATCTGTTGCCCAATGAGAATCTGAAAGAGCTCATAGAAGCATATGGAAATGGTTTTAGCCCTTTGGCGGATACAACCAGAATAGAATTGGTACGGCTGGTAAACAGCGCAAATATTGCAGGTGATAAAATATTTCTGACAGAAGATGATTTTACGAATAATTTTGCGCTGGAGCATTTTGATGTTATTACGGTTCCGTCAATTACCCAATTACGGCCAGTCATGTTTGTGGAAGGCGCAGTAGCAGATGTCCGGCGGGCATTGGATGATTCAGAACAATTAGCAGCTCATCAGGCGGAGGATCTTACTTTGTCCCGCCGGCTGGTGGTGCAATTTAACAGAGGTGAAACTTACGCTGCTCTGGTTCGCCGGAATGTAAACTGGTTTACCGCTGTATCGGATACCCAGAATGCCTATGTTATCAGGAATAATGAGCGTATTCCCATTAACATTAATCTGGCGCTTTACGATGCCACCTATCGCGGTACTGTTCTTGTTGAAAATGAAGATGTTCTTGTCGTACCTTTCAGGCAGCACTTTGTTTCGGTGGCCGGCGCGGTTTACAGACCCGGCCGCTATCCTTATATTCCCGATCGTGACTGGGAGTACTATATTGGCCTTGCCGGCGGATTTATACCGGAACGTAATAGCAGGCAAGCGGTGACAATAACCGACATTAACGGAAAACGGCTGAAAAAAACCGATGCAATTGATCCGGAATCGATCATTACTGCCAAAAGCAACCGTGGCCTGTATTATTTTAATCAGGTTGCTCCGATTATAACCACTGCCCTCAGCGTTGTCTCTACCATCTTAACGGTAATAATTATTACATCGCAATAATATTTAACCGTTCAACCAAACTTTCCTGTAATATAATCATTGGTTCTCTGGTCTTTGGGGTTCATAAAAACCTCTGCCTTGGTGCCTTCTTCTGTCAGGTGTCCCATCAGCATGAAAACTGCTCTGTCACAAATACGTCCTGCCTGCTGCACATTATGCGGAGCGATGACAATGGTAAACTGCTCTTTAAGCTGCATCAGGGATTCTTCAATTTTAGCCGTTGATATTGGGTCAAGGCCTGAACACGGTCTGTCAAGAAGGATTACTTCCGGTTCCAGTGCCAGAACCCGCGCTATGCACAGACGCTGCTGCTGCCCTCCCGACAGGCTCATCCCCGAAATTGAAAGTCTGTCCTTGACTTCATCCCAAAGCGCGGCTTTTCGCAATGAATCCTCTACGATTTTCATTAATTCTTTTTTGCTTTTTCTTCCGATCAGACGCGGCCCATAGCAGATATTATCAAAAATTGATACAGGAAGCGGTGTCGGCACTTCAAAAACCATTCCCACCTTGCGGCGCAATTCAGTTACATTCACATCTTCTGCGTATATGCTTTTTCCGTCCAGCAGTATTTCGCCGCTCATCCATGCGCCCGGAGTTAGGTCGCAAAGCCTGTTCAGTGAGCGGAGCAGGGTTGTTACTCCGCTGTTTGCCGGCCCAAAAACAGCCATAATTTCATTTGCCGGAATCGATAAATGTAAGTTGTGGATAGCCTGTTTTTTGTCATAATAAATGTTTACATCATTTAAAACTATCTTTGGTTCCAATTTTTTACCTCTTAATGGATTTTGCAATGAATCGATTAACCAGCGTATTGGCAACTACGTTTATCAGTAAAATCAATATTATTAAAAGCGCAGCTGTACCGTAAGCATTTTCCATGGAAATTCCTTCCCGCGCCAAAATATAAAAGTGGACTGCCATTGTACGGGTAGATGAAAAAATTGACGAAGGCATACGCAAGGCAGATCCAGCGGTAAGTATAACTGCGGCTGTTTCGGCGACACAGCGCCCTACGCTTAAAATAATGCCGTTCACAATACCAAGTAACGCCGATGGAAATACTACTCTGCTGATTGTCTGCCATTTTGTGGCACCCAGGGAAAAACTGACTTCGCGATAAATTTTTGGCACGGCAAGAATGGCTTCCTCAGATGTGCGGATAACCGTTGGCAGGATCATAAACGCCAGCGTCAATCCGCCTGAAAGGATAGACCAGCCCAAATTTAAAATGATTACAAAGAAAATAAAGCCGAAAAGTCCGTATACAATAGAGGGTATCCCTGCCAGAGACTCTGCGCTGAAGCGAATGATGCGGGTTACGATTGTTTCTTTTGTATATTCGGCCAGATAGAAAGCAGTGCCGATACCAAATGGGATTACTATGGCGATGGCTAAAGCGGTTACCATAAAAGTACCGGCAATTGAAGAGGCAATACCGCCCTCGCGTCCCATGCTGCGCGGAATATCTGTCAGAAATTGCAGATTAACGACGGGCAGGCCTTTTGCCAATATAAAAATAATAATGAACAATAAAAGTCCAATGATACAAAGCGCGGCTGTCCATATCAGTATTTTTGCTATCTTTTCGTAATGGGCTGAAGTTATTTTCATATGCGTTACTTTTTCCGTGTAATGAATTGAGCTAACGAATTCAATAGCATGATTGCTATGAACAGCACGATCCCTGTCGCAAAAAGGGCCTGTTGATGCTCGCCTGACGCATATCCCATCTCAATCCCGATATTGGTAGTAAGCGTTCTGACCGGATCTAAAATCGATTCCGGAATTGCAACGGCGTTGCCCAAAACCATTATTACCGCCATTGTTTCGCCTACAGCGCGGCCAATTCCCAGGATTACCGCTGCCACGATGCCGGACTTGGCTGCCGGCAGCATCACCGCGTATATGGTCTGCCAATGGGTCAAGCCCAAGGCAAGCGCTCCTTCCTTATACTGCCGGGGCAGCGCAAGAATGGATACTTCCGATATGCTTATAATCGTTGGCAAAATCATAATGCCAAGGATTATGGAACCGGTTAAAATGCTAAGGCCCGGTCCGCCTAAATAATTCCGCACTGCCGGTACGACAAACAAAAGACCCCAGAACCCATACACCACCGAAGGGATACCCGCCAGTAGTTGTATGGCAGGCCTGAATATATTGCTCATTATGGGCGGCGCAAATTCAGCCAGAAAAACGCTGCAGCAAATACCAACGGGAACGCCTATGATAACCGCTCCAAGGGTAACGGTCACAGAGCCAATGATCATCGGGAAAATGCCGAATTCTCCCCTGCTTGGCGCCCATTCCATTCCAAAAATAAATTTAATTACGCCAACTTCTGCGATAATCGGCGCCCCTTTAATAATGATAAACACTGTAATCAGCGCCAGCGCCGATATGGACGAAAGAGCAAGCGCGAAAAATATGTTTCTTGAAAGGTGCTCTTTAAATTTCTTTATCATGGGATAAGCCCCTCTTGTGTCATTAATCTATTCCCCTCAGGGGAAAGAATAAAATCAATAAATTCTCTGGCAAGCCCTGTGGGTACTGTTTTTGATACAAATAAAAACGGCCTGAACAGGCTGTAACTGCGGTTTATGACATTTTCCCGCGAAGCCGCAACGCCTTCCAGCTTTACCGCTTTTACCGTTTGGTCAACAAGCCCCAGGGAAATAAATCCAATGGAATTGGGGTCGCTTGCGACAAGCTGTCTTACGGCGCCGTTGGAATCCTGCACAATGGCTCTTGGGGTTATTCTGTGTTTGTCCATAACCATTTCCTCAAAGGCGCTTCTGGTTCCAGAGCCTTCTTCCCGCGCGATGATATGAATCTTTGCCTGCAGGCCGCCGAGTTCACTCCAGTCTTTTATGACTGCTGTGTAAATAGCGCGGATTTGTTCCAATGTCAGATCTGAAACGGGATTGCGGGGGTTAACGATCATGGCAAGTCCATCTTTTGCGATTTCGATAGACCATAGATCTTCTTCGACCCTTTTGAGCCAGCGTGATGACATACCTATGCCGGCGGCGCCGGTTTCAGCAGCGGTAATACCGGCAGATGAACCACCCCCCTGTATATCAATGCCGCTGTCAGGATGTAGACGCTCGAATTCCTCTGCCAACAGCTCAACGTATGGCTGCACCGAAGTAGAACCTGCCACCACAAGATGCGAATCCGATTTACCCGCACAAGCAACAAAGAACAAAGAACAGAGAACAAAGAAAATGGTACTCATCCGAACCTGCCGGTAATGTAGTCTTCTGTACGTTTATCTTTTGGTTTTAGAAACATTTCCCGTGTTGGGCCGTATTCAACCAATTTTCCCACTCTGTCATCTCCTATCATCAAAAATGCCGACATATTTGATACCCTGAGCGCCTGCTCCATGTTATGCGTAACGATAATAATCGTATATTTGCGTACCAAATCCAGCATCAACTCTTCTATTTTCATGGTGGATTCAGGGTCAAGGGCGCTGCAGGACTCATCCATCAATATTACTTCGGGCTCTATCGCAATAGCGCGGGCTATGCACAATTGTTGCTGCTCGCCGGGCGAAAGATCCAGCCCCGGTTTTTTTAAGTTATCTTTTACTTCATCCCAAAGCGCTACCTGTGACAAACTACGCTCCACAATATCATTTAATTGATGTGTGCGTTTTATGCCATGCTGCCGCGGGCCAATGGCGATATTATCGTAAATGCTCATGGGAAATACATTGGGTCTCTGGAAAACCATGCCCACTTTCTTCCTGAGCGACACAATATTCATGGTTTTATCATAAATCGAAAAATCGTCTAGTATAACGCTGCCTTCAACCCTGACATTGGGTATCAGATCGTTCATGCGGTTAAAAACGCGCAATAAAGTGGATTTTCCGCAGCCGGACGGGCCGATTATTGCCGTTATGGTGCGATCGTAAATGTCCATTGTAATATCGCCCAGCGCATGAAAAGAGCCGTAAAAAAGGTTCAATGCGTCTGTTTTCAATTTAATACTTTGATTCAGTACAGGGCTATTACCGACCATATGATATAGGATAGACCACAATATGGAAGAGTGTCAAGTAAAGTTCGGCAGGCCGTATATAGGCTTGCAGAATGCGCATAAAATATGGTACATTGCACCTATATAACGAATGTATATGATTGTAAAAAAACGGTTGTTCTATCTATTTTTGGCCGCCATGATTTTGCCGGCTTTGTCTATGGGCTGCAAAAAATCCGCCGAAACCCAATTCCGTGAACTGGTTACGTTTGCCTCTTATAAAGATATACCCGGCGTGACAGATAAAGACATAGCGGCTATTGACGCGCTAAGGGAAACATACGATGGTTTTATATTCGGCGTAATGCCGTCTAATGTGGGATTTTATGATGAAAACGGTGATATAAGAGGGTTTTTCGCCATGCTGTGCGAATGGCTGACAGGAATGTTCGGTATTCCATTTACCCCGAAACTTTATTGTTGGGAAAATACAGGCCAATACTGGACAGACCTTGCGGATTATAATACGGATTTTACCGGACACCTTACCGCTACCGAAGAACGCCGGAAAACCTACAGGATGACCAGCGCTATTTCTCATCATGCAATTAGAATATTTCGGCTTGCCGGCAGTATGTCTCTTGACAGGATTTCCCAGGAACGCAAACTGCGTTATGTATTTACCGAAAACACCTCGACTATAAATTATGTTCTGCCTCATCTTGAAGAAGGCACCTATGAAATTGTAATAGCTCAGGATACCGCAGAAATTTTTAGATTATTGGAAAGCGGCGAGGCAGATGCTTTTTTTAATGATGATTGGCTGGAAGCTTCTTTTGATGCTTACGGAAATGTAGTTTCCAGTGATTTTTTTCCTCTGATTTTCAGTACTAATTCACTTGCGACGCAAAACCCCGGGTTGGAGCCTGTTATTGCAATTGTTCAAAAGGCTCTGGACAATGGGGCTCTCCGCTATCTGACCGCTTTATACAACCAGGGACAGAAGGAATATCTGGGATTCAAGCTGCGTAACCAGCTTACAGAAGAGGAACGTGAATACATAAAAAATAATCCGATTGTACCGGTCGGGGCGATTTACAGCAATTATCCCATCAGTTTCTACAATAACCGTGAAAAAGAATGGCAGGGAATCTTTTTTGATCTGTTGGCTGAGATTGAGATATTAACCGGCCTGTCCTTTACGCTTATTAATGATGAATACACGGAATGGCTGGCTATACAGCAAATGCTTGAAAATAGAGATGTAGCCTTTGTTTCGGACTTAATCTGGACAAAAGCGCGTGAAGAACATTTTATATGGTCGGATATTTCATTACATAACGATCATTACGCGCTTATATCAAGAGTGGACTATCCCAATGTTACAACCAATGAAATCCTGCATGCAAAGGTGGGGCTGACCAGGGATACCGCCTATACCGCCATGTTTTTGCAATGGTTTCCAGGACATGAGAACATTGTTGTATATGATGGTATCGGGGAAACTTTTAACGCCATGCGTGACGGCGAAGTGGACATGGTTATGACTACAGAGAGAAGGCTTATGTTCCTGACGCATTATCAGGAACTTACCGGATATAAGGTGAACTATGTATTTAATCAGGGCATGAACACAAAGTTCGGGTTTAATAAAAGTGAAGCTGTTCTATGCTCCATTATCAATAAGGCACTCAATGCGATTGATACTGCCGGAATTGCCAATCAATGGATGCGCAAAACATTCGATTACCGCGCAAAGGTGGCCGAGGCGCAGCGTCCGTTGTTAATAGTACTGATAATCCTGTCCGCATTGCTTTTGTGCACATTATCAATCGTTGTTGTTTTTCTTGTAAAAAACCGCCGTTTCAGTAAAAACCTGGAAACCATTGTGGAAGAGCAGACGCGCGATTTGGCGGAAAGTTATAAATACGCACGCAAGGCGCAGGAAGAAGCAGAAATGGCAAACCAGACCAAATCGTCATTCCTTGCCCATATGAGTCATGAGATAAGGACGCCTATGAACAGTATCGTAGGATTTTCCGAATTGGCGCTTGGCGATGCTATTTCACCAAAAACCAGAGACTATCTTGCCAATATTCTTGAAAACGCACAATGGCTGCTGCATATCATCAACGACATTTTAGACATATCAAAAATCGAATCGGGTAAATTGGAACTGGAAAGAGTTCCCTTTAGCTTGCCCGATATATTTACCGCTTGCCGGACCATGATTATGCCAAAAACCGAGGAAAAGGGGCTTCTTCTGCATTTTTACGCCGAGCCTTCTGTCGGTAAGATTCCATTGGGCGATCCCGTAAGGCTGCGTCAAGTGATTGCGAATCTTTTGTCTAACGCTGAAAAGTTTACCAATTCCGGCATTATCAAAGTGCAAGCCATTATAAAATATATAGATGAAAAAACGGTTACTGTGCATTTTGAGGTAAAAGACAGCGGGATTGGCATGACATCCGAGCAGATTGAAAGAATATTCAACCCGTTTATACAGGCGGAATCCGGCACGACGCGCAAGTACGGTGGCACAGGGCTTGGGCTTACCATCACAAATTATTTGGTCAA
>Ga0123356_10004825_pt1 | contig 13876 bp, 9 predicted proteins | sample TergutEmb28metaG_2_FD_92546 | JGI IMG/M metagenome (GOLD analysis project Ga0123356, IMG submission 92546) | Embiratermes neotenicus P3 segment gut microbial communities from Petit-Saut dam, French Guiana - Emb289 P3 | ecosystem: Host-associated > Arthropoda: Insects > Digestive system > Gut ...
TCGGTGAAGACCACGTCGTTGGACACCATGACGTCGTAAGCGTTGAGCTGGTCAGGCCACAGCAACTGGACCTCAGGCACGTTACGCAGCGACAGCCACGTGTCGGCATCGCCCCGCTCCAAGACCACCAGCACGTGAGGCCTGGTGGAAATGGACTGGATCACGCTCAAAGCCTGCTTGGTAGAGATCTGGTCGGCAATCAGGCTGCTCACCACATGGATGCGTCCGGCCCGTGCGCGGTCTGACAGCGCACCCAGCAGGGCGGCGGCCTTCATTTTCTTGGGCGTGCGCTGGACGTAGCTGCGTGGCTGTGGGCCGTGGACCACGCCGCCGCCCATAAACTGCGGCGCGCGGGTTGAGCCTTGGCGGGCCCGGCCGGTGCCCTTCTGGCGGTAGGGCTTGCGGCCACCACCACGCACCATGCCGCGGGTCTTGGTGGCGTGAGTGCCCTGACGGGCAGCCGCCAGCTGAGCCACCACTACCTGGTGGATCAGCGGCACATTGGTCTGGACATCAAACAGCTCGTCGGGCAACTCGGCCTGGGCGGCTTTCTTGGAGGTGGGATTAATCACCGCGACCTTGGACATCAGCTTTGACCTCCCTTAACCGCGTTCTTGATCAGCACCACCGCGCCCTTGGGACCTGGCACGGCACCTTTGATCAGCAGCAAGCCTTTGTCCGCATCCACGGCAAAGACGGTCAGGTTCTGCGTGGTCTGGCGGGCATTACCCATGCGACCAGCCATGCGCAGACCCTTGAACACCCGGCCAGGTGTGGCGCAGGCCCCGATCGAGCCGGCCTTGCGGTGGTTACGGTGCGCGCCGTGCGAGGCGCCCACTCCGGAGAAACCGTGCCGTTTCATCACACCCGCCGTACCCTTGCCCTTGGTCCGGCCGGTCACGTCAACCTTGGCGCCAACCTCAAACACCTCTGCGGTGAGCTCATCGCCAGTGCTGTACTGCTCGGCATCGGCCAAACGCACCTCTACCAGGTGACGCCGCGGATTGACGCCAGCCTTCTTGAAGTGGCCTGCCATGGGCTGGGTAACACGCTTGGGTTTGATCTCGCCGAAGGCCAGCTGCACTGCGCTATAGCCGTCGGTCTGTTGGGTGCGCACCTGGGTAACCACATTGGTGCCCACCTTTACCACCGTCAAAGGCACTACCCGGCCGTCGGCGTTCCAAGCCTGGGTCATACCCAGCTTGGCGCCCAGCACGGCCGCGGTGGGCCTGACTTTCTGGGAAGTAGATGTCATGGTATTTGAGTCCTTGCCCTACAGCTTGATCTCAATGTTCACGTCCGCCGGCAGGTCCAGCCGCATCAGGCTGTCAACTGCTTTCGGAGTGGGGTCAATGATGTCGATCAACCGCTTGTGAGTCCGCATTTCGAAGTGTTCGCGGCTGTCCTTGTATTTGTGTGGGGAGCGAATCACACAGAACACGTTTTTCTCAGTGGGCAGCGGCACCGGACCAACCACCGTGGCACCCGCCCGGGTGACAGTGTCCACTATTCGGCGGGCCGAGGAGTCAATGACCTCGTGATCATACGACTTCAGCCTGATTCGGATCTTCTGTCGCGCCATGCTCCTGGCCTCTCCTAACCTTGTTCCTACCTGCCCTACCACCGCCCCCCGCGCTCGGGCGTGTCACGCCGCCAGGCGGCGCACCGCCTGGCTAATCGCTTGGGTCGGTGGTAGCCCCGGGTCCAATGTGGCTCGGACCCAACGGGTGCTCGCGTTGCCAGCCGTGGCCGGGCAACCGCTATATCTTGCCAGAAAGCTTGGCTAATTGGAAATCTCTGTCTCCAGCAGCACTACTGGGCACGCTGGTTGGCATCCCACGGGCGGGGTGGGCTAACCCTAAGCGCGCCAGGCGCAACGGCGGTGACGTCCCCATTGCAGGAGGTGTCTCGGTCTGCGGAGAGTGACGGTTAGACAAAAAGGCTTTGGTATTCGCGGTGGCAGCACTCGCGTAGTTCCTTGTGCCGCTCTCCACCGCGGTGAGTCACCAACATGCCAGACGCAATGTGGCCGGGTGTCAAATCTTGGAGTAGCAAGGTCACCAACTGGCCAGGAACGGCCGCCTCAAGCTCCTCGCCGTCCTTGATAATGGCACCGATAATGGCCTGCCGTCTCGCATGCAAGCCGTGTATGTCCACAGCGGCACCGGCAAAGACAGTGCCTAGTTCAACCAGTCCGAAGATCGCGGTGCCCGGGCCCTCAACTAAGAAGACGGCTTCGATCTCGAACTGGAATTCAGTTGGCTCGATCAGATCAGCCCCTAGTCCATCCATGATGCGCTCCTTTGCTGCGACGTGGCCATGGCACCATTCTAGCCGGGGCCTCAAGTTCAAGGCTGGGCATTTGGGGGACCGGCGCATCCCCGCAACGCAGTCCGGCAGCTACCGATCCCTAGCCGACAGTGACGCTCTGCAGGATCTTTGAGGGGCAAAACCCCTGGTCGGCAAGAATAACTTGGTGCTTAGCGTCACACTCGACGGGAAAACAAACCGGGCCCGTCCCTCGAAGAGGAACGGGCCCGGCCCAAGCTTGGCTGGCGTGACCTGGACTTACCCAGCCCCACCAGAGACCAACTGCACCCGCGGGTGCACCTTGGTCTGGCTACTTGTTGACTTTGATGACCCGGCCTGAGCCAACGGTGCGGCCGCCTTCGCGAATAGCGAAGCCAAGGCCCTCTTCCATGGCGATGGGCTGGATCAGTTCAACCGTCATCTCGGTGTTGTCGCCAGGCATGACCATCTCGGTGCCTTCAGGCAGGGTGATCACACCGGTCACGTCGGTGGTACGGAAGTAGAACTGTGGACGATAGTTCGAATAGAACGGGTTGTGCCGTCCGCCCTCGTCCTTGTTCAGCACGTACACCTGAGCCTCGAAGTTGGTGTGCGGCGTGATGGTGCCGGGCTTGGCCACTACCTGGCCACGCTCCACCTCTTCACGTTTGATGCCGCGCAACAGCAGACCGCAGTTCTCACCCGCCCAGGCCTCGTCCATCGACTTGTGGAACATCTCCACGCCGGTGACAACGGTCTTCTGCGTGGGACGGATGCCCAGAATCTCAACCTCAGAGTTGATGGGCAGCTTGCCACGGTCGATCTTGCCGGTCACCACGGTGCCACGACCGGTGATAGTGAAGACGTCCTCGATGGGCATCAAGAACGGCTTGTCCATGTCGCGGACTGGTTCGGGGATGTAGTCATCGACGGCGTCCAGCAGTTCCTTGATGCCTGGAGTCCACTCGGCGTCACCCTCGAGGGCTTTGAGAGCCGAGACCCGGACCACCGGAGCATTGTCGCCGTCAAAGCCTTGGTTGGTCAGCAACTCGCGGACCTCAAGCTCGACCAGTTCCAGGATCTCCTCGTCTGGCACCATGTCGACCTTGTTCAGCGCCACCAGCAAGGAGGGCACACCCACCTGGCGGGCCAGCAGCACGTGCTCGCGGGTCTGGGCCATGGGACCGTCGTCGGCCCCGACCACCAAAATGGCGCCGTCCATCTGGGCCGCACCGGTGATCATGTTCTTGATGTAGTCGGCGTGACCCGGGGCGTCGACGTGGGCGTAGTGACGCTTCGCGGTCTCGTACTCGACGTGAGCGATGTTGATGGTGATGCCGCGCTGCTTCTCTTCCGGTGCCTTATCGATCGCGTCGAACGGCGTGAAAGGGTTCAGCTCGGGGAACTCGTCATGCAGCACTCTGGTGATTGCCGCTGTCAGAGTGGTCTTGCCGTGATCGACGTGACCGATGGTGCCGATGTTCACATGCGGCTTAGTCCGCTCGAACTTAGCCTTCGCCACTTTGTCCCTCCTAGGACTCGGGTAGTTGCTTCCGAGGCCCCGCAGCCCGGCGGCTACGAGAACACTTGGGTATTCTACGTGTCTTGTTCTGATTCAGTTTTCCGCGGACGAAGGTCCGGCTTGAGGCTATTCGCCCCGAGTCTTCTTGATGATCTCCTCAGCCACGCTGCGGGGTACCTCAGCATAGCTATCGAATTGCATCGTATAGACCGCGCGCCCCTGAGTCTTGGAGCGCAGGTCACCAACGTAGCCAAACATAGTCGATAACGGTACCAACGCGCGCACAACCTTCACGCCCAAGGAGTCTTCCATGGACATGATGTGGCCCCGGCGCGAGTTGAGATCCCCGATCACCTCGCCCATGTAGTTCTCTGGGGTGCGCACCTCCACGTCCATGATTGGCTCTAACAAAGCTGGATCAGCCTTGCGCGCGCCATCGCGAAACACCATGGAACCGGCAATCCTGAAAGCCAACTCCGAAGAGTCAACGTCGTGGTACGCGCCATCGAGCAATGTGGCTTTCAAACCCACCACCGGATAGCCGGCCAAAGGCCCTGAACTCATCGCATCCAGGATGCCGGTTTCTACTGACGGAATGTACTCACGCGGCACCCGGCCACCGGTCACCTTGCTCTCAAACTCAAAGGTGGCTTCGCCATCGAGCGACAGGGGCTCGAAGGCCACCTGCACCTTGGCAAACTGGCCCGAACCACCGGTCTGTTTCTTGTGGGTGTAGTCGACCTTGTCCACCTTGCGGCGAATGGTCTCTCGGTAAGCCACCTGGGGCTTGCCCACGTTGGCCACCACCTTGTACTCCCGGCGCATCCGGTCAACCAGGACATCCAAGTGCAACTCGCCCATGCCGGCAATGATGGTCTGACCGGTGTCCTGATTCAGGAACACCCGGAAGGTCGGGTCCTCTTCGGCCAGTTTCTGAATGGCTGTGGACAGTTTTTCTTGGTCGGCCTTCGAGTTGGGCTCAATGGCCACCTCGATCACCGGCTCAGGGAAGGTCATGGACTCCAGGATGATGGGGTGCTGCGGGTCGCACAGCGTGTCACCGGTGGTGGTGTCCTTCAGGCCAATCACCGCGTAGATGTGCCCGGTGGTGATGTCTGGCACCGGGTTCTCCTTGTTGGAGTGCATCTGGAAGAGCTTGCCGATCCGCTCCTTGCGGCCCTTGGTGGAATTGAACACCTGGGCTCCCCCGGCCACCTGACCCGAATAGACCCGCACGTAAGTCAGCTTGCCGTAGAACGGGTGGGCCACCACTTTGAAGGCCAGGGCGGCAAAGGGCTCGCTGGCATTGGCGTGGCGTGCAATGTGAACAGCCTCGTCCCTGGGGTCAAAGCCCCTGATCGAAGGCACGTCCAGTGGCGTGGGTAGGTAGTCGATGACGGCATCAAGCATGGGCTGGACGCCCTTGTTCTTGAAGGCCGAGCCACACAGCACCGGGAAAACCTCGCCGTTGATGGTCAGCTTGCGAATGGCTCCCTTGATTTGATCGGTGGTCAGTTCACCGCCATCGAGGTAGCTCTCCAGTAGAGCATCGTCGGATTCCGCCACCTGCTCTAGCAGCGCCGCCCGGTAGGACTCGGCTTGCTCCAGCAAATCGGCTGGAATGGGCTCAACCTGGTAGTCTTCGCCCTTCTGGACCTCGCCCTCCCAGACCAAGGCGCGCATCTCGACCAGGTCGATCAGACCCCGGAAACTCGCCTCGGCGCCAATTGGCACCTGGACCACCAGCGGCTTGGCCCCCAAACGGTCAATGATGGTTTGGACGGTGAAAAAGAAGTCCGCCCCCATCTTGTCCATCTTGTTGACAAAGCAGATCCGCGGCACGGCGTACTTGTCGGCCTGGCGCCAGACCGTCTCCGACTGGGGCTCGACACCCTCCTTGCCGTCAAACACCGCCACCGCGCCGTCTAGCACGCGCAGCGAGCGCTCCACTTCGACCGTGAAGTCGACGTGTCCTGGGGTGTCGATGATGTTGATTTGGTGGTCTTTCCAAAAACAGGTGGTGGCAGCCGAGGTGATGGTGATGCCGCGCTCTTGTTCCTGCTCCATCCAGTCCATGGTGGAGGCGCCATCGTGGGTTTCGCCCATCTTGTAATTGATGCCGGTGTAGAACAACGTCCGCTCGGTGACGGTCGTTTTGCCGGCATCGATGTGCGCCATGATGCCAATGTTGCGGACCTGATTCAGGTCGGTCAACACGTCGAGTGCCACTAAATGAATCCTTACCTGTCGGCCTATTTGGGAGGTAGGTCGCTCTACCAGCGGTAGTGGGCGAAAGCCCGGTTAGCCTCGGCCATCTTGTGTGTGTCTTCCCGCCGCTTGACAGCCGCGCCCAGTCCATTCGACGCGTCGATAACCTCGTTCATCAGCCGCAGTGTCATGGTCTTCTCGCGCCGCTGGCGGGAGAATCCCACCAGCCAGCGCAGCGCCAGGGTGGTGGCGCGGCCGGGCTTGACCTCGACGGGCACCTGGTAGGTGGCGCCGCCCACGCGGCGAGACTTGACTTCCAGAGAGGGGCGGATGTTGTCCAGCGCCTGTTTGAGCACGCCCACGGCGTCCTTGCCAGTCTTCTCGGCTGCGCCGTTCAGCGCGCCGTAGACAATTGACTGGGCAATGGTCTTCTTGCCGTCTAGCAGGACCTTGTTCACTAGTTGAGTCACCAGTGGGCTGTCAAAGACGGGGTCTTGCACCAGCGGGCGCGCCGGTGCTGGGCCCTTGCGCGGCATTAGCTCTTCTCCTTCTTGGCGCCATAGCGGGAGCGTGCCTGCCCCCGGCCTTTGACTCCTTGGGTGTCAAGCGCGCCGCGCACTATCTTGTAGCGCACGCCTGGTAGGTCTTTCACGCGGCCTCCGCGTACCAGCACAATCGAGTGTTCCTGGAGATTGTGACCCACGCCCGGGATGTAGGCGGTCACCTCGATCCCACTAGACAGCCGCACACGAGCCACCTTGCGCAAAGCCGAGTTGGGCTTCTTGGGTGTGGTGGTGTAGACGCGGGTGCAAACCCCGCGCCGCTGTGGCGACCCCTTGAGGGCTGGGGTGTTGGTTTTCCCGGCCTTAGCGGTCCGCCCCTTGCGGACCAGCTGCTGAATTGTGGGCACTAGTACTCCGTTAGTTTGACTCAAGTTGGCTAGTTGGAATGTGGCTCGGTGCCACCTTCAGTGGTGAGCCGCTGGTCAGCCTATGATTTTTGGGCGAGTAGCGACCCCGTACGCCGGGCACGGGTCACCGCCCGTGCCAGACACACAGCGACCTAGGCTACAGCCCAGGGGCGGGAGCGTCAAAAAACCTGGCCTCTTGGCTAGTCAGGGGTCCGTTGGGCAGTGGCCCCGTGGGACTGGGCTTGGCCAGGCGAAGCGTCCGATGCCGGACATTGGCTAGCCGCGTCACTCACGCGGGCACTACCTAAGTAGCTGCCGTGATCGGTGGCCGGCCCCCCAACAGTGGGTTAGGCGCCCGTCACACCTAGCGCGCCACCCAGCAAGGCCCCGAGGCACATCCACGGCCCGAAAGGAAACCGCTGGTGCACCCCTTGTCCCCTGACCACCAGCACCAACCCGGCCAAGCCCCCCAACGTGAAGCCGGCCAGCGTCCCAATCGCCAACGCTGGCCAAGCAATGTGAGCCAGCCCCATGCCCAACAAGCCGGCCAGCTTGACATCGCCCAAGCCCATTTGACCGGCCGCCAACCAGGCCAGGGCCAGGTAGAGCATTAACAGACCAACCCCACCCCACAGCGCCCGGACAAAGGGCTCAGCCTGCCGCTGCGCAATGGCCGGCCAAGCCAGTAGACCAATCAGAATGGGGTAAGAGGGCAGGGTCAGCCGGTTGGGGATCCGCCCAGTGGTCCCATCCACCCAGGAGGCAGCCAGGCCAATGACCGCCAAAAAGCAGTAGGCGGGCCAGACCCATCCTTGGGTAAGCGCCGTACCAAACTGATCCACACTGACCATGTTGGTCCACCGCAATCTCGGCAAACGCCGCCAGCACCTTGCCTGTGGATAACTAGCCAAGACGTCATGCTGCGCGCCAAAGTGCCACTGTGTCATCCTGCGCGAAGTCGCAGGATCCATAAAAATGCTGGTCAAACCTACTTTCTGGATTCTGCAACTGCGTGCAGAATGACGTAGGAGTGAATGGCGCTCCCGCAGCCAAGACGTCATCCTGCGCGCCAAAGTGCCACTGTGTCATCTGCGCGAAGTCGCAGGATCCATAAAAATGCTGGTCAAACCTACTTTCTGGATTCTGCGACTCGCTAGCGCTCGCGCAGAATGACCTTTTCCTTGCTAGCGCACGCGCAGGGGGACTTGGGGAGCTGTTATGTGGGCTAAGAATTAGGGCGGCGACGCAACACTGCGCCGCCGCCCTAGCTCTCCGAGAGCTATTTACTGATAGCCCTCGAAACCAAACTCGTCCAACATCAGCGAATCAATCTCCGATGCACCAATCGGTGGATAGTCAATCTCTTCGTAGCCGAAGGTCGGGTACAACTCAGCCTTGGCCTCTTCGGTTGGCTCCACCACCACGTTGCGGTAACGCGGCAGGCCGGTGCCAGCCGGGATCAGCTTGCCAATGATGACGTTCTCCTTCAGACCCAACAGTGGGTCCTGCCGGCCAGACATGGCCGCCTCGGTCAGCACCCGGGTGGTCTCTTGGAAAGAGGCAGCCGAGAGCCACGAGTCGGTGGCCAGCGAAGCCTTGGTGATTCCCATCAGTTCGGGACGGCCGGAGGCCACCTGGCCACCTTCCGCCACGGTTCGACGAGCCTCATCCTCGAAGCGTTCACGCGCCACCAGCTCACCGGGCAGCAGATCTGAGTCGCCCTGATCTAGCACCGTGACACGGCGCAACATCTGGCGCACAATCACTTCGATGTGCTTGTCGTGAATGTCCACGCCCTGCGAGCGGTAGACCTTTTGGACCTCGTCCACCAGGTGCTTCTGGGCAGCCCGGGCGCCCAGCACGCGCAAGACCTTCTTCGGGTCAACCGCACCTTTGGTGATCTTGGCGCCAACGTCAATGTGGTCGCCATCTTCCACCAACAGCTCGGCCCGCTTGGTGACCGGATAGACCAGTTCATCCGAACCGTCGTCGGGTGTGATGAAAATCCGCCGCATCCGATCAGAATCATCGATTCTGATCCTTCCCGTAGCCTCGGCGATGGGCGCCTCACCTTTCGGCACTCGGGCCTCGAACAGTTCCTGGACACGCGGCAAACCCTGGGTGATGTCGTCGGCCGCGGCCGCGCCACCCAAGTGGAAGGTACGCATGGTTAGCTGGGTGCCAGGCTCACCGATCGACTGAGCGGCAATGATGCCAACGGCCTCGCCAATGTCAACCAGCTTGCCCGTGGCCAATGACCGGCCGTAGCACATGGCGCAAGTGCCCACCCGCGACTCGCAGGTCAACACCGACCGCAGCTTCATGGCGGTAATCCCGGCTGCCAACGCCTTGTCAATGATGACATCGCCAGCGTCGGTGCCAGCCTCGGCTATGACGTTGCCTTCGTTGTCGACCACTTCGGCCGCCAAGGTCCGGGCAAAAGCCGAGGTCTCCACCATCGAATGCCGGTGTACCTGACCGTCTTGGTCCACCTCGGCAATCTCGACCGACAAGCCCCGTTCGGTGCCGCAGTCGTGCTCGCGCACAATCACGTCTTGGGACACATCGACCAGACGACGGGTGAGGTAGCCCGAGTCGGCCGTCCGTAGAGCCGTGTCAGCCAGGCCCTTGCGAGCGCCGTGTGAGGCGATGAAGTACTCCACCACGGACAAGCCCTCGCGGTAGTTGGACTTGATAGGCCGCGGAATGATTTGACCCTTCGGGTCTGCCACCAGCCCGCGCATACCGGCGATCTGGCGGACCTGCATCCAGTTGCCGCGGGCGCCCGAGCCGACCATCCGGAACACCGGGTTGCGTTCCGGGAAGGTCTGGCGCATAGCCGAATCGACCTCGTCGGTCGCCTTGGTCCAGATCTCGATGAGCTCGTGCCGCCGCTCTTCGTCAGTGATCAAGCCGTTTTCGTAGCGGTCCTGGACCGCCCCCGCCTTGGCCTCGTAGGTTTCGAGAATCTGGGGCTTTTCTCCAGGAGTCACCACGTCACAAATGGCAATGGTGACGCCCGATCGAGTGGCCCACCTGAAGCCGGCTTCTTTCAGGGCGTCCAAAGAGGCAGCCACTTCGACCTTGGGGTACTTCTCGGCCAACTCATTGACTAGCCCACCCAGCCTGGTTTTGTCGACCACCTCGTTGACGTAGGCGTGGTCTTCAGGCAGGGCTTCATTGAACAAAGCCCGGCCCAAGGTGGTCTCCAGGTTGACAGGCGTGCCCTCAACGTAGCCCTCAGGCAACTCCACCTCATCTGACGGCACTAGATCATCCATCCGGATGGTGATCTTGGCGTTCAAGTCCAGTTCACCGGCATCGAAAGCCATGATCGCCTCAGCCGCTGATGAGAAGCTACGGCCTTCACCCTTGACACTGTCCAATTGGACCGTCAAATGATGCAGACCAATGATCATGTCCTGGGTTGGTACCGTCACCGGCCGGCCATCGGAAGGCTTCAGAATGTTGTTCGAAGACAGCATCAAGATGCGGGCCTCGGCCTGCGCCTCGGCGCTCAGAGGCAGGTGAACCGCCATCTGGTCGCCATCAAAATCAGCGTTGAAGGCGGCGCACACCAGCGGATGCAGGTGGATAGCCTTGCCTTCGACCAGTTGCGGTTCGAAGGCCTGAATGCCTAGCCGGTGCAGCGTGGGGGCACGGTTGAGCAGCACTGGGTGTTCGGTGATGACCTCTTCCAGCACGTCCCACACCTCCGAGCGCTGGCGCTCAACCATGCGCTTGGCAGATTTGATGTTCTGGGCGTGGTTCAACTCCACCAGCCGCTTCATCACAAAAGGCTTGAACAACTCCAAAGCCATGGCCTTGGGCAGGCCGCACTGGTGCAGCTTGAGCTGAGGACCGACCACAATGACGCTGCGGCCGGAGTAATCCACCCGCTTGCCCAGCAGGTTCTGGCGGAAACGGCCCTGTTTGCCCTTGAGCATGTCGCTGATTGACTTCAGCGGACGGTTGCCAGGGCCAGTCACCGGGCGGCCACGCCGGCCGTTGTCAAACAGGGAGTCAACGGCCTCTTGGAGCATCCGCTTCTCGTTGTTGACAATGATCTCTGGAGCACCCAAATCCAGCAGGCGCTTGAGCCGGTTGTTGCGGTTGATCACCCGGCGGTACAGGTCGTTCAGGTCAGAGGTGGCAAAACGCCCGCCGTCAAGCTGCACCATGGGGCGCAGATCGGGTGGGATCACCGGGATGCAGTCGAGCACCATGCCCTGCGGGGTGTTGTCAGTGGACAAGAAGGCGTTGACCACCTTCAGGCGCTTCAGCGCCCGCGTCTTGCGCTGACCTTTGCCGGTCTTGATGATTTCCTTGAGGTTGGTGGCCTCGCCCACCAAGTCGAAGGTCTCCAGGCGCCGCTGAATGGCCGCCGCGCCCATGTCACCGGTGAAATAGTTGCCGTAGCGGTCAACCATGGTGCGGTAGAGCGCCTCGTCGCCTTCCAGGTCAGCCACCTTCAGGTCGCGGAAGCGCTCCCAAACCCGCTGGAGTTTGTCCAGTTCCTGTTCGGCCCGACGGCGGATCTGGCTCATCTCTCGCTCGGCCGAATCGCGGACCTTGCGACGCTGATCAGCCCTGGCTCCAGCGGCTTCCAGCTCGGCAAGATCAGCCTCCAGGCGCTGGGCCCGAGCCTCGATCTCAACGTCCCGCTTGTTCTCCAAAGCGCGGCGTTCAAGGTCAATCTCATTTTGGAGCGAGTCCATGTCCTCGCGCCGGCCTTCCTCGTCCACCGCGGTGATCATGTAGGCCGCAAAGTAGATGACCTTCTCCAGGTCCTTCGGCGCCAGGTCTAGCAGGTAGCCCAGGCGCGAAGGCACGCCCTTGAAGTACCAGATGTGCGTGACCGGTGCGTGCAGCTCAATGTGTCCCATGCGTTCGCGGCGCACCTTGGACCGGGTGACCTCAACCCCGCAACGTTCGCAGATAATGCCCTTGAAGCGGACCCGCTTGTACTTGCCACAAGAACACTCCCAATCCCGGGTGGGACCAAAGATCTTCTCGCAGAACAAGCCCTCTTTCTCTGGTTTGAGGGTGCGGTAGTTGATGGTCTCGGGCTTCTTGACCTCGCCGTGTGACCAGTGCCTGATCTCTTCAGCCGTGGCCAGGCCAATCTTTAGTCCATCGAAATAGTTGACGTCCAGCAAGATACGTCCCTGCTTCCTTATTACTTACCTATAGCCACGGGTTGGTTAGATCTCATCGACCGACGAGGCGTCAGGCCGGCGAGCCAGGTCAATGCCCAGCTCCTCCGCTGCCCGGTAGACCTCGTCGTCGGTGTCGCGCAATTCGATCACCGAACCGTCGGCTGAGATCACATCAACGTTCAAGCACAAAGACTTCATCTCTTGCATCAGCACTCGGAACGATTCTGGAATGCCCGGTTCGGGCACGTTCTCTCCCTTGACAATGGCCTCATAGACCTTGACGCGACCAACCACGTCATCGGACTTGATGGTCAACAATTCCTGTAGGGCATAAGACGCACCGTAGGCTTCCAGAGCCCACACCTCCATCTCGCCAAACCGCTGCCCACCGAACTGCGCTTTGCCACCCAGAGGCTGCTGGGTGATCATCGAGTACGGTCCAGTTGAGCGGGCGTGAATCTTGTCATCTACCAGGTGGTGCAGTTTCAGGATGTACATGTACCCCACCGCGACCGGCTCAGGGAACGGCTCGCCCGAGCGCCCGTCGAACAGCCGAGCCTTGCCGTCGGCACCCACCAATTGCTGGCCGTCCCGGTTAGGCAGGGTCGATCCAAGCAAACCGGTCAATTCGGGCTCAACCAGGCCATCAAACACCGGCGTAGCCACCGCCGAACCCGGTTGGCCTTGTAGCGCCCCCTTGGAGAGGTTCTTGGCCCACGCCAGCGTCGAGTCATCGACTTTCCAGCCCTGCGAGGCGACCCAACCCAGGTGCAGTTCCATGACCTGACCTAGATTCATGCGGCCTGGCACACCCAGCGGGTTCAGGATCACATCAACCGGTGTGCCGTCTTCCAAGAAGGGCATGTCTTCGACGGGCAGGATCTTGGAGATGACGCCCTTGTTGCCGTGACGCCCAGCCAGTTTGTCGCCATCGGTGATCTTGCGGCGTTGGGCAATGTAGACCCGCACCACTTGGTTGACGCCTGGGGGAAGTTCGTCGCCATCGTCGCGTGAGAACTCCTTGACGCCGATGACGGTGCCGGACTCACCGTGGGGCACCTTCAGTGAGGTGTCACGCACCTCGCGGGCCTTTTCCCCGAAAATGGCGCGCAACAGGCGCTCCTCAGGGGTCAACTCAGTCTCACCCTTGGGGGTAACCTTGCCCACCAGCACGTCACCCGCGGTGACCTCAGCCCCGATTCGGATGATGCCGCGCTCGTCTAGATCGGCCAGCACCTCTTCGGAAACGTTGGGGATGTCCCGGGTGATTTCTTCCGGCCCCAGTTTGGTGTCCCGAGCATCAATCTCGTGCTCTTCGATGTGGATGGAGCTGAGCACGTCGTCTTGCACCAGGCGCTGAGACAAGATGATGGCGTCCTCGTAGTTATGGCCCTCCCAGCTCATGAAAGCCACCAGGAGGTTCCGGCCTAGCGCCATCTCGCCGCAGTTGGTGGCTGGGCCATCGGCCAGCACCTGGCCGGCCTTGACTTGCTCACCTTGGTTGACAGCCACCCGCTGGTTGTAGCTGGTGCCCTGGTTGGACCGCTGGAACTTGGCCACCCGGTAGATCCGCTCGGTGCCATCGTCGTTGGCCACGACCACCGAATCGGCCGAGACCTCGCGCACCACGCCGTCTTTCTCTGCCACTACCACGTCCCCGGCGTCAATCGCGGCCCGCAACTCCATGCCGGTGCCCACCAGCGGCGATTCGCTGCGCACCAACGGCACGGCTTGGCGCTGCATGTTGGCACCCATCAGGGCCCGGTTGGCGTCGTCGTGCTCCAGGAA